>ORMF010434189.1_pt1 | contig 43249 bp, 39 predicted proteins | sample 1779871 | NCBI WGS metagenome assembly ORMF01 (sample SAMEA104232316, study PRJEB22302) | groundwater metagenome | biome: forest; feature: aquifer; material: groundwater | place: USA | collected 2011-08-07 | depth 5.4 m
AGTTGGCACGCACTCAACTTCCTATCCCCTTGATCCATCCAATGTTACATCGAAAAAAATGTCGGCATCACATGACAGGCAAGTGTAGTCCCTACAGCGTTCACTCTGTCACCCAGAAATGACAAGAATTGAACCATGTCGGATGATGCTAGCGGACCAATCGTCGTTCCGCCGGGCTGAATCCGGCGGAGGCGGTCATCGACGGCGCCGCGAACCTGGCCGGCCGGCACTTCCCGGACGTCCTGGCCGTGATGCATGCGTACCCGCGTCGCGATGCTCGGATGGGGTGGATTCCGCGGCACGTTGCGCGTGGGGGCGTCGTCCCTGTTGGCCGCGCCGCTGCTGGGCGTCCTGGGCGTAGTCGAAATCTGGCAAAGTGACGCGGGGCAAACGCTGGCCGATGTGCCGCTCAATTTCCGCCAGCGACTTTTCTTCGGCGCGCGACACCAAGACGAAGGCATCGCCCTCCGCTTCGGCGCGCGCGGTGCGGCCGATGCGGTGGAGGTAGTCGTCCGGGACGTTGGGCACGTCGAAGCTGATCACGTGGGTGATGTGGTCCACGTCGAGCCCGCGCGACGCGAGGTTGGTCGCCACCAGCACTTGAAAATCGCCGCGCCGAAACCCGTCCATGGCCCGGTTGCGTTGCGCTTGCGACAGGTTGCCATGCAACTCGGCCACCGCAAAACCGTCCGCGGCGATGGCGCGGGCCAGGCGCTTGGCCGAATGCTTGGTGCGCGTGAACACCAGCACCGAAGGCATGTTCATGTGTCGAAGCAGATGATGCAGCAGCGCGGTCTTCAGGTGCTCGGGGACGGGGTAGGCGGCCTGGGTGATGCCGACGACCGGGGTGCTGCGCCGACCGATCTGAATGGACTGCGGATTGCGCAGGAGTTCTTTGGCCAGGCTCGTGATGACGGGCGGCATCGTCGCGGAAAAGAGCAACGTCTGTTTGCGCCCGGGCAGGCGCGCGACGATCCGTTTGATGTCGGGCAAAAAGCCCATGTCGAGCATGCGGTCCGCCTCATCGAGGACCAGCGTCTGCAGATGATCGAAGCGGGCTTGGTTCAGGCGCATGTGATCGAGCAGACGGCCAGGCGTCGCCACGATGATGTCTACGCCGGCCCGGATCGCCCTCTCCTGGGATCCCATCGAAGCGCCGCCAACGACGAGACCGACCCTGAGCGTTGTGTGGTAAGCCAGGCCCAAGCACACATCGTCGATTTGCTGAGCGAGCTCGCGGGTGGGCGTGATGATCAGCGCGCGCGTCGAGCCGCTCGGCAGACCCAGGAGTTGATTCAAAATAGGCAGCAGGAAGGCCGCGGTCTTGCCGGTGCCGGTCTGGGCGGTGGCAATGAGGTCGCGGCCGCTCAGGATGACCGGGATGGCTTCGGCCTGAATGGGGGTCGGCTCGGTGTACCGCATTTCGCGGGTCGCCTGCACGAGCGAGGCGTGCAGACTCAGCGCCTTAAAGGGCATCAGCGACTCCAGGTGCAACCGTTGGCGTGCCGGAACAAAGGCATTGTACGCCCTCGCGCGAAGCAAAAGGGTTACAACGATCAGTCGGCCGGCCTCTCGCCAGGCAGATTCGGGCGCTTGCCGCGCATGGAATACAGTTGCAGCAAGGCGCGATCGATCATGCGTTCGCCGGCCCCGACCTCCGCGGCACTCACGCCCGGATCGGCCCCGTAGCCACCTTCAGCGGCCCCTTCGATGGTCGGAAAATACTGGTGGTAATCGTTGCAATAGCCGAGGAAGAAGACGTGCTCCAGCCGGGCACGCCGCTTCAGGCTAAGCGCGTGGCCGCAAAAGAACTCGCCGCTGACGCCGACGAAGGCGATGCGGTCGTCCAGCAGCGCGGTGGTCAGGTGGGGGCGAACGCCGTCGCGGTATTCGCGCTCAAAGGCCGCTACCAAATCCTCGAAGAATGCGAGCACGAGCGCCCCGCGGACCAGCGGATTCTTCAGATCGATGCGCATGCCAAATCGGAAATCATCTTCGCGCACCTTGAGCTTGGGGTTGTCTAGCGGCTTGCAGCGGATCGATTTGGCCAGGACCGAAACTTCATTGCCCAACGCTTGCCCGAATTGGTCAGGCCCCTTCACGCCCGGCGGCGGATTGGCCGAGAGATCGCCCGCCGCGCCTTGCAGAAACAAGCACGGCACACCGGTCTCCTGCTCCATCACCTTCGCCATCGCCCCCGGATAGTCAGCGGAGAACTTCAACACCTGGGCGGGGTGCATGGTCGGATGGGCCGCGAAGTTGACGGCATGCGCGATCGGTTTGCCGTCCATATCCTCGACGCGCAGCACGAGCAGCTCCGGGTCCACGAGCTTGTCGGGCCGTTTGGAATGGCGGTTGCGATTGAAAGGAATATCCTTGGACGCGACGCCCACGCGTGCCGGCCTCGCCGCCCTGGCCGCCTCGATGATGACCTTCGCCAGCTTGTCTTCCAAGTCGCGCACATAGGGCTTCTGTCCCTTGGGCCAGTTGTCCAGTTCGATCACCGGCCCGTGGTGCGTATGGGAGCCGACGAGAAAGAAATGCTCGATACCGACCTCGGCCTTGACGCGCGCCCGAATCGCCGCGGTCGATTGCCGCGTCGGCGCCCGCCCCAGATCGAGCCCGACCAGGGCGATGCGTTCCTTGCCGGCGATGAGCACCAGGGCCCTGGCATGCAGCGGATCGAGCACGCCAACGCTGGGCACATCATGCCGGGCGCCGTAGCCCCACATCGCATAGCCAGTGGGCGGCGTGATGTCGATCTTGGCAGCACCCGCTTGCAACTCCTGAGCGGCCAAGGTGGAGCCACCGAAACCACAAGCGAGAAAGGCGATCAGCCATCGAGAAGCAAGCGACATGACGGTTTCTCCCGGCACATTAGCGAATGGCGCGATGCGACTATTCTAATGACCGTGGGCAATTCCGTAGCTGACATAACTCTTTGCACGAAACGGGGTAAGCGGCCGAGGGATCAAACCAAACGCCGGACCATGCCTCTCGCCGCATGGCTCGTCCGACAACGCGCCGCGTTTCATTTCACCCCCCCTGGGGGCGCCCTGAAACGCGGCAACCGAGCTTGACAGGGGGCTAACTTCGCCACAACTTGGCCGCCGGGATCGTGCAAGCCACCTGCCCACAGCCTTCCGCCCGCTGCCCACTGCCTTCTGGCATTGACGATTGACTCGGCCAAGCGGCGCGCGGGATAATGCGGTCCGACAACTTGTGGCACTTGGCCATCGAGCCCAACATGGATCAGAATCGCCGCCGCCGATTCGTTCTCGTCGCCTTGGCGATTTGGGCGCTCACGATCCCCTTCCTGTCGTTCTTGGAAGAAACAAATTGAGAAGGCGGCTGTGGCATGACCAATAGGAGGCCGTCCCACCCAGGCCCGTTCACGGGCGTTGCCGCGGTAGCGGTCCTAGGCCCGGCGTTCACGCCGGGTTGGCGGGCCACGCCTGACCTGAGCCTCGTTCACGAGGGTTCTCGATGTTCGGCTTGAGCCGCGCGGCGCAATCATGGCTGAAGCCCAACCGCGCGAACGCCCGTGAACGGGCCTCAACGCTTCAAACCGCCATCGGCGCACCCGGCGTCAACGCCGGGCCTATGACCGCTGCCGCGGCAAACCGCGTAAACGCGGCTGGATTTGGAGAGCATCGATGCGTCGTGTTCATTTCGTATACATGACTCTCATTCTGGTTACAGCCGTTGTTGGAGCTGGGCTGGTCCACCTGTTGCGCGACCCGGTAACCTGGGCTAATTTTCGCAAAATTGAAACCGGCATGACAAAGGAGCAGGTTCATTGCCTTCTCGGCGGCGCACACGACCATTTTGCTGCAACCGACGTGCATCAGCCGGCCGGGGCGACGGCCGATCGTGTGTCGATATGGTTCGGCAACCAGGGGTCGATTGAAGTGGGTTTCGACGAGCACGGTCTGGTAAACTGGAAGCGCTTCACGGCTGGGGCTCGACACCACGGGCGTTACGGGACCAGGGGCGGCTGAGAATCGCGGGACTTTCCTGGTAGAATGAGCGGTCACGAAGAAGGGAGTCAGCGCCATGCCGAAAATCCACACACGCATGCGAATCTTTGGTCATCCAGCGATGTCGATCCTTGTGGGCCTTGCAATCGGATGCGCGCGCGAAGACGCAGCAGCAACGGGCGCCAACAAGGCCAAAGAAGAGCAGCGGCCATCGCCCAACGCAAACGAACCGGGGAGTAAAATCGCTAGATCGAAAGCGATCAAAGCCGCAGAGGCGCATCTGCGAGGCCAGGGACATCTTTCTAAACCGTACGATGTGGATGCTACTGCCAAAGAAGACGGCGAATGGAACGTGACATTCTGGTCCAAACCGCCAGTCCCTGGGGGATTCACGACGGTCGTCGTTGACAAGAATGACACAATTCTTCGGGTTGAGCCTGGTAAATGAATTGTCCGCCGTCGCCCGCCTTCTGCTGGCCGCTGGCGCCACCGTCGAACGTGAAATGAGGCTGGATTTTGAAGCTGTTTCGATGGCTTTGGCGATTCCTGGTCCGCGACCCCGACGAAGTAGGCGAGGAAGGCCCCATTGAAGCGTCGCTTCAATTTGGTTGCTTCATCCTCACGATATTCGCCGCCCTGTTCGTCGGCTTGGTTGTGCTGTCCCGCTGACCGGTGTATGAAATGAAGAAGTAGAAGGCAGGGCGGCGGCGACAACCTCCGGCCAGCGACGACACGTCCGCCGCGGCGCATCGGCCCGCCGGACCTCGCGAACGCATGCCGAACCCGCGAACCCCGGCCCCGCCGGGAGTGGACCCGGGCTACTTCCGACACCCTTACCAAGGCGGAAAAGCAGAGCGTTCGGCGCGCAGGTGAAACAGCCTACCGTCGATTCGAATACTTCGTTACAATGACAATGAACACCTTGCGAGGACCACTCATGCCGACGCTCATTGTGGAAAACGTGCCGGTCGAGACTTACGAGCGCCTCCAAGAACGGGCGGCGGCGGAGCGGCGGTCGGTGCCGGAAGAGGCGCTGCATTTGCTGACCCAGGTGGTCCAGAATGCGCCCAATCCAGCGCCGCGCTTGCCGGATTTCATTCCAGGCGAAGAGATTTCGGCTCCATGCGATTTGCCGCGCACCAGTCAGCCCGTGACGATGCATGCTGCCTGGGGCCAGCCACGCTTGCCCGACGCTGTTGACGGGGAAGTGCCGGAGTGATCGACCATGATTTACGCGACTCCGGCGTCTGACGATCCCCTTTCCCAAGCCGACATCTTTGATGCTTGTCCGATCTTTGGGTTGGAGCCGACGGCGCGCGGCGTGGACCTCGATGCCGCGCCGGCCCGCTGGCAAGAACGCGTTATCGTTTTGACCCAGGCATGCGATTTGGCCCAGACGAAGACGACCAAAGTTCTGGTCGCGCTAATTCAGCCGGCGCAGGCCTTGGTGGACAAGGGCATCTTGAAAGCGCCAAGCGTTCGCGATCAAGTGCGGCGCGGATTGGTTTACGGTTGGTACTTTCTTCCCGCGGCGCCTGCTCCGATCCCGCTCCCGGAATCGATCATCGATCTTCGTGATCTGCACTCGGTTCCGCGTGCCGTTTTGGAACGCCTGATCGCCACTGGCAAACGCGTGTGCCGATTTCTTTCGCCCTACCGCGAACATCTCGCCCAACATTTTGCCGTGACGTACATGCGCATCGGTTTGCCGGTTCCTTATGAGACGGAATCGTAAGTGCGTGTTGCTCGGCCTGAACATGACGAAGGGGGGCGGCGGCGACAACCTCCGGCCAGCGACGATCCGCCACAAGCGGACCACGGCGGATCGGCCCGCCGGGCCTCGCGAACGCGTGCCGAACCCGCGGACCCCGGCCTCGCCGCCGCCCTTGCCAGGGCGTGCGCGTTGCATTGTCGCGAACTTTGGCGCACAAAACGCGTCACCCTATAATGACGATTGGCCAATTCGAGCCAATAGCTGGAGAATTCTTCCATGAACTGGCGCGAGCGCATTACGCTGGATCCGCACATCTTGGTCGGCAAGCCGATCATCAAGGGAACGCGCATTTCGGTGCCCTTCGTGATGGACTTGCTGGGCCGGGGCTGGTCGCCGGATCAGATTCTCCACGAGTACGACCATCTCCAGCCCGAAGACCTGCAGGCTTGCCTCGCCTACGCCAGTGAGGTTTTGCGGTCCGAGCAGGTTTATCTGTTGCCCGCCGGTTGAAAGGTCGGCCATGCGGATCGTCGCGAATGAAAACGTGACTCGCACCGTCATCGAATCTCTGCGCGCTCAGGGTCACGATGTGCTTTCGGTCAAAGAGTCGCTGCGCGGCGCGCAGGACGACGCCATTCTTGCACAAGCGCAATCCGAAAAACGCATCGTCGTGACCCATGACAAGGATTTTGGCGAGTTGGCCTTCCGCGTCGGCCTGTCGGCGGAATGTGGCGTCATCTTGTTGCGTCTTGCCGGAACCAACAACGACACAGACAATCGGCGAGCATTGGAAGCAATCGCAAGCCGCACGGACTGGGCCGGACATTTTTCCGTGATCTCGGAGGATCGCATCCGCATGAGACGATTGGCGAAGGAAACAGAGCAGAATTCGAACGAACCGGACGATTAGCAGGGGGGCGGCGGCGACAACCTCCGGCCAGCGACGACACGTCCGTCGCGGCGGATCCGCCCGCCGGGCCTCGCGAACGCATGCCAAACCCGCGAACCCCGGACTGGCCAAATGGGGACGGCCTCTTGAACCTGTTTCGTTGGCTTTGGCGCGCGTTGGTCCGTGAGGACGACGATGGGAGCGAGGAAGGTCCGATCGAAGGCGCGTTTCAACTCGGTTGTTTGATCGTAGCGCTTTTCGCTGCCCTTGTCGTTAGCCTTGGACTGTTGTCCCGGTAATTGAAGTCTGACCGCGCGGCGGCGACAACCTCCGGCCAGCGACGACACGTCCGCCGCGGCGGATCCGCCCGCCGGGCCTCGCGAACGCCTGCCGAACCCGCGAACCCCGGCCTCGCCAAGGCTCGGCCGGGGCTAGCTAGCGACAGCGCTTGCCAGATATAATCACGGAACGGGAGGCGTCATCATGAATCGAATGATCGTCAAGTCGCGCGTCGGCACCGACGGCGTGCTGCACGTGAACGTGCCCATCGGCGCGGCGGATGCCAATCGCGAGGTGCAAGTGACCATCGAGCCGGCGGGGGCGCCCGCGGCGCGATCGCGGCAAGACTATTTGGATTTTCTGCAAGCGACCGCCGGCGCCTGGCAAGGAGAATTCGTGCGGCCCGAGCAAGGAGTTTATGAAGTGCGAGATTCCCGGCAATGCCATTCTTACTCGATGCCAACGTCTGGATCGGCCACCGGTGGCAGACCGACGCGACCGTGACCTATGAAATTCACGACCTTGATTCCCATGCGTTTGAACGACGGCGGCGAGGTTCCGCAGGAGCAACTCAGCCGGATCATCGATGACCTCGCCATGCAGTTCGGCGGCTGTTCGGACGAAGGGGTCACCAAAGGTCAGTGGCTCGATCCCAAGGACTCCCAGCTCTATCGGGACGAAAGCCGGCGTGTCTCGGTCGGCTGCGACAATCGATTGCTCTGGGATGCACAGCAGGCCGTGATTAGAATTGGAAAAGAGCTAGGACAGCGCGCGATGTACTTTGAAGTTCGCGATTACGACGGCGTTCAGGTTCTTGAAGTTCCCCATGGCTGATCGAAGGGGAGCCTCCAACGGAGTTCTCATCATGGACAACAACAAGGCCCAAGAAGCCTTACGACTGGCGCGGGAACTCGCGCAAAAAGCCAAGTCAGCTACTGACCTGCACAACGCCTTCTTCGGTGTCGGCGGCAAGTTCGCCGAGCTGTTTCCCACGCGCGCGGAGCGGGAAGCATTCGCCAAGACGCCGGAATACCAGGAGATCCTTCATCTTCGCGCTGCACTGCCGCACTCCGTTTCGGCATGAGTTGAGACCGGCCAGCGACGGCACGTCCACCGCGGCGGATCGGCCCGCAGGACCTCGCGAACGCCTGCCGAACCCGCGAACCCCAGCCTCGCCAAGCCTCGGCCGCGGCGAGTCTCCGCCGCCCTTGCCAGGACTGAAAGGCGAATCATCTCGCGGGACAAATCTATGTCGTGTATGATCGGTGCATGGAGGTGGTTCTACGATGGCGGAAATCCGAGCCACAATTCTGATCGGTATTCTGTTCGCTCACTTTCTCACGGCCGCGCCTGGGCGGACAGGCGCGTTCGCCACGGACGACCTCGGTGACAAACCTGCGCTCGCTCAAGAGAAAAACGACAAGTTGGACAAGCCGAGAAAGAAATACAAGCCGAAGTTCACGATCGGCAAAGAGACGACCTACGCGACCGGCCCGGTCGATAAGGATGGGTTCATTGATTACGCGACCGCACTCCATGAACGGATGCGCCAGGGCGTAACACCGGAGAACAATGCGAATGTCTTGATCTGGAAGGCGATCGGGCCGCATCCGCAAAAACTGACAATGCCAGCCTACTTTTTCGACTGGCTGGGCATGCCGGCTCCGCCGGAGCAAGGCGATTATTTTGTCGATCTCGCGCGGTACATGAAGGAACAGCTCAAGGTCGATACGAAGGAGAGCAAGGAGGAATTCAACGACGAGCTCGACCGGGCGGGCAAACGCGCCTGGACGCCAAAACAATATCCGCACCTTGCCGAATGGCTGAAAGCGAACGAGAAGCCATTGGCCCTGGTCGTGGCGGCAAGCAAGCGCTCGCACTATTATTCGCCGTTGGCGCCAGGTAAGTCGGACGAAGGACAGGGCGTGCTGTTTGCGTCGCCCATGCCCGGCGTGCAGAAATGTCGTGAATTCGGGAGCGCACTGGCCGCCCGCGCAATGTTGCGTGTTGGCCAGGGACGCAACGAAGAAGCCTGGCAAGACCTGCTCGCCTGTCACCGGCTCGCCCGACATGTCGCCCGTGGACCTCAGTTTGTTGACGCTCTCGTTGGTGTCGCCCTGGAGGCAATTGCCAGCGAGGCGGACTTGGCATTCCTGGAACGCGCCGAGCTTGATGCGAAACGGATCAAGCAATGCTTGCGCGACCTGCAATTGCTACCGCCGATGCCCGCACTGGCCGACACCGTCGATCTTGGCGAACGCTTCTGTTTGCTCGACCAGATCATGATGGTGAACCGCTACGGACTCTTGTATCTCGAAGCTCTTAGCTTCATCGGAGAAAACACTCCCGATCCTGAAAAAAAACTCGCGCACCAGTTAATCATGGAAAACCTCGATTTGAACCCGGCCTTGCGCGGGATCAACCGTTGGTATGATCGTGTTGCCGCCAACATGCGCTCACGGGATCCTCTTCGGCGGGCACGCGACCTGTACGAACTTATCGACGAGGTGAGAGAGCGGAAACCAGATTTCGTTGATCGGGAGAAGCTTGCAAAACTCTTTCTTGGAACTGGCGAACAAAAGGGCAAGATGATTGGCGACCTTTTGTTGGTCCTCATGGCCCCATCCGTGCTGAATGTGCAGCTAGCCGCAGATCGCACCGAGCAAATCCAGCGCAACCTTCACCTTGCCTTCGCCCTGGCCGCCTATCAGCGCGATCATGGCCGCTATCCGATGAACTTGGACGCGCTGGCGCCCAAATATCTGGCAACGATTCCAGAGGACCTCTTTACCGGCAAGGCGCTTGTCTATCGTCCGTCCCAGAACGGTTATCTGCTTTACAGCTTCGGCGTCAACGGTCGCGACGACGAGGGCCGTTACTACGAAGACGAACCGCCCGGAGACGACCCCAACGTCCGCATGCCGCTGCCGAAGTTGCGGGCGAAACAGTAAACACGGCCGAAGAGACGACACGTCGGCCGCCGCGGATCGGCCCGCCGAGCCTCGCGAACGCATGCCGAACCCGCGAACCCCGGCCTCGCCAAGCCTCGGCCGGTTGCCGCGGTCATGGCGCCGCCTGGTGGTGGCCGGAGACAGCGGCCGTATCTTCAATGCCGCGCCGAAAGCGCCAGATCGCTTCCAAGAGATCGGCATCCTCCACGTCCCACAGTCCGCGACCGTGAAGGTCCGCGCACAACTCTCCGACCGCAGCCATGAGTTGGCCGGCGCGCATTTGGGGGACGATCGCCGCCAACGAATTCAGTGCTTCGAACAATTCGGCACGTGGGGTCTGTTCGTTCATAGCTTATCCTTCACCGTCGGCGAGTTTGCCCGACTTCGTCGATACCGGCCAATGACCACAACGGGAACCGTCTGGCCGGGCGCCAGTTTGGCGATCCGCGCGGCGCGGGTCACGCCATCCGAAATCTCCAGCACACCATCAGGGCCTTCGAACACAAAGATGGGCGACATGCCGTCCCGCGACGAGCCAAACTGTCGAATCTGCCGGTGCAACTTCCATGGGTCGGCGCCGCTCAAACGACTGGGAGGCAAACGAAGCTCGGCTGGATCTACCTCGCGTATCGCCTGGCTCATGTTGACAGCATACCTCGATTGGCGGCAATCTGCTAGTGCTATGTCACACGTCGAATGATGGATCACAAGAGCCGCGCACGAAGTAAGCGGCTGCGAGTGGGCCGCTTACTTCGTGCGCGGCTCTTACTTCTGGCGACTCATCAATTCATGCGTGACAGAGCACTAGTTGTCCGCGGCGATGAGCGGCGACAACCTCCGGCCAGCGACGACACGTCCGCCGCGGCGGATCGGCCCGCCGGGCCTCGCGCACACATGCCGAACCCGCGAACCCCGGCCTTTCCGCCGAAGGCGGACTCGGCCGGCGCTACCGCGATCCGTGCAGGCGAGCCGCCTACACTACGGGGGGTTGGGGAAGATTCACCGTTCCTAGCAACCCTGCCTGACATAGCGATTGCGACGGCGGCTGATCCAAGCCGACCGGCGGTTTTCCTAAAGTTTTCGGCAAACTTTTCCGCATTCGCCCAAACATCGTGTAAAATTTGCATGCGGGTTGTTCTTCGTCCGTCGGTGGGCAGCCCGCTCAAAAAGGGGACTGGACCTCTACGGCCCCCTCTGAAATCCTTGGAAAAAGGGTGGGGCCGCACAGGTCCAGTCCCCTTTTTGAGCGGGCCGAACCCATGACTTCCATGCTGTCGCCTTCGAGCATCACTCCCAAGCTGCACGTCTTCGGCGAGCCCCAGCTCCACACCGACGGCGATCTGGCGGCCCTCACGTTCGCGCCCGACGGCACGCTTTGGTCGGTGGAAGAGCCAGGCGTATTGCGACATTGGAACGCGCAGAGCGGGCAGCAGCTTGGCTGGCAAACACTGAGCGACCTGGAAACCTTGTGGTGCTTCAGCGGCGACGCTCGGGTGTTAGCCTCGGCCAGCGACGACTTGACGCTTTGGGACGTTTCTTCCGGACAAATACTCACGGCTCTCGCTCAGGATACCTGGGTCGCGGCCATGGCGTTTCATCCGGACCCGATGTTCCTGGTCACCGGGCATGACGACGGCGTCGTGCGCTCTTGGGATTTGTCGGCGCATCAAGTGCTGCACACGCTGCGCCATCATCAAAAGCCGATCAGTGCGGTGGCGTTCAGCGGCGACGGCGCCAAGCTTGCGGTCGCTTCCGAAGACAAGACGATCACGCTGTGGGACGCGAAGACGGGCAAAATGCTCGGCGTCTTGCAAGGCCACACCGATCGCATTCCGGCACTGGCGTGGGATCCGTCCGGAAAATACTTGATCTCGGCAGGCTGGGACACAACCGCCCGCGTCTGGGATGTGATGGCGATGCAGCCTGCGATCCTGCTCAACACGCATAGCGGCCAGGTGACGGCCCTCGCCATCAGCGCTGACGGCAAACTGCTAGCCTGCGCCGATTCGAAACTGGGTGTGCACGTCTGGGATTTCGCCGGCAAGAAGACCCTGCATGTTTTGAAAGGGCCGCAGAGCGAAATCCGTTCGCTGGCGTTCAACAAAGACGGCAGTCTGCTGGCCTGCAACGGCGATCGCTTGATCCATTTGTGGGAGCCGCGCTCCGGACAAGCGCGCACCGGTGTCGCGCCGCGCTTCGGCGCCAAGACCAGCATTGCCGTAAGCCCGAACGGCGCGGCCCTGGCGACGAGCGGCGGCGGCCAGGCGGCGCTCGTTTGGCATGCCGGCACGAAGAAGGCGCTCTGCAGCCTCGACGCACCGTACACGGTTCACGCGCTGGCGTACTCTCCCGACGGCAAGCTCATCGCCGGCGCCCTGGGCAAACAAGTTCGGCTCTGGGACGCGGCCACGGGCCAGGTCCACGCTGATTGGGAAGGCCCCGAAGACCCGATCACGGCGCTCGCCTTTTCGCCGGACAGCGGCACGCTTGCCACCGCGAGTGCGACCGGGTTAGCGGTCTGGTTGTGGCGCGTTGCCGACGGCGAAGCGATCCTCATCATCCAAGATGCACTCCAAGGCTGCACGATTGAAGCGCTCGCCTTTCATCCCGATGGTCAGCGGCTCGCGGTGGGCGGCATCGATCACCTGGCGACCGGCGGCAGCGACGGCGCCGTCGCCCTGTGGAACATTCCCGGCCGCTATGCGGAGGTTGATTCTTTCGAAGGCGCCCGGGCAATTGCCATGCATCCGGACGGCCAACGCTTGGCCTTTGCGATGTTGCAGCAATCGATCGGCATCCTGGATTTCGCCAGCCAACAGTTGATCGACGAGTACCTCGGTCACGATGGCCAAGTCACCGCCCTGGCCTACAGCGCCGACGGCAAACTGCTGGTCAGTGGCAGCGAAGATCGCACCCTGCGCATGTGGAATGATGCCGGCGATGAGCTGGTCGTGGCGGAGCTGGACAGTCAAATCACCGCGCTTGCCTTCTCCCCCGATGGGCAATTTTTGTACACCGGTAACGCCAATACCACCTGTTCTCAGGTGAAAATCGCCGATCTACTCGGAAAAAAAAGCTAGAGTTGTGCGGGTCGTTTGTTCCCCCTCCTTATCCCGCACCCGCGTGACTGCATGACCCTGCCTGCCGTGCTCAAAAAACCGGTGCGCCCGTCACCCTCGGCCAGTCAACTCGCCGAGAAGTTCCTTACCGTCGTTGCGCAATCGATCCTCGACAAGATGGACGATAGCATCTTCAGCGATTTCGCCGTCAAAGCGACGCCGGAGATGGCGAACAACATCTGGACGCGCTGGAGCGAGGTCGCCAATGCCGGACAGCGGCGCGCGACTCTGGAAGCCGTGGCGCGTTGCACGTTTGAGGAACTCGACAAGTTGATTGAACGCGTGGAAGAAACGTTCGGCACATCGGCAAACAGCGACCTGGGCAAGTTATTCGGCGATTATCTGCATCTGTTGCCCGGCAGCATTCGGCGCTGGTGTAAGCGGCCGAGTCAGCCTGCGGGCACAGCGGTGCCGGCGAAAATGGCGCTGACCTGCGGCGACGATCTGCTGCCACTTCTGCCCGCGCGCATGACACGCTTTCAGCCGGGTGATCGGCCGTGGGCGGTGGGTGAATGGGAGCTGGTCGAGCTGATCGATCACGGCGCCTACCGCGAAGTCTGGAAAGCCAAGAGCCTGGCTGACGATGCGGCGCCCCCGGTAGCCTTGCATTTCATACTGCATCCCGCGGCCCGCAACTATGTGCTGAAGACCGGCGCCGCGGTGCTGCAACAGATTCAGCAGCTGGGCAAAGCGCCGGGCGTCGTGCCGCTGCAAGCGATCCACCAGCAGACGGAACCGCCGTGCCTACAGTACGCGCATGTCGAAGCGGCCCACATGACGGCCCTGGTGCAGGAATGGCGCGAGAACGGCCGCGCGCCCGATCCCTGGCACGTAGCGGATTTGATTCATCAGCTGGCGTCGATCCTTGGGCACTTGCATCGCCGCGCGCCGGTCGTCGTGCAACGCCACCTTTCGCCCAGCAACATCTTGGTCACACCGAAGCCGCGCGGCGGTTGGCGCTGCCAGCTGGCCGATCTCGGACTCGGACCGTGGCACGGGAACGCCGTAGCGAATCGTGCCGTTGCGAATCCCTATGCATCGCCGGAACAACTGCGCGACGACGCCCCAGAGCCGCCCGACGATGTTTTCGCCCTCGGCGTGCTCTGGTACCAACTGTTGGTCGGTGATTTGCAGCAACCGCGGCCCGGCGGATCGTCGTGGCGGCGGCGCTTGACGCGTCAAGGCGTGCCGGCCGAACACATCGAGCTGCTCGAAGGTTGCTTCGACGACGACGTTGCCGAACGCCCCGCCGACGGTTTGCTGCTCGCCGAACGTCTGCAGAAACTGGCGCAGCGTCCCAAGCCGATGAGCGCCAACGGCACGCAGCGCTTGGCGCCGGCCGTGATCAACTCGGCCGGCATGGCGCTGGCGCTGGTTCCCGGCGGATCCTTCTGGTTGGGTTCGGATTTCGCAGAACCGGGCCGTGAGCCCAATGAGTTTCTGCGTCACGAAGTCACCCTGCCGGGCGATTTTCATCTGGGCGTGACTCCGGTCACCCAGCGGCAATTCGAGCAGGTGATGGGGAGCAATCCGGCGCAGTTCACCGCGGCGCAAGGCGGCAGCCCGGATCATCCGGTCGAAATGGTGTCCTGGCAGGAAGCGGAAGAGTTTTGTCGGAGACTGTCGGAGTTGCCGGCGGAGCTGAAAGCGGGCCGCCGCTATCGTTTGCCGACGGAAACGGAGTGGGAACGCGCTTGCCGCGCCGGCACGCCGACGGCCTACAACTTCGGCGCGCTGTTGCCGCCCGGTCAGGCCTGCTGTGCGACCCAGGCGCCGACGCGCGTCGGTCGTTTCGCTCCGAACGCCTACGGCTTGTTCGACATGCACGGCAACGTGTGGGAATGGTGCGCCGACGTGTATCCCGGCAATCCGGCCGGCGCCTTGCATGTGCTGCGCGGCGGTTCGTGGCGCACCGGCGTCGGCGCCTGCCGTTCCGCCGCGCGCCACGCCCTGCCCACTGCCGCCCGCGCCGACGACGCCGGCGTCCGCGTCGTCATGGAATTGTGGTCGCGCGCGGACGGCGAGGATGCGGAAAAGGATTCGGCGCGCGAATAGCGCACGGATCCTGTCACTTCTCGAGCTCGCACAATTCTGGCAGCCAAAATCGGGTGGACAACTCGGGACTGGTGCGGTCGCCGACGCCGGTCGCCAAGACGCCGCAAATCCGATGACAATGCACTCGACAGGGCCACTTGGCCTAGTCGGTCCAGTCGCAGGCGATCGTCACAACGTCAACGTGGACAATCAGTTGCGACGACGCGAAAGAGCGACAGGGCCACAATCCCACTTTTGTCGCGCGCGCGCCCACCGACCTGGCAATCGCCGGAATCTGTGTTACAAGGGAATAAGGACGTGGGGCAGGCCGCCTGGCCTGCCTTTACTGGGCAGGGATGCGCCCCGTCGCCAATCCTCCCATTTCGGCAGGCCAGGCGGCCTGCATCACGTTATTCCCATGCGCATTCCCTGCGCCGACGAACTGACGGATGAGCCAATCACCTGGCTATGGCCGTACCGGCTTGCGCCGGGCAAGCTCGCCGCACTCGACGGCCATCCCGGCGTCGGCAAGTCGTGGCTGGCGCTCGATCTCTGCGCCCGCATCAGCACGGGCCGGCCTCTTCCCGACGGCACGACCTGGGGCCGACCGCCGGGCGTGTCGTGCGAATCAGCAGGCCAGGCGGCCTGCTCCACAACACCTCGCGCCGAACCGGCCCAGTGTCTTGTCCTCAGCGGTGAAGAGAGCGGCGCCGATATCCGTCGCCGGCTCCGCCTGCTCGGCGCCGATCTGAAGCGTGTCTTCGTTTTCTCCGCGCTCGATCCCGGCATGGACATCGAAGACCTGCGTTGGCCGACGCGTCGCGACACCTGGAACCAAATCTTCGGCGACTTGCACCCGGTCCTCACGGTCGTCGATCCGATCTACGCATTCCTGTCGTCCCACGCCGCTTCCAGCGAAATCCGTTTGCGTGCCGCCATGCTCCCCTTACAATGCCTGGCCGAACGTCACCGCACTTGCCCGCTGCTGGTCCGACACCTCGCCAAAGTCAGCGGCGGCCCGGCCGTCACGCGCGGCCTGGGCCCGATCGGCCTCTCCGGCGTCTGCCGTTCGACCTGGCTCGTCGCCCCCGATCCGCACGCGCCGACGGAACGCCAAGTCTTCGCCCCAATCAAAAACAACCTCGCCGGCCCGCAACCGAGCCTGGCGTTCAGCTTGCAGTCGGCAGTTGGCAGTCGGCAGGAGCCAGTTGGCAGTGAGCAGGCGGCAGGCGGCAGTGCGCGGCAGGCAAAAGTCGGCAATCAGGAGGCAAGCGAATCGCTGCCGAACGCCAACTGCCCACTGCCGACTGCCAACTGCCCACTGATTTGGCATGGCCCCACCGACTGGACCGCCGAGCAACTCCTGGGCCACCGCTTGCCGAAGCTCGACGCGCTGTCGCCGCGCGAGCGTGCCCGCGAACTTCTGGTGGAGCTGCTCGCCGCCGGCCCGCGTCCCGTCCGCGAAATCTGGGCCGTCGCCTTGAAGCGCGGCATCTCCGACAAGACGCTGGATCGCGTCAAGGACAAGATGAAGATCAAACACTGCCGCGTTGTCGTCGATGGCCGACAGCGAACGTTCTGGCACTTCAAAAACGACGCCCCACCCGCGAACGTAGTGCAGCCGGAAGGGGCAGCGATTTTGGAGCCGTGGCTGAAGCCACAGATCGAGCGATTTGCGAAGAAGGGGCCGCTGGAGGAGGAGTGAAAGGCGCGTTGCTTGGATGATTGCGTTGCCCGCGTGATTTGGTTACATTGCTTGCATGCCTGCCGCCGTCCTCATCAAGCCGACGCACAAGGCGATCAAGCAATACTATCAATCGCTCAAGGAATACAGCGCCCACCGCGTCATCCACGAAGGCGCTCTGGAAACCGCCTTCTCGAACCTGCTCGCCGCGGCCGCCCGAGCTTACGGGTGGCAGCTCATTCCCAAGCAATCGCACAAGATCGGCAAGCACACCATCATCCCCGACGGCACCCTGCGCGATCTGTTTACCCGCCGCGGCTATTGGGAAGCCAAAGACACCAGCGACGACCTCGACCAGGAAATCAGCAAGAAGCTCGCCCAGGGCTATCCCACCAGCAACACCATCTTCGAAGACACGCGCCAGGCCGTCCTCTATCAGAGCGGCATCGAGCGCGACCGCTTCGACCTGGCCGACCCGCAGCAACTCGCCAGGCTTCTCAACGAGTTCTTCAGCTACACCGAGCCGGAAATCGACGGTTTCCATCAGGCGGTCACGGAATTCCAAACCCGCGTCCCGGAGCTGGCCGGCCGGCTGGTCACGATCATCACGGAAGCGCACCAGAAGAACAAGAAGTTCCAGCAGGCATTCGACGGCTTCTTCGCTCTGTGCCAACAAACGCTCAACCCGAATATCAGCCAGGCGGCCGTCGATGAAATGCTGGTGCAGCACCTCCTCACGGAACGGCTCATCCGCAAGATTTTCGACAACCAGGAGTTCACGCGCCGCAACGTCATCGCCGCCGAGATCGAGAAGGTGATCGAGGCCCTTATCAGCGTAACCTTCAGCCGCGATCAATTCCTCAAATCGCTGGACCGCTTCTACCGCGCCATCGAAGACGCCGCTCACATCTTGGAAGACTTCGGCGAGAAGCAGCAGTTCCTCAACACGGTCTACGAGCGCTTCTTCCAGGGCTACTCGGTCAAGGTGGCCGACACGCACGGCATCGTCTACACGCCGCAACCCATTGTCGATTTCATGTGCGCCAGCGTCGAGGAAGTGCTCAAGACGGAGTTCGGCCTGACGCTGGGCTCCAAGGGCGTGAACATCCTCGACCCATGCACCGGCACCGGCAACTTCATCGTCAACCTGATCCGCCGCATCCCCAAGCGCGACCTGCCGCGCGTGTACAAGGAGCAACTGTTCGCGAACGAGGTGATGCTGCTGCCGTATTACATCGCGGCGTTGAATATTGAACATGCGTATTTTGAGATTACCGGCGAGTATCAGGGGTTCGAAGGTTTGTGCTTTGTCGACACGCTTGATCTTGTCAACGGGGATGGAACGCAGCGGTTTTTCGAATTCATGACCGAAGAGAACACCGCGCGTGTGGTCAGGCAGAAGAGCGCACCGATCACCGTGATCATCGGCAATCCGCCCTATAACGTCGGCCAGATTAACGAAAACGACCAAAACAAGAACCGCAAATACTCGTTCATTGATCGGCGCGTGAAAGAGACCTTTGGCAAAGCATCGAAGGCGACGAGCGTCAGCAAGTTGAATGATCCTTATGTCAAGTTCTTTCGCTGGGCGCTTGACCGCCTGGAAGATCGCGACGGCATCGTTTGTTTTGTGACCAACAACAGTTTTGTGGACCAACTGGCCTTTGACGGAATGCGGCGCCATTTGGCTCGCGAGTTTTCACGCATCTACCATATTCACCTGGAAGGCAACGTACGACGGAATCCGACGCTCTCGGGAACGCAATACAACGTCTTCGGAATTCAGGTTGGAGTCGGGATTACCGTGGCCGTGCGCCGCCGGAAACACCGACGCATGAGCCTACGATTCCACCGAGTCGACAAGAAACTGCGCCGAGCGGAAAAACTCGACTGGCTCGCCAAACATGCCGGTATCAGCGAAGTGAAATGGCGGAAGATCGACCCCGATCCGGACGACGCTTGGCTGGCGCCTGCCAACGGCGTGGAGTTTGCGAGGTTCTTGCCGATTGGTTCCAAGGAGGGCCGCTCGGCGGAATGGAACAAGGCACTCACACTATTTCAGGAATATGGCCTCGGGGTTGCGACACATCGGGATAAGGTCGTCTACGACTTTGATCGCCCGACGTTAGTTCAACGAGTCAAGGAATTCATCGATGCGTATAACGGGGAAGTAGATCGCTATCGTCGCGCAGGCGGAAAAGCTGACCTTGACACTTTTGTTCGATACGACAAGATCGTTTGGGATCGCGACTTGAAGAAGGACCTTGCGCGAGGTCGGTACGCCGAGTTTGCCGACGACAAGATCCGTCATGCTCTCTATCACCCGTTCACGAAGCGGTTTCTCTTTTTCGATCGGATCATCAACGCCGAGGTATACACGTTTCCCAAAATCATGCCGACCGCGAAGGCGGAAGCGGAAAACCGCATGGTTTGCGTGCCGGGGCCGGGCGGGCGTGCCAATTGGGCTACGATCATCACGGACCGAATACCCAATCTGTCGCTTACCTCCTTGGACACTTTCCAATGCTTCCCCTTCTACATCTACGACGAAGACGGCACCAATCGCCGCGAGAACATCACCGATTGGGCGCTGGAGCAGTTTCGGACACATTACACGGACCGGCGAGCCGAAGGGCGTAAGCCCTCGGATTCAAAATCCCACGCGACGGCGAAAGGGAAACGCGGGATGCAGCAACCGGGGGCTGACGCCCCGCGGCTCGCCGAACGCACCGCCGATGACATCACCAAGTGGGACATCTTCTACTACGTCTACGGGTTGCTCCACCATCCCGGCTACCGCACCAAGTTCGCCGATAACCTCAAACGCGAGCTGCCGCGGATTCCGTTCGCGCCGGACTTCTGGGCCTTCGCCGACGCCGGCAAGGAACTCGCCCGGCTGCACCTGGATTACGAAAAGCTGGAGCCGTACGAGCTGAAGTTCATCGAAACCCCAGGCATGCCGCTGTCGTACCACGTCGAGGACAAGATGCGGCTCTCGAAAGACAAAACGTCGCTCAAGGTCAACCCCTCGCTGACCCTGGCCGGCATCCCGCCCGAAGTGTTCGACTATCGCCTCGGCAACCGCAGCGCCCTGGATTGGGTCATCGACCAGTACCAGGTCAGCGAAGATAAACGCAGCGGCATCCGCTCGGACCCGAACCGCCCGGATGATCCGGAATACATCGTCAAGTTGGTTGGCCAAGTGGTGCGCGTGAGCATCGAAACGGTTAAGATTGTCCAAGGATTGCCGGAACGATTTGCCGATTGAACTGAGGGTGGATTCTGTAGGCGAATTTATGTCCGCAAAGAGCTTTACCGTTGATGTCAATCCAGCGGTCCTGACCTGGGCGCGAGAAAGCGCGGGGTACAGCGTCGAAGAGGCGGCGCTGCGCTGCGGAAAGCCGGCCGAGCTATTGCTGGCATGGGAAACCGGCCGACGCCGGCCCAACTGGACGGTGCTCAATAAGCTTGCGGCGATCTACAAACGGCCCGTGGCTTCCCTGCTGCTGCCGGCGCCCCCCCACGACGCCCCACCTCCGCCGGATTTCCGGACATTGCCTGACGGCAAAGGGCAATTCTCGCCGCGGACGCTTTTTGCCATTCGCACAGCTCGGTGGCTCGTTCGCAAAGCCACTGAGTTGCAAGAGCAACTTAAAACGGAAATGCGCTTTGTCGAGCCTGGCATCGACCTTTCGAGCGACCCGGAGAAGACCGCCAGCGCAGTTCGCGAAATCCTGGGCGTTACGGTCGAAGAACAAGCGGCGTTCGGCGACCTCTGGAAAGCGCTGAAGCGATGGCGCACCGCCATCGAAGCTCAGCATGTATTTGTTTTTCAGTTCAAAATGCCCGTGGCCGACGCGCGCGGGTTCTCGGTCATCGAAAACGAGCGCCCCGCCATCGTCCTGAACCAAAGTGATGCCGCCAGTGCGCGGATCTTCACGCTGTTTCACGAATATGCTCACTTGCTGCTCAGGCGGCCCGGCGTCTGCAATCCTGAATTCCACGTCGGCGAGTCGTCGCAGCGGATCGAGACGTTTTGCAATCGCTTTGCGGCGGCACTGCTCTTGCCTCGTGAGGAAATTCAAGAGCGATTGCCGAACTCACCGTCGGACGACACTTTTCGCACGCTTGCGCGCCGCTATTTCGTGAGCCGGTATGTTGTGCTGGGCCGATTGCACGACTTGGGCGCCGTTTCCGCGCAGACGTATCGGCAGTTGAGCCAGGGCTGGCAGCGACAGGATGAGGCTGCCGCAGCTCGCCCGCAAGGCGGCGGCGGCTTGAAGGCGCCGGCGCGCTGTCTCTTGCAACGGGGCAAGCCGTTTGTGTCGCTCGTTGTTGAAGCGGCCAAACGTGAATTGATCACCGTCAGTGAAGCAACCACGTACTTGGGCACGAAGGTAAAGGATTTCCGCCAACTCGCAAAGGGCGCGTAAAGTGTCGGACGTCGTCTACTGCATCGACACGTCTTCATTGATCGACCTCCGGCGATGGCGGCCCTTCAAGAGCCATCCGGAGGTGTGGAAGAGACTCGATGGATTGATCAAACAAGAACGGCTGCTGGCGCCTTCGATGGTCTTGCAAGAATTGCAGCGCAAAGACGACGCCCTTGTGAAATGGGGACGGAAACGGACGAAGATGTTCCGCAAGAATTCCTCCGACATCGTTGAGCGCGTCCAGCAGATTCTGAGGCGCTTTCCCGATCTAGTCGATGCGGACCAACCGACGCAAAGTGCCGATCCATTCGTTGTTGCCTTGGCGTTGAAAGAGGCGAGCGAGTTGTATGCCGAGGAGGTAATTGTCGTAACCGAAGAGAAGTACGCGCCAGGCAAGGCGAGGATTCCCCATGTTTGTGAGGCTTACAAACTGAAGTATCTGACGATCCATCAAGTGTTTCTGTTCGAGAAACTGGAGTTTTGAGACCGTCTGGGAATCGTGTACGAAAAACGTACTACCGACCTTGCGACTACGTCGATCCATGTTACCATCGAGTTGTTGACACGCACGTCAGCTCCCTTCGTGAGGCGGATTTCAGAGCCGCCCTTGTCCAAGGGACAACGGACTCCAAAGCAGTCCATCCTCCTTCGGTGCTCCAGAACAGATTTTCAATCTGTGCCACCAGGTCTACGCCCATGTCCCTCTCCATCCAAACCCGTCCCCCCGCCGCCGAAGTCATGCGCAGCCTTGGGCTTGATCCCGATCCCTGGCAGCTCGAGGTGCTTGATGGGCGGCATGCGCGGCTGCTCCTCAACTGTTGCCGGCAGGCGGGGAAGTCGACCGTCGTGGCGATGCTGGGGCTGGTCGAGGCGATTTGGGAACCGGGGACCAAGGTGTTGCTGGTGTCGCGCAGTCAGCGGCAGTCGAGCGAGTTGTTTCGCATCATGACCGATGCCTATCGCAAGATCGACGAACCGCTCAAGGAGCGGCTGACGGCGTCGGAGCTGGTGCTGACGAATGAGAGCCGGATTGTGTGCTTGCCGTGCCGGGAGGACACGATTCGGGGGTATGCGAAGGTGAACTACTTGGTGATCGACGAGGCGGCGCGGGTGCCGGACGACATTTACCGGGCGGTGCGGCCGATGCTGGCGGTGTCGGCGGGGCGGCTGATTTGCTTGTCGACGCCATACGGCAAGCGTGGGTTTTTCTGGAATGCGTGGGCGCGCGGCGGCGACGATTGGACGCGGGTCGAGGTGCCGGCCCAGAAAGTGACGCGGATTCCGACGGCGTTTCTGGAGCAAGAGCGGCGGGCGTATGGCGACTCGTATTATCGGCAGGAGTATGAATGCTCGTTCGAATCGCTGGAGGGGCTGGTGTTTCCGGATTTCAGCAGGTGCGTGGTGCCGGTGGGCAGTTTGCAGTCGGCAGTTGGCAGTGGGCAGTTGGCGTTGGAAAGTAAACACCGGACGGGGATTCAATCGGCAACTGCCGACTGCCGGCTGCCAACTGCCGACTGCCTACTGCCTTCTGCCCGCTGGGTCGGCGGGATTGATTTTGGGTTTCGCAATCCGTTTGCGGCGCTGTGGGGGATTCTGGACAACGATGATGTGCTGTGGCTGGTCGGCGAGCATTATGCGCGGCAGAAGCCACTTTCCTACAATGCGGAGCGGATTCCGAAACGGGTGACGTGGTATGCGGACCCGTCGGGGGCGATGGAGCGGTGCGAGCTGCGCAAGGCGGACTTCGTGGTGCGCCAGGGGAAGAATGCGCTACAACTGGGGATCGCGGCGGTGACGGCTCGGCTGGCCAACGGGACGCTGAAGGTACTGGAGGGGCGCTGTCCGAATCTCTTGCACGAGGCAGGGCTATACCGCTGGGACGACAGTGCGACGGAGCGCGATTCCGAGACGCCCGTGGACGCACACAATCATGCGCTGTCGGCGCTGCGCTATTTGGTGGCGAGTTTGGACGCGGGGAAGATGGCGAGGAAGTCAGTGGTCAGTAGTCAGTGGTCAGTAGTAAATACAAACGGGCGTGCGGAGCAATTGGCCAATGACTGCTGACCACTGACTACTGACGAATGACGAATGACCAATGACAAGGAGTTTTCCATGCAAGCGACTATTCGCAATCGGATCAAGGAGCATCGGCGGGTGCGGGCGGGGGATTTGGTGCCGCATGAGTGGAACTATCGCTTTCATCCGCCGGGGCAACGGGCGGCGCTTGATGCCATTTACCAGGATGTTGGCTTTGCGCGCAGCCTGTTGGCGTTCGAGTTGCCCGACGGGCGGCTAAAGCTGATCGATGGACATTTGCGGCGCGACATGGATCCGGACATGGACGTCGATGTCGAGGTGCTGGACGTGACCGAGGAGGAAGCGCGGACGCTGCTCCTGTCGATCGATCCGTTGGCGAGCCTGGCGAAGACGCAGGAGCAGTTGCGCGAGCGCCTCGTGGAACTGGCGCCGCCCGTGTCGGAGGATTTGAAGCGGGCGTGGCGCGAGGCGGCGCAGGAGAAATGGGAAGCGGTCAAGAACGAGCGGCCGGGGATCACGTCGTATCCGGAGCAGTTTCTGATCGTGGTGACGTGCCGGGATGAACGGCAGCAGGTGGAGCTGCTTGGCGAGTTTCAGCAACAGGGACTGACGGTCAAGGCAGTGGTGGGGTGAACGTGGGGCAAGCCGCCTGGCCGTCCGGGGCGCTAGAGGCGTGCCGCGTTGCAAGATCGGCGACTGACCCCGACGGGATTCGAACCCGTGTCGCGGCCTTGAAAGGGCCGTGTCCTAGGCCTCTAGACGACGGGGCCGTCCTTTGCAGGACAGGTGCATCCTAGAAGACACTTCCAGTTACGTCAAGTTCGCCGAATCCGCCCGCGCGCGGCGCAGGCCAGGGAACGCGAGCGCTCCGTGGCGGGCCTTGTCCGGCTTGCCTATAATTCCAGCATTCAACCATTCCGCATAGAAAGGACCAGCATGGCCAGTCAAAATGTCATGGAATTCACGCAAGCGAATTGGGACCAGGAAGTCACGCAAAGCGGCGTGCCGGTGCTCGTCGATTTCTGGGCCCCCTGGTGCGGCCCGTGCCGGCAGCTCGGCCCGATCATCGACCGCGTCGCCACGCAGTTCGCCGGCAAAGTGAAAGTCGGCAAGCTGAACGTGGACGAAGCTCAAGATCTCGCTGCCAAGTATCGCGTCACCAACATTCCTCGTGTCTTGATCTTCAAGGGCGGCGATCAACCGCAACGCACGATCGTCGGCTTGGCGTCGGAAGCGGAGATCGTCAAGAACATCAACAGCGTTATGGAAGGTTAGGGAATCTGGTCGCTTGCGGCATAGCCGCTGTTTCAAAACGGGGACAGGCCCCCCAAAGCAAACGGGCCAGTCCCCGTTTTGAAACAGCGGCTTAGCGCGACGAATGCACAAGTTGCGAAATCTCCGCAAGGCCGCAAGCGAAACATCGGGATTTGGCGTCGGCAGTTTGGACAGATCGTGCTTACCACGCCGGCCCAGGCTGGTTCGCCCGGGTCTTTTTTCGCAGATTTGTTGATTTTGCCGGTTTTCGCTGCTTGCTCAATTCGCCTCGTTCGCCTGCCGATAATGAAGACAACCGTATTTGCGGCGGCCGCATCGCCACCGCTGCCGCTTGCACAAGGGCGTCGGGATGGATCCCCAAGTTCACAGATTGGCCGACGATGACGCACCGGGACCCACGGCGCCGGAGGCGCTGCGCATCCAGGTGGCGGCCATCGCTGCCCAGCAGATCGCTGTGGATGAGGAAGAATGCCGGATCGCCGAGCGACGGACCGCGCTGGAGCATCAGCAAGAACATTTCGCCGCTCATGTGGAAGAGAAACGCCGCCAACTGGTGCTGCTCAGCGAGCAGGTGCAGGCCGAGCGCGCCGCCGTGCAGCAGGAACGGCAATCCTACGAGCGGCATATCGAGCGGATCACCGGGGATTTGTCGCAACCGCAGCGCGAGATTCTCGACGCGGAAAAGCACACACACGCCGAACGCCAGCGGCTATCCGGCTTGGTTGACAAGCTCAAGCGCCGCTGGCACCGCCACTGGAAGCATCGGCAACAGCAGTACATCGAACGGCAACGCGCCCAGGTCCGCTTGGCTGAATCGCTGGACCAGCGTCAGCGTGGCGTCGAGGACCAGGAAGCTGATTTGCGCGAGCGCCGACTGCGCTTCAACGGCGAGGCGGAGTTGTCGCGGCTGCACCTGAAGGAAGCGTGGGGCAAGCTGCGGCGCGGGCAATTTCGCTGGAAGCATCGCCGCGGGTTGGAGCGCGCTGCATTGCGGGTGCGCACTGAGCAAGTGGAAGCCGCCGCCCAGCGCATCGCCGCCGCCCGCGCGCAGCTGGACCACGATCAACGCGTCTGGCAAACCCAGCGCCAAGCGCTGGAGTTGGAATTGGACGGCGTCAATGCGCGCGTCCAGAACCAGCGCGCGACGATGAACCAGCAAGAGGCGCGCTTGCGCTGGCTTGAGGAAGAGATCTATCGGCGCGAACAGACCTTTGCCGCTCTGGCGCCCCTGGATGCACCTGCGCCGCCGTCCGTGGCCGAAACTGGGACCGTGCTGGACCAACCCGTCCCGGCGCCTTCCGCGTTGGCGCTTGCCGCCGCCGCCGCGCTCGTGGACGCCGCCAAGGCCGAACGCTTCCCAACCGCCGCGCCGACGGTCGTCGATGCGCAGCGCGTCGCCGACCTGGATCGGCTCGCCGAAGAGTTAGCCGACCAGCGCCGCCAGCTCGTGGAAGCCTGGGAGCGAATGCTGGGGCTGCACGATCAGTGGCACGCGGAGCGGGCGCAAGCCGCCGCCGAGATGGAAGCGCTCGGCCAGCGGCTGCTCGATCGCGATCTGCTGGTGCAAGCGCGCGAACAGGCGAGCATTCAGGCCGAAGATATATTGCGCCAGCGCCATGAAGAGCTGGCGCAAGCGCAACATCAGCTCATCGCCTGGGGCACGCAGCTCCGCATCGAGGAAAATGCCTGGACGACCGACAAAACGCGAATCTTGGCCGAACTGGAGAGCAAAGACGCCGCCGGCGAGCAGCACCAGACGGCGCTGGTCGAGTTGCGTCAGCGCTGGGCCAAGCGCCGCAAGCGCGAAGTGGATCAACTGGAATGCCAGCGCATTGCCCTGGGGGCGTTTCGCAAAGAGATCGCCAAGCTGCGTTTGGAAGTAACCCAGCGCGTGGCCGCGCTGGATGAAGAAAAACGCCTGCTGGCCGAGAAGGCGCTGGCCCTGGAGCAATACCGCGAGCAAGTGCTGGCCCGGTCCGCCGACGATCCGCAGGCCGAGCGGCGGCTGGAACGTTTGCGCCGGCGCTGGCTGACGCACAATGCCGAGGCCATCCGCCAGGCCGGCCGCGAACGCACCGCCCTGCAGGCCGAGCTGCGCCATCTGGAACAACGTTATGACGCTCTGGAGCGCCGTGCGTCCGAAGTCGCCGCCGCCGAAACGGAACTGATGGAAAAGCAGACCGCTTGGGAACAGCAGCAGGTGCAGACGGAAAGTCAGCGTGCCCGCCTGGAGCACGATCTGCAGCACGCCCACGCTCAGCGCCTCGTCGCTGAACAACAGCTCGTTGCGATGCGCGACGAAGTGGAGCGCATCGCCCGCGCCCTGCTCGATCAACCCGACCCGCCGAGTTTGCCGCTCGAACAAGCGGCGTGATTATCAGTAGGCAGTGGGCAGTAGGCAGTAGGCAGTGGGCAGTAGGCAGTGGGCAGTGGGCAGTGGGCAGTGGGCAGCAAAGACAGCCCATTCGACTCTGTCGCACCTCATACACTTTCCACATGAATCTGTGGCTGCGATCCAATTCACCGTCTGTCCTCGGCCTTGACATCGGCGGCGCCAACTTGAAGGCGGCGACTGCGGACGGCCGCGCGCTCAGTGTGCCGTTTCCGCTCTGGCGCGAGCCGCAAAACTTGTCCAAACGTTTGCGGGAAATCGTGCGGCAATTCGAGCCGGATCGTCTGGCTGTCACCATGACCGGAGAATTATGCGATTGCTTCGCCACGAAACGCGAAGGCATTCACGCGATTCTCGATGCCGTGACGCGGGCAGTGCCGAAGACGCCGATCCAGATATGGAGTACGCAGGGCCGATTCGTCAACGTGGCTGAAGCCCGCGCCCAGCCGCTGCGTGTGGCCGCCGCGAACTGGCACGCCCTCGCCACCTTCGTCGGGCGCTTTGCGCCTGAGGGTACCGCGCTGCTCATCGACATCGGCTCTACGACGACGGATATCATCCCGCTATGGCAAGGTCGGCCTGTGCCGCGCGGCTTGACCGATCCGGAGCGGCTGACCACGCGTGAGTTAGTCTATACCGGGGTTCGTCGCACACCGATTTGTGCGGTGCTGCGAGCCGGAGTGGCACGGGAGTTGTTTGCGACCATGCACGACGTGTATCTCGTCTTGAAGAAGCTGCCCGAGGAGCCGCGCGATCTCGACACCGCCGATGGGCAACCCGCGACCCGAGCTGCCGCCCACGCGCGACTGGCGCGCATGCGCTGCGATGATCAGGAGCATTTTGCCTGGGATCAGGCCGTCGGATTGGCTCGGGCAGCGTCTTACGCGCAGGTCCATGACGTTGCCCGCGCCGTGCAATGGGTTGCTGGATCGCTTCCGGCTTCGCCCGCGGTCGTCCTGGTATCCGGCACCGGAGAATTCCTGGCGCGGGCGGCGCTCAAGGCGTGTGCTATACTGCACGACTATCGTGTCGTGTCGCTGCAAAAGAAACTCTCGCCTGCCGTTTCTGCGGCCGCGTGTGCCTATGCGCTGGCCGTGCTGGCAGAAGAGGAGTGAAAAACACTCGCTTCACGGCTGCGCGCTGGATTACAATCATCCATGATCATGCACGATTCGCATTCGCTGATTCCCGCGTTGACCCGCCGCCGCTTCCTGCAAATCGGCGGCGTGCAACTGCTTAGCCCCGGCCTGCTTCACGTGCTCGCGGGCCGGGCGGCGACGCAGCAGCCGCACCGCGCCCGGGCCAAGGCGTGCATCCTCCTCTTCCAACTCGGCGGGCCGTATCAAGGCGACACGTTTGATCCCAAGCCCGCTGCGACGGCGGAAGTGCGCGGCCCGTTTCGACCCGTCGCCACGCGCGTGCCGGGCATGCGCGTCACCGAGGCGCTGCCGCGCGTCGCCCAGCAAGCGGACAAGTTCGCCATCGTCCGCACCGTACATCATCTGATTCGCTGCCATAATCCGGCGATCTACGCCAGCCTGGTGGGACGCGAGGCGACCGATCCGATGGCGGTCTCCAATCGCACCAACGCCACGCGCACCGACCATCCGCATTATGCCTCGGTCGTGGCGCGGCTCCGGCCCGGCCTGGCGACGATGCCGCACCACGTCATCATTCCCAACGTCACCAACAACGGCCCCGCGAAATCGCCCGGCCTGCTCGGCGGCTACCTCGGCGCGGCCTACGATCCGTTCGTCCTCGGCGCCGACCCGAGCGATCCCGACTTCCGCATCGACAGTTTCGCGCTTCCCGAAGAACTGGACGCGGCACGCTTTCAAGATCGCCAAATGCTCCTGCGCCGGCTCGACAGCGTGCAGCGCAGCCTGGAGCGACACGGCGCCATCGATGCGATGGGCACGCACTATCGGCGGGCGTTCAACATCCTCACCTCGCCTATCGCCAAGCAAGCGTTCGATCTCAGCCAGGAACCGGAGACGATCCGCGACCGCTACGGCCGGCATCAGCAAGGGCAAAGCGCGCTCCTGGCCCGGCGGCTAGTCGAGGCCGGCGTGCCGTTCGTCTCCGTCTTCTCGCACACCGATGTCGATCGCGAAGCGTGGGACACGCATCAAAACCACTATGCCCGCCTCGACCGCCTACTGCCGCCTGCCGACCAGGTGCTGAGCGCGTTGCTCGAAGATTTGCACAACCGCGCTTTGCTCGACGACACGCTGGTGATCTGGCTGGGCGAATTCGGCCGCACGCCGCGCATGGGTGTGAACTTCTCGAACAACACCAACAACGTCGGCGGCCGCGATCATTGGTGCAACTGCTACTCGGTGGTGTTGGCCGGCGGCGGCGTGCGCGGCGGCCAAGTGCTCGGCGCCTCCGACGGCATCGCCGCCTACCCGCGCGAACGCCCGGTCCACATCAGCGACCTGGCCGCGACGATCTACCACGTGATGGGCATCGACCCGCGCGCGCAGCTTTACGACATTCAAGGGCAGTTGCGTTTCATCTGCGATGGGCAGCCGGTGATGGAGTTGTTTTGAGCGATCGTCGCTAAAAATCGACAAGTTCTTGCTGTGACAGGATATCTGCCATTTCCATCGGCAGATCGACGGAATCGCCGGCGCGATCGCGAATTTGTTGTAGCAATTGCGCAGAAATCGCCGTTTGCAATTCGATCAGCCCTTGATCCTTGAGCGCAAGCAAATGGCTGAGCGCGACAACCTTTGCCTTGTCATAGGCTACGCAGGATTCATGGCGAACCCACGGATGCTGTCCAGCCTGAATCAAACAGACGCGCTCTTTGTAGTCCGTTGCCGTGGTCAAGCTGACAATCAGCACGCGCGTTGGGTCCTTGGTCGGATCAGAAAGAACGACCCACAAATGGTCGTCGAGCGAATGGCTCTTCACCAGAAACGTGTCGCCGGCTTGCACGCACTTCAGCTCCCAAAAACTGCATCGATGGATGCCCGGGTCGCTGCATCGGCTTCGGCAATGGGAATCAAATCCGCCCTATTCTGAGCGAGCAGTGCATCTTGCCACGGAATGGGCGTGGACGTTCCTTCATGGTAGTTCTTGCGCCACTCTTCCAGGAGATGCGTTTGCTCGGCGAGATCGAAGTCTTCAAGTTGATTGAATCGATCCGATACCTCAACGAGTTTCGCGACCTCACGCTTGGACAACTTGCCGCGTCCCGGCGGCTGCTTGAGGACAATCTTATAACCCTGTTTGTGGATGAACTGAAACCACGTGTCGGCACACGACGTTTGACCCTTGATCGTGTCATAGACATGGCTGAGCACCGGACCGTTTTTCATCGCCACTGCACGATCGCCGGTAAGGGTTCGGCCGGATTCCGCCAGCAACTCGCGGTCTGTGATGTACAGAAGCTTCAATAGTCGCAAATAGCCCATGCGGCCGTCGTCGGCTTCCAAAAGGACGCCAATTGCTTGCAGCGTCTTGTCGGGGTCGAAGCGAAAATGCACGACTTGCTCCTCAGCGAGTGTCTTTGACTTACAATTCTATTCTAACCGATGCCGCGCTAGACGTAAACGGGGTCAGGGCACGACCGGCTGCGTCCACGCCATTTCCACGTCGCCCTTCTCGTAGGGGTTGGGGTGCGGCTTCGACGACACCACGCGCGCCCGCACGTACAACTCTTGTCCCGTCAGACGATACGCCGGCTGCAGCGATTCGGTTTCCGCCACGACCTTGCCTACGTCCTGATGATAGAGGCGCGTCACGTCCAGCACTTGGCCCTGGTCATCCTTGCGCGGCTCCGAGTCGAGCGGCGTGTCGCGCAACGTGGCGATGAACTGCGTCCTGTAAGTCACGCCTTTTTCGCCGTGGATCTTCACGCGCAGCACGTCGCCGTCGCGGCGCACTTCATCCAGCGTCACACCAGACGATGCGTAGAAATCGCCGGCTTCAATCCCCTTCACGATCGCTTCGGCGGTGAGATGCGGGGCGCGCACCATGATCCAGCCGCGGCCCGGATTGGTTTTGCCGAGGCCCCAGACGTGGTAGGCATGGGCGTCGTCGGTTCCCAGTCCGAACAGGACCGGCATCTTGAATTTGCCGAGGCGCAGCGCCAGGGCGATGTCCCAGAACTTTTCCGTGTTCGGATGTACCTTGTCGCCGTAGTTGCGGACGCTCGGATGGCCGTTGAAGACTTCAAAGTAGCGCAACTCCTCGACCAGCATCTCTTCCGCCTTCACGCCCCAGCCGAAGTTGGGATGATTGAGGAAGGCGAGCATCGGCCGGCCGGTCTTCTTGCGCTGTTCTGCGACGGCGCGAAGGTTGACGCGCACCGTTTCGGTCACGTCCTTGGCGCCCGACGGCGCAATCAAGTCGCGCACATTGATGGCGTTGACGTGCACGGGCTTCAAGGCAAAACGCGTCGTGATCTCTTCGGCGGGGATCAGCAGGAATCGCCCCGGCTGTTCGAGCAGGCTGCGATATTCAGCCAGCGGCTTGAGGCGGACTTGCTCGATGCCTTCCATCTCGCGGCGCTGGACCCAGACGTCGCCGAAGCGGGCGCGATATTTGCGCAGCGCCTCGGCCCGCCCTGCCTTGCCGGCTTGCATGTCGATCCAGCGCTCGCCCTCTGCCAGGATGTTGTGGTCCGACAGCGCCAGAAAGTGGTAGTCGTGCCGCTGGTACCAATCGGCGATCATCTCCGGGAAATCGTCGCCGTCGCTCCAGAAGGAATGCGTGTGCAGGTTGCCTTTCCAGTACTTCGGGGGCGGTTGCCGCAGAACGGGGAGCAGATCCTTGCCGTCGTCCTTGGCCGGCGACTGCCAAGCGACGGCGGCGGAAACGCAGCCGACGGCAACCGCCAGAATCAACAACGAACGCAAACGCTTCGGCATGACCAGCACCCCCCGACGCGATGTTATCATCCGCTGGTATCAAAACCATTATAATAATGGATTCTTCCCGTACGGAGCATCCCATGCCGATTGATTGGACGCCGTTCGTCGATCTCGTTCGCCGCCGCCGGAAGTTCTTGCTGACCACGCACGTGCGGCCCGATCCGGACGGCCTGGGCTCGCAGCTCGGCCTGGCGGAAGTGCTCGACACGCTGGGCAAGGACGTGCGGCTCGTTATCTCAAGCAACTGGCCGCCGCGCTACGACTTCATGGATCCGGGCAAACGCATTCGTCGCTTCGAGCTGCCGGGCGACAGCTATCGCGACGTCGAGGCGGTCATTATTCTCGACACCGGCACCTGGAACCAGCTCGGCGATTTTGGGCCGTTTCTCAAAACACTGGCGTGCGACAAGGTGGTGATCGACCATCACGTTTCGCAGGACGATCTGGGCGCGCTGCTCCTGCGTGACACGACGTCGGAATCGACAGGCCGACTGGTCTACGAAGCGATTCAGGCGCTGGGCCGGCCGTTGACGCCGCAGGCTGCCAACTTTCTGTTCGCCGCCATGGCGACCGACACCGGTTGGTTTCGGCATCCGAACACGACGCCGACTACCTTTGATCTCGCGAAGGAGCTGACTGCCGCCGGGGCCAATCCGACTTGGCTTTACGAGCAGCTTTACGAATGCAACACGCTCGCCCGCCTCAAGCTGTTAGGCGTGGTTTTGCCGCGGCTGCGGGTTATTGAGAACGGCAAAGTGGCGCTGATGGACTTGCGCCTGACCGATTACGCGGCCACCGGCGCCATTCCGTCCGACAGCGAAAATCTGGTCAACTACCCGCGCAGCATCGCCGGCGTCGAAGTTGGCCTGTTGTTCATGGAACAGCCGGCCGGCGGCATCAAGGTGAGCTTCCGCTCGCGCGAGAAAATCGACGTCGCCAAGATCGCGGAGCAATTCGGCGGCGGCGGCCACCGCCTGGCCTCCGGGGCCACGCTGCAAACGACGCTTGTTGACGCCGAGACGCGTGTTTTGGCGGCGCTACGATCGGCTTTAGCATAATTAACGTTTGAGTTGCGGCGGATCGGGAGCTATAATCAAGAGCGAAAAGGGAGGTGAAAATGTCGCGCATTACCATTAGCCGTGAAATGAAAGAGCAGCTTCAGGGCGTCAAGCACCTAGCTGAACTTTGCGACGAGAATGGCCAAGTTATCGGCTGCTTCGTCCCAGAGACGGATCGGTCGTGCTTGGAGCCGCAGGTCAGCGAGGAGGAACTTGATCGTCGAGAAAAATCGAATGAGCGGCGTTTTACGACGCAAGAGGTGCTGGATTTTCTGGAGAAGCTATGAACTACCGCGTCGATTGGCTTTACTCGACGATCAAGGAATTGGCGACGCTATGGACGAACGCCGATTCAGCAACCAGAAACAGGATTACCAAAGCGACGCATGAAATTGATTCACAATTGACTCACGATCCACTCAACGTCGGTGAATCGAGGGCTCATGGACGGCGCATGTTGATTGAGGCGCCCTTGGGCGTGAACTATCGTGTTGACAATGGCGACGTAACTGTCTTGCACGTGTGGCGATTTCGCGAACGAATTCACCCCTGACGACAGGCCATTTCGCCATTGCCCTGGACTCCATTCCGCCAACCCGTTACAAATGGCAACCACGCCGCGGCGGCAGTGCCCACATTAGCGGCGGGAATGGAGACCCACCATGCAAGTTCGCCGGTTTGGTTTGTTGCTGTCGTCGGTGGCGGTTGCCGCCGTTTGCTCCCTTTTCCTATCTTCGCCACAGGCGCCCGTCAGCGCCCTAGCCCAGGAAGCGCCGGCCGCTGCGTCGGATGTTCCCAAAGGCGTCGAGGTGCAGGCGCGCGGGCCGATTCATGAAGCGTTTGCGACGCCGACCGCCGAGCCCAAGCCGACCTACGGCGTGCCGAAGAAACCGCCGGTCAACATCGAAGAGATGCCGCCCGAGGAGAAGCCGGAAGGCGACGCGGTGTGGATCGGCGGCTATTGGGGCTGGGATGACGACCGGGGCGATTTCCTTTGGGTCTCGGGATGTTGGCGCGTCAAGCCGCAGGGCAAGGACTGGGTGTCGGGCTATTGGCGCGAAGTCAGCGGGCAACATCAGTGGGTGCCCGGTTTCTGGCGCACGGTCGAAGCGCAAAAGACGTCGGAGGTGACCTACTATCCGGAACCGCCGCCGCCGCCGCAGATCGCAGCGCCGGCAGCCCCCGCGGAGCCGGACATGTTCTATGTCCCCGGCCACTGGATGTGGGTCGGCGATCATTATGTCTGGCGCGCCGGTTACTATACACGTGTGCGGATCGGCCATGTGTATGTCGCCTCGCATTATCGTTGGACGCCGTTCGGCTTCGTCTTCGTCGCAGGATATTGGGACTATTCGATCGCGCGGCGTGGCGTATTGTACGCACCAGTCGTGGTGGACACCGTCGTCGTCGGCCCGCACTTCGTTTATACGCCGTATTACGCGGTTTCCGACACGATCCTCGTCGACGCCTACTTCGTGCGGCCCGGCTTCTGCCATTACTATTACGGCGACTATTACGGCCCACGCTACACCGCCATCGGCTTCGAGTGCGGTTACCATTATAGCCAGCGGCATTACGATGCGGTCGTGGTCTATCACCGCTACGAGCACCGCCATACGCCGGGCTGGTATGAAACACGTGTCAGTGTAACGGTGGAGCGCAACGCCGGTCGCGCCCCCTTGCCGCCGCGGACGCTGCACCAGCAGAACAATGTGACGATCATCAATAACAAGACGACCAACGTGTACAACACGACAGTGCTGGCGCCGACAAAGTCCGTGGTGGCGTCGCGCGGCGCCAAAACGGTGCCGCTGGATCAGACCGCGCGACTACAGGTCAAGGAGTCGTCGACGTCGGTACAGAAGGCCTCGATCACGGAACGCGTCAAGACCGAGACCGTGCCGCACGGGACGACGCCGCTGGCCAAGCCGCGCACGGCGTCGATGAACCTGCCCCACGGTCCTGGCACGACGCACACCCTGAGCGGGACGACTACGCAGCATGTGCCGGGTACAACGAAATTGTCGAAGAATCCGGATGCCAAGGGGACGACGCTCTCGCAGCCGCTGACGACGAAGGGTGCGGCGCCGACGGATCCAATGAAAACCAAAACAGCCGACGGCACGACCAAGGCTTCCAAAGCGCCGGACGGAACGACGCCAATTCTGACGAAGCCGGCGACCCCGCCGGATCGCCCCGCGGCGACGAAGAAGCCGGCCGAGGAGAAGAAGAAGAAGGGTGGATAGTCACCGACCGCCGCGCGCGGCTTGGCGAAAACGCAGCAACGGATCGCTAACCTGGATTGTACACAACTCCGGAGGGCGGGTTTTCCAACCCGCCCATCCGCGCCAAAGCCGTTAATTTGGGCGGGTTGAAAAACCCGCCCTCCGGCCGTGCGCAATCCAGGCTGACCCGCAAGCGGCGGTGTCTTTCGCGCCGCAGTGCTGCCGCAACTTGCGTCAAAATCCCACGCCGGACCATTTCGCCGATCGCGCCCATCTGCTCAAAAGGGAAATTCGACACGGGACGATTCGTTGCTCTAAGCGCCCCGGTCTGCGCTTTGGGAGCAGAGCGCCTACGCGGCATCTTTTCGGTGGATTTCTTCACTTTCTTACCTGGTGCTATTTCTCCATTTCGCCCACGTTGGGCATAGTTGTCATGTGTAATCTCTCACCCAGTGTCGATCCAACCCCAGCGGGTGTGTCCGTGGGAAACCGGATCGGCGTGTACCGCAACTAAGGAGAAGGCATGGTCCGCCAGCCCGTCCGTATCGCTCTGCTCCTTGGCGCCATCACTGCCTTGGCGGTTTCACCCGCTTGGGCCAATAACTGTTCGGCGCCTTGCAGCTCCCCGTGTGGTCCGACCACACGCACCATTCGGGTCACCGAGTGCGTGCCCGAGACCTACACCGTCAAGCGCACGGTGTACAAGGTCGAGTGCAAGAAAGAAACTGTTGACGGCTTCCGCTGTGAGACCGTTCAAGTGCAAAAAGAACGCGTCGTCTGCTGCGTGGAGCGCGTCCCCGTCGTCAAAGAAGAGACTCGTAAGGTCTGCCACAAGACCACGGTCTACGAAGAACGTGAAGTCTGCAAGAAGACCTGGAAGAACGTCGAAGAGACCGTCACGAAGAAGCACCTGAAGTGCCTCGGTCACTGGGAAACCCGTGAAGCGTGCGGTTTCGGCGGCTTGTTCAGCGGTCATGGCAACGGCTGCTGCAAGGATGCTTGCAACACGTCGTGCAAAGACGCTTGCAGCAACAGCTGCCCGCGCACCCGCCAAGTGTGGGTGTACTGCCCGCAGTACGAATGCTGCCAGGTCAAGGTCTGCAAGAAGGTCTGCTGCGAGGAAAAAGTGAAGTGCAAAGTTCCGGTTTGCAAGACCGAGTGGAAGGAAGAGAAGGTCAAGGTGTGCACCTACGAATGCAAGAAGACCGAGAAGAAAGAGAAGTACACCGTGTGCGAAACCCGCAAGGTTCCGTGCAAAATCGAACGCACCGTCCGCGTGTGCGTTCCCCACGAGGAAACCGTGACCTGCACCCGCTACGTCCGCCGCTGCGTGGAACGTCAAGTCGCTTGCCCGGCGCCCCGCGCCTGCAACGACTGCTGCCGCCCCTCGCTGGCTGACCGCCTGCATGACGCTCTGGACCGGGCTCGTTGCGATCGCGGTTGCGATCGTGGCTGCCACCGCGATAACTGCTGCCGCTAAGCTCGACCGCTTCTGAGGCACAAAAGCCCCGTCCCCCGCCAAGGGACGGGGTTTTTTGTTGCGCCCTGACGCAAATGGCCTTGACCCAGTTTTTCGCCCCCGCTACAGTCCCGCCGCTTGTTCGGACACCCAGGGATTTCGTCCGGCGCAGGATGCGCCGCCGAAGTCCATCCATCCCAAGGGAGAGGCACAATGGCACGGAAGCTCGGACTCGGCTGGGGCATGATGTGCGGCGCAGCCGTGCTCCTCGCGGGTTGTCAAACCGGCGCCGGCTCACGGTTGGCGAACAACTCCAACAACAACAAAGGCCCGGCCCTTGCCAAGCAAAGCACGCCGCCGCAACCGCAGTTCCCGTTGGCGAACACGCCCAGCAGCCCCGGTTTCGGCACGGCGACCGGCAGTGGCTTCCCGCCGCCGCCGAACATGCCGAGCAATTTCCAAACATCCAACGGCGGGTTCGCAACGCAGAACCATGTGGCGCCGACCGGCGCGACCAACAATCCGCCGCCTCAAGGTCCGCAAGGCTTCGGCACGCCGACGGCCGGCAACCGCAGCAACGTGACCATCAGTCAGCCGCTGACGCCGCCGCCGCAAGTTCAGCTGGCGCAGCCCGGCATCCAACCGGTTCTACCCGAGCTACCGCAGCTGCCGCCGATCCCACCAATCCCCCCGACTCCATGAACCAACAAAACTCACGGCCCCAGGGCCGTGAGTTTTTTTGGTGGTGTCTCAGTTTGACGGTATTGTGGTGCGGGCGTCCCGCCTGCACCGTGCAGCCGAGACGGCCGCACCACAAAGTGGACGCTGGTGGCGGAGAATCGTCTGAATCGGCAAAAGACTTGGCAGATCACGCTGGAAGGCCGCGGTGTGTTGGAAAATCAGAAGTGGCGGCTCGACGTCGCAGCGGGCAAATCGGCGCGGCGTGAATTCGAGTTTCGCGTCCCCGCCAATCTGCCGACGGGCCGGCACATCTGGGCGCTGCGCTGTATGATGGGAGAGGAACTGGATGGATCAGATGCGTTTGTTGGCATAGATGTAAAGTAGCAATGAACGGAGGTTACACATGGCACCCACGGTCAAGTCACTTGGACTCGAACAGATTCCTGTCGAACACAAACTGGAGTTGGTATTAGAACTCTGGGACAATATCGCCGCGCATCCTGAATCCTTGCCAATACCGCCCTCACATTGGGAAGAACTGGAACGGCGCTTGGCACAGCCAGCAGAATCGGACCAATCCTGGGACGAGGTGAAACGCGAAATTGAAAACGAGCTATGAACTTTGACCGTCCCTACTTCGCCGTCGCGTTCGATTCCTTCTCGATTTCCTGCGGCTTGGGATTCAGCACCAAACGCTTCACCGTCAGCAAACCAAACAACCACATAAAGCCCAGCGCTAGGCCAATGATCCACATGCGCAGCGACTCATGATCGAAGATCGACGCCCAGGTGCCCACGATCAAGGGCGGCAGCTCCAGACAGAAGAACAAGATGCCTACGACAAAGGTAATCAGCAACACAAAGTACAACAGGCCCGGCAGCAGGTGCAGAAAATGCTGGCCGCCGGTGACGCTCGTGGTGCGCTTGGTGGAGCCCCAGGTGCGCGTCTGCAGGTTGTAGCCGCAATAGACGCAGATGATCGCTTCTTCGCTTTCCATGAGGTTGGCGCAGTTGGGGCAGCGGGCCCGCAAATCGAACTGGCCCAGCTTGTAGCCGGTGCTGTCCTCGTCTTCCTTGTTCCAACTGACGCGCTGGTGCTTCATCGCGGCCGCCGGCTTGTCCTCTTTCATCTTGATCGGCGGACCGTCCTTGGCCCCGGCCGGCGCGCCCGCTTTGATCTGCTCCGAAGTCACCACGAACGGCGTGGCGCACAGCGGACACTTGATGCGTTTACCTTCCAGGCCGTCCTTGCCCTTGAACTTCTTGGTGCACGCCGGACAGGTAATGACAGGAGCGGCCATAAGAGTTCTCGCGTGAAATATTGAAAACTCGCTTGCGGCTTAGAAGCTGTTTCAAAACGGGGACAGGCCCCCAAGGCAAACGGGCCAGTCCCCGTTTCGAAACAGCTTCTCAGCGAATCATCGCGCCGACGCCTTCGCTAAGCTGCATTGCTCACCATCGGAGGACGGGTTTTCTAACCCGTCCAGCCAAGGCGGGTTAGAAAACCCGCCCTCCGACACGGCGCTGCTTTCCATCAATGGTGAGAAATGCAGGCTAAGCCGTAAGCGGCATCATGTATAGGATAGTCGCCACCCCCATCTCATTGCAAGGAATCCCCGTACCTTTCGGAACGATCCGCACACGCGGCAAACTCGCCGCCCTTTTTCCCATTTCACGAAACGCACTCGTCGACAGGCGCGCACCGCATCGATTACAATGCCCGGAAAGCACGCGTAGCGTTTCGTGGGGCAGACATTCCTGTCTGTCGCGAAACCATGGCAGACAGGAATGTCTGCCCCACGATTTTGGCCCAAGGAGCATTCATGGGACAGCGCCGCAGCATCGCCGGGTCGCGCATGCTGATCACCGGAGCATCACAGGGCATCGGCCGAGCGCTCGCGGTCCAGGCTGCCCAGCAGGGGGCCAAGGTCCTGGCCGCGGCGCGCCATGAAAAGTACCTGCAGGAATTGGCCCAGGAGGTTCGCGGCCAGAACGGCACGCTGGAGTACGTGGTCGCCGACGTCACCAGCCCCGCGGACCGGCACAAGATGGTCGAAGCGGCCCAGCGGCATTTCGGCGGCCTCGATATCCTCGTGAACAACGCCGGCATCGGCGCCACCGGGCACTTCGCCGATGTCGATTTCGACATCCTGCGCAAGATCATGGAGGTCAATTTCTACGGCCTGACCGAAACGACGCGGGCCTTTCTGCCGCTCTTGAAGCAAGGCAACCGCCCGGCCATCGTCAACATCTCCTCCATCGCCGGCAAACGCGGCATCCCGGCCCGCAGCCATTACTCGGCCAGCAAATTCGCGGTGCAGGGTTTCAGCGAGGCGCTGCGGGCCGAAATGGCCAAGGACGGTGTGGATGTGCTGGTCATCTGCCCCGGCCTGACGCAATCCAACTTTTCGCAGAACATGCTCGAACAGAAAGCGCTCGTCAAGCTCGATCACCTGCGCGGCATGACGGCCGACGATGTCGCCCTGGCCACGCTCAAAGCAATCGCCCGCGGCAAGCACGAGATTTGTCTCACCTTCAAAGGCAAACTGCTCGTCTGGTTCGCCCGGTTCTTTCCCAAGATCGTCGATTTCTTCACCAAGAAGAAAGTGCGCGAATTGTTCCAGGACGAAATAACGGCTCGGCAACAAAGGGCCGCAACTTCCGGATTGCAGCAAGCCGCCGTCAACCACGGCTGACGCCGATCGCACGAATGGGCATAGAACAAGCAATGTTCCGTCTCATTCGTGGTGCATGTCATGGCCAAGCGCCGCCGACTCGACCCGTCGCTGCTCGTCGTGGCCTGTTTCAGCCGCCATTTGCAGGCGCTTGACTGGGCGCAAACGCGCCTGCAAGAAGCCTACGGTCCCATCGAGCGCGTCAGCACCGACTTCGACTTTCATCACACCGACTATTACGCCGCATCGATGGGCGCCGGCCTCAAGAAGCGGCTGATTGTCTTCGAGCAACTGCACTCGGGTGCCGTGCTGCCCGGGGCGAAGAACTTCACCATCGGTCTGGAAAGCGACAGTGCCCGCAGCGGCCTTTACCCCGACGAACGGCCCTTGAATCTCGATCCGGGCCTGTTGCAGCTGGGCAAGTTCCTATTGGCAACGACGAAGGATCAATCGCACCGAATCTATTTGCAGGACGGCATTTACGCCGAGGCCACGCTGCGATTTGAAGACAAGAAGTTCAAATGCTGGCCCTGGACCTACGCGGATTATCGTGAGCCGGCGCTTCGGGAATTTTTGGAAGGCGCCCGCGAGGCTCTCTACCAAAGGGTGCTGCAGCTGCGGGCGGACAAATAGTTCCGCCAAATACCACCGTCATCACCTCACTGCAGGATACTCATGTTGTGCATATTTCCTATTTGAACACGAGTAGATCTGGCTGGCAGTGTAGGCATGGTTTAACACCGGGTAACAAACTTGTGTGTGTGGAGTTTCGTGCATTGTGGCCTAGTCGCTCATTTTTGGTGTCGCAAAGGCTTATGAATCTGATGGTTACGGCAAAGCGCCACGACTGGACCGACTAGGCCAAGTGGCCCAGTCGATTGCACTGTCGCTTGGCGCCCGTAACCGCGCGTTTTTGAACCATGCCGCAGTGTAATGAAACGAATTCGTGGATAGTATTATGATTCCATGACTTATGGCGAATGAATTCGTTTCATGCCGGCATGGTTCAATTCGGTCATTTCTGGGTGACAGCGTAAACGCTGGGGGGGCTACACCTTACTGTCGTGTGATGCCGGCATTTTTTTTGGTGTAACATTTGATGGCTCAAGGGGATAGGAAGTTGAGTGCGTGCCAACTGTGTCGGAATGCTGTCGTCTCGAAAAGCACCTATGCCTGTGCGCATTTGTGAACCATGCCTTCATGCCCGCAGTTTTTCAGACGAGGGCCTGAACGGGTGACACTTGGCGTGCGGGTGTGTGTATCGGACGTAAGGGCAATGCAGCCCATTCCTGCGTCGGCATTCCTTGCCAAGTCTCATCCGTTTCGCTGAGCGCCATGTTCCTTGCGTCCGTCCCCAGGCCGGGGCCATGAATTGGCGGAGACTATTGCAGACCGCCTTGGCAGCTGGTAGCATCGTACGGGTCGGTGATCTTGAGGGAAAATCGTCGGGTTGACCTGAATTCTCGACCGACCGGTCCAGTGGTGTCGATTATGAGGAACCTGCCTTGAAGAAGCCCTCCGCGGCGCCGGGTGGCTGGCTGTTCAAAGAAGAACCCAACCACTACAGCTACAACGACTTAGAGCGTGACGGCTCGACACTTTGGGAAGGGGTTACGAACAACCTGGCTCGACAGAATCTGCGGAAGGTCCGGACGGGGGATCGTGTCCTATATTACCATACGGGTCAGCAGCGAGCGATTGTCGGCGAAATGCGGGTCGTGGGTCAGTTTGCTGTGTTGTGGTGCGGGCGTCTCGCCTGCATCGGGGCAGGCGGGACGCCCGCCCCCCCAACTGCCCCCCTACCGAAATGCGGGTCGTGGACGGGCCCAGCGCCGACCGGGCTGACAGCGATCCCAAAGCAGTTGTCGTCAAGGTGGAGGCGGTTCGCCGCTGGCCTACGCCGGTGACGCTGGCGCAGATCAAGGCGGATTCGGCATTCGCGGGTTGGGATTTGTTGCGAATATCGCGCTTATCCGTGATGGCCGTAAGTCCAGACCTGTGGAGGCGTCTAGAACGACTTGGAGGATTGTGACGGCCTTGCCCGGCAGTTGCGCCCCTTGACGGTGGTTTTGACTTGCTAGAATGGGTTCATTGCCTTTTGGGGCATCCCTTGGAAAGACCCGGCATCTTCGGTTTCTCAGGAAGAGCAATTGCCGTGCAGCCATAATATGGACGCATGTCCATCAAAGCTGCACTGACCGGAATGCCTGGAGATAAGTTCTATATGGCCCGCCAAAGTACCGAAGCGACGGCGACCGGCAATCGGTCCTCTCCTGCCCGCCGTTCTGAGCGTTTCCTCGCCGGCCTCGCCGACTTCAGCCAAGTCACGCTGGTTTCGCACGTGCATCCCGATCCGGACAGCCTCGGCAGCATGGTCGGTTTGTCGTATTTGATCGAATCGTGCCTCGGCTTACCCACCGTTTTGACTCTCGATGGGCAAATCTGCCGGGCCGAGAACCGGACGATGGTGTCCACGCTCGGCATCCAATTGGTGCCCATCCAAGAAGTCGAATGGTCCGACGACAACGCCGTCGTGATGGTGGACAGCCAGCCCAAGACCGGGCGGCACAGCTTCAACGGCGAAGTGGATATGTGGGGCGTGATCGACCATCACCAAACGCCCGGCGACCTGACCGGCATCCCGTTCCTCGACATTCGCCGCGGCCTGGGCGCCACCTGTTCGCTGGTGGCCCGTTATCTCGTCGAACAAGAGCTGGAAATCCCGCAGCGGATCGCGACGTGCTTGTATTACGGCATCGAAAGCGAACTCAGCGGCTATCCGCGCGAGGCCAGCGCGCTCGACGACAGCGCCTTGCAGCTCCTGTTCCCGCTGGCCGATAAAGACGTCATCGCTCAGATCCGCAATGCCCCCTTGCCGGATGGCTTCTTCGAAGCGCTGCTGCACGCCCTGCAAAGCTCCTTCATCTACGACAAGCTGCTCATCAGTTGGATCAACGACTTGCCCAACCCGGAGTTGGCGGCCCAAGTCGTCGATTTCCTGATTCGCCACGAAGACATTCACTGGGCGGTCTGTGCCGGCGTCTGCGACGATCAGCTGGTCCTGTCGGTGCGCACCAATCAACCGCGCGCTCAAGCCGGTGAAATGTTGCGTCAAGTCGTGGCTCGGCTCGGCGGCAAAGCGGGCGGGCACGATCGCCGCGCCGGCGGGTTCATTCCGCTATCAAGCACTTCCCCCAGCGCCATCGAAGAAGTTCAGGGCGACTTCCGTCGCCGGCTGCTGCGCGCCCTCAAGATCGAAGAAACCCGTGGCCGCCGCCTCGTCGCCCGTCGTGAAATGCTGCAGAACCTCGCGGTTTAGCAATGGTGGGGCAGACATTCCTGTCTGCCTTTTCAATCGGCAGACAGGAATGTCTGCCTTTTCAATCGGCAGACAGGAATGTCTGCCTTTTCAATCGGCAGACAGGAATGTCTGCCTTTTCAATCGGCAGACAGGAATGTCTGCCTTTTCAATCGGCAGACA
>ORMF010616415.1_pt1 | contig 43203 bp, 35 predicted proteins | sample 1779871 | NCBI WGS metagenome assembly ORMF01 (sample SAMEA104232316, study PRJEB22302) | groundwater metagenome | biome: forest; feature: aquifer; material: groundwater | place: USA | collected 2011-08-07 | depth 5.4 m
GAAATGCTACAAATCTTGAGCCTCACTATGTTCGAGAGAATGGCTCTAAATCAACTGTTGGCGCGTACACCACTGGATACAAATTCACCGGATTCAACCAACCAGTTGTTTCTGTTCGATTAACGTTGGGACACTAGTGATGAAATACCTCAAAAAAATGTTGGGCACAGGTGCCCAACCTACAAAATCAGTTTCCCGATTTCCAGCGTTTCAGCAGCAGCGAGTTGCTTACCACCGACACCGAACTCATCGCCATCGCCGCCCCGGCAATCACCGGGTTGAGCATGCCCAGCGCCGCCAGCGGGATGCCCAGCACATTGTAGATGAAAGCGAAGAACAGGTTCTGGCGGATCTTGCGAAGAGTGACTCGCGACAGGTCGATGGCATCGGCCACGCTGGCGAGGTCGTTGCGCATCAGGGTTACGTCGGCAGCCTCGATCGCAACGTCGGTGCCGCTGCCGACGGCAAAGCCGACATCTGCGGCCACCAGTGCCGGCGCATCGTTGATGCCGTCGCCCGCCATGCCGACCACCAGGCCCAGCGCCTTGAGCTTGTCGATTTCGGCAGCCTTGTCCTGTGGCAGCACTTCCGCGAAGAAGCGGTCGATGCCGGCCTGCGCCGCGATGGCCGCGGCGGTGGCGGCATTGTCGCCAGTCAGCATGATTACCTCGACGCCCATTTGCTTGAGTCTTTTCACGGCACTGGCCGAACTGTCGCGTAGTGCATCTGCAATGGCCAGATAGCCCAGCAACGCTTCCTCGTCGGCGAGTGCAATTACCGTCTTGCCTTGCCGCTGCAGGTGTGCAACCACCGTCTGATCAACATTCAGGCCGCGCTCGGCGGCTAAGGCCGGGGAGCCGAGAAAATAGGGCACGCCGTCGATTTCGCCGCTGACCCCCTTGCCGCTGAGCGCGGTAAAGCGGGTAACGGTTGCCAGGGCAATGCTCGTCGATGCGGCGTGGGACAACACCGCCTTGGCCAGAGGATGCTCCGAACCTTGCTCCAGGGTGGCGGCGAGCCGGAGCAGCGTGTGTTCATCGCTGCCGCCAGCGGGGACGATATCGGTGACGGTGGGGCTGCCGAGAGTCAGGGTGCCGGTCTTGTCTACCACCAGGGTGCGGATCTTGCCGGCGCGTTCGAGCGCTTCCGCGTTCCGGATTAGGATGCCGGCCTTGGCGCCGTTGCCGGTGCCGACCATGATCGCGGTGGGCGTGGCCAGACCGAGGGCGCACGGACAGGCGATCACCAGCACCGCGACGGCGTTGATCAGGGCCGGGACGAACTCGCCGCCTAGCAGCCACCAGGCGGCAAATGTGACCAGGCTGATCGATACCACCACCGGCACGAAAATACCGGAAATGACGTCGGCCAGGCGCTGGATCGGCGCTTTCGAACCCTGCGCCTGCTCCACCAGGCGGATGATGCCGGCCAGCACGGTATGGCTGCCAACGCCGGTGGCGCGGCACTTGAGCATGCCCTGCTGGTTCTGGGTGGCGGCAAACACTTTGGCACCGGCTTGCTTGCCGACCGGCAGGCTTTCGCCGGTGAGCATGGCCTCCACCACGCTGGAATCGCCCTCGATCACCTCGCCGTCTACCGGGATGCTTTCGCCGGCGCGGACGATGAAAATGTCATCCAACTTCAGGCTGGCGGCATCGACCTCGATGATTTCGCCATCGCGCTCGATGCGAGCGGTTTTCGGCTGGAGTTTGACAAGTTCCTCGATCGCTGCCGAGGTTCCCGCCTTGGCGCGCGCCTCCAGCAGCTTGCCCATCAGCACCAGGGTGATGACTGCGGCGCCGGCCTCGAAATACACGTGCTGGTCCAGGCCGAACAGGGTGACAACGGCGCTGAGCAGGTAGGCCATGCTGGTGCCGAGCGCCACCAGCACGTCCATGTTGGCGCCACCACCGCGCAGGGCGTGCCAGGCGCCGACATAGAAGCGCTTGCCAGCCCAGAACTGCACCGGCGTGGCGAGCGCCCATTGCAGCCAGCGCGGCAGAACATCTTCGTGGTAGCCGAGAAACATCACGCTCATCTGGGCCACCAGCGGCAATGTCAGTATCGCGGCAAGCCAGAATATGTGCAGTTCTTTCCGGTAGGCGGCGGCACGTCGCTGCTTTTCCTCCTCGCGACTGGTGCCGATTGATTCGTGAGCGCCATAGCCGGCTTTGCCCACTGCGGCAATCAAGATTTCCAGCGTGGCAACACTGCCGGGCGCAACGCGAATTCTGGCTTTTTCCGTGGCGAAATTGACTGTGGCACTGACGCCCTCAATCCTGTTCAGCACCTTTTCGATTCGCGCGGCGCAGGCGGCGCAGGTCATGCCCTCCAGTTCCAGCACCAGTTCGTGATCAGGTACGGAAAACCCGGTTTTCTGGATGGCTTTCACCAGTTCGCTGGGAGAGGCCAGCGCCGGGTCGAATTCGATGTGGGCCTTTTCGCTGGCGAGGTTGACCGCAGCTTTTACACCAGGCAGCTTGTTGAGATTCTTTTCGAGGCGCGCAGAACAAGCCGCGCAGGTCATGCCGGCGATGGGTAGTTCGAGGTGCTGGTGGGAAGGGGAGGTCATTTCAATTGGATTCTACATCATCCAATTGATTCCGCTGCCCCTGGATAGGGTAGTGGGTGCGATTCAAACTGATGTGGCTTGGAAGGAATATGTAGGTTGGGTTGAGTGGTTTTTTGCGAAACCCAACAAACCTAAACAACAAAACCTGTTCTTGAAGTTTGAGTTTGTTGGGTTTCGCGATAAGGCCGCTCAACCCAACCTACATGACCGCATTTCACATCAGTTTGAATCGCACCCTGGGGTGGTAAGCGCTATGCACAGAGAATGTCTGTGGCCAGGATTTAACTCGGTGATCTCTGTGTTCTCTGTGGCTAATCGCTCTTTCTGGAGTGATTAGTTGCGGACCAATGCGCCATCGATGATTTTCACCTTGTCGCCAATGGCAAATGCCGGCGATATTTCCTGTGTCAGGGTGCGGTAGCTGCCGTCATCCATGCGTACGCTGATTTCGTAGTGCTTGGTGGTTTTGACCTTCTTCTCGACCTGATGGCCGGCATAACCGCCGCCGACTGCGCCGGCGATGGTGGCGATATCCTTTCCGGTGCCCCCGCCGACTTGGTTCCCCAGCAGACCGCCCACCACACCGCCTGCAATTGCACCCAGTCCGCTGCCTTCTCCCGCCTGTTCGACGGTGCGGATGGCGGTAATGACGCCGCAGTTGTGGCACACCGGAGCCTGTGATTTTACAGGCAGGTCCTCGTTTTCTGCTGACCTCGCTGCAGGTTTTGCGGCGGCTTTGCGAACCGGTTTTGTTACGGTTTTTTCCTCGGGGGCAGATTTGCCGGTATTTTTTGATGCGGTTTCGGGTTGCGCTGTGATGGCCTGTTTGGGCGGCGTTGTGGCTTCCTCGACTGCCTTGCCTGATTCGGCTGGCGAACTTGCGGCAGGAGGTATTTCAGTGTTGGCGCCGCGACCAGGCAGCAGCCCGGTCATGGCGCCGACCCCCACGATGCTGGCGATGATTACCGCGATGGATGCAGCGATGACGAAGGGACTGGTTTTGCTGGTGGGTTCTGACATGACGAAATTCTCCGGGTAATAGTAAACATCAGTGCGCCGCAACTTTATGAATAGTCGAATGGGTGTCGACAAGCAAGCAACTTCATTGGCGCTGAAGAAGATAACGATTTTGACCAGTGCCCGGCCATTAAATGTGGGTAATAAAAAAGGGCGCCTCGAAAGACGCCCTAGTGGCTTGCAATAACTTAAATCAATCTTCCCGCCGCATCTGCGGGAACAGGATCACGTCGCGGATGCTCGGGCTGTCGGTCAGCAGCATGACCAGACGGTCGATGCCGATGCCTTCGCCGGCGGTGGGCGGCAGGCCGTATTCCAGAGCGCGGATGTAGTCGGCATCGTAGTGCATCGCCTCGGCGTCGCCGGCTTCCTTCTGCCGCACCTGCGCCATGAAGCGCTCCGCCTGGTCTTCCGGGTCGTTTAGTTCGGAGAATCCGTTGGCGATTTCGCGACCGACGATGAACAGTTCGAAGCGCTCGGTAATGCCAGGGGCGGCATCGTTGCTGCGCGCCAGCGGCGAGACTTCGGCCGGATAGTCGATGATGAAGGTCGGCTGGATCAGCAGTTGTTCGGTGGTTTCCTCGAACAGGCTCAATTGCAGCCCGCCGACGCCATCGGTGGGGTGATGGTCGGCGCCCATTTTCTCCAGTTGCGCTTTCAGGAAGGCGCGGTCATTGAGCTGTTCGTCGCTGAAGCGTCCCGGATGGTATTTGTGGATCGACTGGGTGATGGTGAGCCGGTCGAAGGGCTGGGCCAGGTTGATGGTGTGGCTCTGGTACTGCACCACCGCATGGCCGAGCACGGCCTTGGCGGTTTCGCGGAACATCTCCTCGGTCAAGTCCATCATGTAGCGGTAATCCCGGTACGCCTCGTAGAACTCGATCATGGTGAATTCGGGGTTGTGGCGGGTGGAGAGGCCCTCGTTGCGGAAGTTGCGGTTGATCTCGAACACCTTTTCGAAGCCGCCCACGACCAGGCGCTTGAGGTAGAGCTCCGGCGCGATGCGCAAGAACAGTTCCATGTCCAACGCGTTGTGGTGGGTGGAGAAGGGCTTGGCCGAGGCGCCGCCGGGGATGGGGTGCATCATCGGCGTTTCGACTTCGAGATAGCCGCGCTCCACCAGGAAAGTGCGGATTGATTGGATGATCCGGGTGCGTACGATGAATGTCTTGCGGGTTTCCTCGTTGGTGATCATATCGAGGTAGCGCTGGCGATATTTCGCTTCCTGGTCTGTGAGGCCGTGGAATTTTTCCGGCAGCGGACGCAGCGATTTGGTCAGCAGGCGCAGCTCGGAAACACGCACCGACAGTTCGCCCTTGTTGGTCTTGAACAGGGTGCCTCTGGCGGCGATGATGTCGCCCATGTCCCAGTGTTTGAAAGCTTCGTGGGTCTCGGCGCCAACGCCTTCATCGTTGACGTAGAACTGGATGCGGCCGCTCATGTCCTGCACCGTGGCAAAGCTGGCCTTGCCCATCACGCGCTTGAGCATCATCCGGCCAGCGAGAGCGACGTTGACGTTTTCCGCTTCCAGCGCTTCCTTGTCCTTGTCGCCATGGGCAGCCAGCAAATCGCCTGCCATATCCTTGCGGTCGAAGTCGTTTGGGAAGGCAATGCCGGTCTCGCGCAGCTTCTTCAGTTTTTCGCGGCGCTCGGCGATGAGCTGGTTTTCGTCCAGGGGTGGGCTAACTTGTTCGTGGGTCATGATGGCAATCTTGGTTCAATAAAAGTTAACGGCAAGGCTTTCCCTGGCCGGCGTGATTCAAAATTATCAATAAGTCAGGTTTTGATCTTGAGCATGCGCTGCATTAGTGCAGCACTGGCCAGGCCGAACGCGCCATTCGAGGCGAGGTCCCGCTGTGCGCCCTGGAGATCGCCCTTGTTCTTCTTCTCGACAACAGTGGCGGCGACTCGGTGGAATTCGGCGTGGAGGCTGAAAATCTCATCGTGGACCTCCTTGGGCAGCAGCATTCTTTCACCCTCTTTCTCGATCCATTGGCCGAACCGGCAAAGATTTTCTTTTCCCACCGTGGCGGCGTCGAGTTCGATTTTGCCATTGATAAAGTCGCGGAAGCGCGCCTTCCATGCAGCGTGATCCGCGATCGCCTGCTCAACTTCGTGTTTGAGTGCCATTTTTTCTCTCCTTGCAGACAGGTGATTAAATCCTAACGTAAAAACCGCGATCAGTCAGCGATTTTTGGTAGGGGAACCATATTAAACCCCTTGCTTCAAACTGGCGCTGATGAAGTCGTCGAGGAGGTCGCCGTCGAGCACTCCCTGAGTGTTGCCGACCTCGTAATTGGTGCGCAAATCCTTGATGCGCGACTGGTCGAGTACGTAGGAGCGGATCTGGTGGCCCCAGCCGATGTCGGTCTTGGTGTCTTCCATCGCCTGCTTTTCTTCGTTGCGCTTCCTGAGTTCCAGTTCATACAGCCGGGCTTTCAGCATGGACATGGCCTCGGCGCGGTTCTTGTGCTGCGAGCGGTCATTCTGGCACTGCACCACGACGTTGGTCGGCAGGTGGGTGATGCGGATCGCCGAATCGGTCTTGTTGATGTGCTGGCCGCCGGCGCCGGAAGCGCGGAAGGTATCGATACGCAGATCGGCGGGGTTGATATCGACCTCGATCGAATCGTCCCCCTCGGGGTAGACGAACACGCTGGCAAAAGAAGTATGGCGCCGGTTTCCTGAATCGAACGGGGATTTGCGCACCAGGCGGTGCACGCCGGATTCGGTGCGCAGGTAGCCGAACGCATAGTCGCCGCTGACCTTGAGCGTAGCGCTCTTGAGGCCCGCCACTTCGCCATCGGATTCCTCCAGAATTTCCACCTTGAAGCCTTTGCGCTCGCAATAGCGCATGTACATGCGGTACAGCATCGAGGCCCAGTCCTGCGCCTCGGTGCCGCCGGAGCCGGACTGGATGTCGATGAAGCAGTTGTTGGGGTCCATCGGGTGGGAGAACATGCGGCGGAATTCCATTTCCTCCACGGTTTTCTCCAGTGCTTCCGCGTCCGCCGCGACGCTCTCCAGGGTGGCGTCGTCACCTTCTTCCTTCGCCATCTCGAACAGGTCGGCGCTGTCGTGCAGGCTCTGGTCGAGTTTCTTCAGCGTATCGACGATGCCTTCGAGAGTACGGCGTTCCTTGCCCAGTTCCTGGGCGCGCTTGGCGTCATCCCAGACTGCCGGATTTTCCAGGAGTTGGACGACCTCCGTCAGGCGTTCCTGTTTGGTATCGTAGTCAAAGATACCTCCGCAGGTCGGTGGCCCGTACGGAGAGGTTTTCGAGCCGGTTGGCGATGGCGTTGAGTTGTTCGGCTTCCATGATTTGTTGCTCTTGGGTAAAAAACGGGAATTATACATGGGCAGGCGGGAGAGGGGGGGATGGGTATTGAGATGATTGGCTTTGCCAAGCCCGCAAATCTTTAACGCCGGAACAGACGGGTTGACTGACTAGGCTGCCTTGCCAGACAACCGAGGAATTTCGCTATCTACATGCCCCCCTGAAACGCGAAGCCTCCCTCGCGGAACAATTTCAGACAGGCGTCGGCAACCTCCGGATCATAAGCTCTGCCCTTGCCGCGTTCGATCTCCTTCAACGCCACATCGATCCCCAGGCCCGCACGGTAAGGCCGATGCGAGGCCATCGCTTCCGTTACGTCCGCCACGGCCATGATGCGCGATTCGATCAGGATCTGGCCACCCTTGATGCCCTGTGGGTAGCCCGTTCCATCCAGACGCTCGTGATGCTGCCAGACAATGTCCGCAATCGGCCAGGGAAATTCCACGTCCTTGAGAATGTCGTAGCCGGCTTGGGCATGGGTCTTGATCAGCATGAATTCGATATCGCTGAGCCTGCCGGGTTTGGAGAGAATTTCCGCAGGGACATTTATTTTTCCAAGGTCGTGTACCGAGGCGGCAAGGCGGATGCCATGGATTTTATCCTCGTCCAGCCCCATTTCCTGGGCGATGGCTACCGCCAGTTCGCCGACGCGCCGTTCGTGGCCGGCGGTGTAGGGGTCGCGCATTTCCACAACGGTGGCAATGGCGCGGAGGGAGTCTTCCAGGTTGTGGCGCAGGATTTCAGCGTGGTGTTGATGCTGATAGGCGGTGAGGTCGCGCTCGGCACGGGTGCGCAAGGTCTCGATGCCGAAGGCGAGGTCGCCGCCCAGTTCCTTCAGCAGTTCGATTTCCGCCTCGTCGAAGGCATTGGTTTCCGCTGCGTAAATGCCCAGCGCGCCGATGATCTTGCCGGCGACCTCCAGCGGGTAAGTGAAATTGCCGCTGTAGCCGTGCTTCTCCGCCAACTCGCGCCACGGGGCAAAGCCGGGGTCGCTGCGTATGTCGTGAATGACCTGCGCCTCGCCGCTACGGATGGCTCGACCGCTCGGCCCCTGGCCGCGCTCCGTGTCTGCCCAGGTGAGATCGAGCTGGCCCAGATAACCTTCCTCGACACCGGCCCAGGCCTTGGGCGTGATGGTCTTTTCCGGATTGTCGTCGGCGTAGGCCACCCAAGCCATGCGGTAGCTGCCCTTCTCCACGATGCCCTTGCACACCTCTTTTAGCAACTGCGCTTCGTCGCGCGCGCGCACCAGAACTTGATTGACCTCGCTCAGGGTTTTAAGGGTGCGAACGGCGTGGGTCAGTGCCCTTTCATGCGCCTTGCGTTTGCTGATGTCGTTGAAGCTCACCACCGCACCCCTCAATATGCCCTGGTCGTCAAGGACAGGCGTGCTGACATACTCGACCGGATAGCTGGTGCCGTCCTTGCGCCAGAACACCTCGTCATCCACCCGGTGGACATTGCCATCACGGTAGGCTGCATGGATGGGGCACTCGTTGCCCGGATACGGCGTTCCATCGGCTCGCGTGTGATGATGCAGGGCGTGCATGGGCTTGCCGATCAGTTCTTCTTCCGTCCATTGCAGCATCGCCATGGCCGCCGGGTTGACGAAGGTGGTATAGCCTTCGGCGTCCAGACCGAAGATACCCTCGCCCGACGAGTTCAGAATCTGCTTCCTGAGCCTGTCCTGTTGTTTGATTTCTGCGGACAGCTGTTTCCACTGCGTGATGTCGCGCGATGAAATGGCAACACCATTGCCTACCCGTACGACCTGTTGGCGTATCCACTTGGCCTTGATCCCCGGCATGTCTATGGAGAACTCTTCATCCAGCGGTGTGCCGGTATTCACCACGGCAACGTAACGATCGAAGAAACCAACCGTGCGGCTGGCCGGAATCAGCCCACACAGCTTTTGCCCGATAACATCCCCGCGCGCCATGCTCAGCATCTGCTCGGCACTCGGGTTGAGGTCGATAAACTCGAAATCGAGAATTTCGTTGTGCTCGCCACGTATGCTCTTCAGGATGAACAGGGCATCGAGGCTGGCTTGGGCCACCGCGCGGAAGCGCTCCTCGGCGGTTTTTAATGCCACCTGTGTGCGATTTTGCTCGGCTTCGTCGCGCAGGGTCGCGATGCCGAAGGCCAGGTCGGCGGCGGATTCGCTGAGTAGTTCGACCACGCTCTCATCGAAAGCGTCCGGCTCGGTGGCGTAGATATTGAGCGCGCCGATGGCGACATCGTCCGTCCATAGCGGCATGGTAAGCATGGACGCAAAGCCGTAGCGATGTGCCAGCTCCCACAGGGGAGCGTTGTTCAGGCCGGTCAGGAGGTTATTCTCGGCGATGGGAATGCCACGGCGGATCGCTGTGCCGGTTGGGTGCGGGTCTGGCTCCATCTCGTCCCAGCTGAGGTTCAGGCCGTCGAGAAAACCCTCCGGAGCATTCCAGGATGCCACCGCTTGTACGCGCTTGTCTGGATCGTGTTCGGCATAGCCCACCCAGGCGAACAGATAGCCGCCAGCCTCGACGAGAGAGCGACACATATCCTCCATCAATTCCTGCTTGGTTGTGCAGCGCAACATGGCGCGGTTGCCGGCGGAAATTACACGCAGGGCATGGTTGGCGCGAGCCAGTTTCTGTTCACCGTTCTGGACGGACTTGGCCATGGTATCGAAGGTATGGGCCAGCCGGCCGATATCGTCTTCGCTGTAGGATAGTCCGGTGCGGGCGGAGAGATCGCCGCTGCCGAAGCGGGCAACGGCCAGGTTGAGCCTTCGCAAGGGACCCACCACCAGTTTTTCGCCGCCCCAGACCACCAGTGCGATGACCAGCAGCAGCACCGTCGCGGCAATGGACAACGAGATGGTGAGTTCTCGCTGGATGGGCGCCACTACCACCGCCTTCGGCACGCTCAGCCACAGCGTCATGGGGCCGGAAACAGCGTCCAGAAATGGCGTGAAAGCGATGATGCGCGGTTCGCCTTCCAGTCCCTTCTCCTCGATGGTGCCTTGCCCGCCATGGGCAATAATAGCCTGGAACAGGGGTGTTTGCGTGGCACTTTTTCCGACCCATCCACCATTGTCAGGATGGCGCGCGACTACCTGTCCATTGGCGTCCACTACCACCAGCCGGGCATCTTCCGTGTGCGCGTTCTGGGCCAATTCCAGCCGCAACCAGTTCAGGTCTAGCGACAGGTACAGTACACCGGTCACGCGCCCATCATCATCGCGCATTGCTCTGGAGAAGACGACAATTGGCTGTTTCAGGATGCGACCATTCATTACCCCGCTGACGACCATATTTTCCGACTTCAGTACCGAATGAAACCAGCTCCGGTCGGCCAGGTTGACTCGACCGACGGGAGGCTTGGCCGCGCAGACCACATCGCCGTTGGGCAGCGTCTTGCCGATCTGGAGGAACGCCGGTTCCCGCTCTGCAAACGTTGCCAGGAATCGAGTGCAGGCTTCGGCAGAAACACCCAAGCGCAATTCGGCATGTGTCATCAGGTTGAGCAGTATTGTATCGGCTCGCGCCTGCGTCTGCTGTTGCTGGGCGGCGATCAGCTGTGCATCGTGCAGAAGGTCTGTGGCAGCATGGGTTATTTTTTCGTTGCGATGCGCGATTGTGTGTTGCACGATCATGGCGAAAATGAGGATGAACGCCACCAGTATCAGCAGGATGAGGCGACCGCGCAGGCCGAGGGCGAGAGCGGTCTTCATCACTGTGCCGGCTTCGAGATAAGCGCTGCCAGCAGGCCTTTGAGGAAATTCGGGGGGGCAGAAGTATTCAAGGTTACTCCATTTGTGACGCCACTCTGGGATGAGTGAACTTTACTCTCAAATACAAGGCATATGTGACATCCACCTTACACGGGAGCACGCTTCTCCGCGCAAGAGCGCGAGCAACAGCCCAATGCAATGAACTTGGGTGTCAGCTTTGCCAGTTTACGACAGCAGCATAGCGAACTCGCCGCCGCCCAATCGCCCGCAGGCATCGGTAGTGCGCAGGCGGAACATCAGGCCGCCCGTGGCTGGGAATTACTTTTTCCTGGAGGTGGACTTGACGCCTGCAACAGCGTCTTTCAGCTTGCTGCCGACCTTGAATTTCACGATCTTTTTGGCCGGGATCTTGAGTTCCTTGCCGGTTGCTGGGTTGCGACCGGTGCGGGCTGCGCGCTCCTCAACGGCAAACGTGCCGAAGCCGATCATCTGGACATTGTTGCCGCTGGTCAGGGCATTCTGAACTACCGCCATGAAGGCATCAAACATTTCCCCTGTTTGCGCCTTGGAATGTTGGGTCATTTTGGATACTGCATCAATCAGTTCGCCCTTGTTCATGTTTTTTTCTCCTGAAAATAGTGGTTAAACGGCAGGTTAATTGTAGGAGAAAAAAAGCGCCAAATCCAAGTGATTTCGCTGTTTTTGGCGTTGCCGGCAATTGGTAATGCTATAGGATTATACCGCGCTCTTCATCAGATTGCGCCACAGCAGGCTCCCAGTGCGAGAGTAGCAGTTGCAGGCTGGTGTTGCCGTTATATTCGTTTACGTCCAGCCGATAAACCGCCAGCACCCTGTCCGGTAGCGGGTCGGCGTGGAAGAACAGCATGGCCTCGAAGCTCTGTCCGTCTTGAGTGAGGCGCAGTTTCAGGTGCTTTTCTCCTACCACGCGTTGCTGCGCGACCTTGAATTCGCCCTGAAAGCTGGGGTCGGGAAAAGCCTGCCCCCATACCACCGTGCGCATCAGCTGAGCCAGTTCGAGCGATGTTTCCGAAGCATTCAGGGCGCCGTCGGTTTCAATAACCCGTGTTAGAAGGGCAGGGGTCAGCAGTTCGCTGCAAACTGCTTCGAAGCAATCTTTGAAACGGGGTAAATCTGTGCTGTTTATGGTCAGGCCCGCTGCCATGGCATGGCCGCCGAATTTTTTGATCAGCTCGGGTTCGCGTTTGGATACCAGGTCGATTGCATCCCGCAGGTGCAGGCCAGGGATGGAACGTCCCGAGCCTTTCAACTCGCCTTCTTGTCCTTCGGCGAATGCGATCACCGGTCGGTGGAATTTATCCTTGAGGCGCGAGGCCAGGATGCCGATTACGCCCTGATGCCAACTGGGGTCGTGCAGGCAGAGAGAAAAGCAATCCTCGGCAGAAAGTGCTGAGTCCTGAGTGCTGAGTCCTGAGGTGGAGTTTTTAAGGATTTCGGACTCGGCATTCAGGACTTGGGACTCAGCACTCACCAACATGTCGGCCTCGATGGCGCGGCGTTCGCGGTTTAGCGTGTCGAGTTGCTGCGCCAGTTTCAACGCCTGATCCGGGTTGTCGGTGAGCAGGCACTCGATTCCCAGGGCCATGTCGTCGAGGCGACCGGCGGCATTCAGGCGCGGGCCGGCGACGAAGCCGAGGTCGTAGGTCGAGGCTCTCTCCGGTTTGCGTCCGGCCACCTGCAGAAGCGCGGCAATCCCGACCGAAGCGCGTCCGGCGCGGATGCGCCTCAAACCATGGTGCACCAAGATGCGGTTGTTGTCGTCGAGCTTCACCACGTCGGCAACGGTGCCGAGCGCCACCAGATCGAGCAGTCTGGCGAGGTTGGGTTCGGGCTTGTGGGTGTACGCTCCCCGGTTTCGAAACTCTGCGCGCAGTGCCAGCATGACGTAGAAGATCACGCCCACGCCGGCCAGGTTCTTGCTCGGGAAGTTGCAGTCGGGCTGGTTCGGGTTGACGATGCAGGCTGCGTCGGGCAATTCGTCGCCCGGCAGGTGGTGGTCGGTGATCAGCACCTCCATGCCGAACTTACGGGCTTCCTCGACCCCAGCCACACTGCTGATGCCGTTGTCCACGGTGATGATGATGTCGGGCCTTCCCCTCTCCTCAATCCTCTCCCCGGAGGGGCGAGGAGGCAAACGGCTTTCCCCTTGATGGGGAAAAGAACTTGCTGCGAGTTGGACGATTTCCGGTGTCAGCCCGTAGCCGTATTCGAAGCGGTTGGGGACGAGGTAGTCCACGCTGGAGCCAAACTCGCGCAGCGCGCGCATTGCCACCGCGCAGGCAGTGGCGCCGTCGGAATCGTAATCGGCGATGATCAGCAAGCGCTTGCCGGTTTCTATTGCATCCGCCAGCCGGCGCGCCATTTCAGTGGCTCCCTTCATCTCTGTGAAAGGCAGCAGGGTGCCCAGTTCGTGCTCGATCTGCCGCATTTCACGGATGCCTCGGGCGGCGTAGATACGGGCGAGCACCGGGTGCAGGCCGCTGGCTGTCAGGCGGTTGGCGTCAGGTTGCGAGTAGGGGCGGGTGGCGATGTTGGGCATGGCGAGATTATAGAAGGTTGAGCAGATTTATACGGTTTTTTTATACGGAAGATGACACAATTTTTATCAATTTTATGGGGGCTCGGCTAAGCTTCAATCGTCAATTTCGTTTCAGGGGAATGCAAGAATGAACGCACGATTTGCCCGTGCCGCCTCTCCAAAAGAATATGCCTGGACGCTGATTGCCTGCGTGATCACGACAATCGTCGCCACGCCGCTCATCGGACATCTCGACCTCACCAACATCGTCATGCTGTTTCTGCTGACGGTGCTGCTGGTCGCGGTGCGCTTTGGCCGCGGTCCGGCGGTGCTGGCGGCATTCCTCAGCGTCGCACTGTTCGACTTCTTTTTTGTGCCGCCACGGCTCTCATTCACGGTCAACGACGCCCAGTATCTGGTGACATTTACCGTCATGCTCGCGGTCGCCCTGATTACCGGCCAGCTTGCCGCCGGATTGCGCCGGCAGGCGGATACCGCCTCCATCAAGGAGCAGCAAACCCAGGCGCTTTACGAAATGGCGCGGGACTTGGCTGGAGCCCTGACCATAGCGCAGGTTTCCGACATCGTCCGCCGCTTCCTGCTCGACGGCTTCGCTCTCGATGCGGTGCTGCTCCTGCCCGATGAACAAGACCGCCTGGAACCGGCTGCCCCGTTGGATAGCCGGCTGCACATCGAGCAGCGCTTCGCGCTGATTGCCTTCGATCAATGCGAGCCGGTCGAGGACTACTCACTGTCTGGGTATGGCTACGGGTCTGGTTACTTCCCGCTCAAGGCGCCGATGAAGGTGCGCGGCGTGATCGTTTTCGTTCCCGGCGAAAGCAATCCCGGCGCGATGCGGGAACAAAAACCGCTGCTGGCGACGCTTTCCTCGGTGGTCGCCATCGCCGTGGAGCGCCTGCATTACGTCGAGGTGGCCCAGTTCACCCAGGTGCAAATCGTTTCCGAGCGGCTGCGCAGCTCGATTCTTTCCGCCCTGTCCCATGACCTGCGCACGCCGCTCACCGCCCTGGTGGGGCTGGCTGATTCTCTGACGCTGGCAAAGCCGCCGCTTCCCGCCGAATCCCTGGAAACGGCGGAGGCCATCCGCGAGCAGGCGCTGCGCCTCTCCAGCCTGGTTGGAAATCTTCTGGACATGGCGCGCCTTCACGCCGGTCGCGTCACGCTGCGCAAGGAATGGCAACTGATCGAGGAAGTGGTCGGAGCGAGCATCCAGCTTCTGGGGCGCAGCCTGGCGAACCATCAGGTGAGCGTCGCGTTGTCCAGGGATATGCCTTTGGTGGAGTTCGACGCGGTATTGGTCGAACGAGTGTTCTGCAATCTGCTGGAGAATGCGGCCAAATACTCGCCTCCCGGCTCTTTGATTGAAATCGCGGGAAAGATGAATGCCGGTAGCGTTGAAGTCTCTGTTTGCGACCGGGGGCCTGGTTTCCCGCCCGACAAGCAGGGTGCGTTGTTCGAGATGTTCGTGCGCGGCGTTCCCGAATCGTCGACTCCCGGCGTCGGGCTCGGGCTGGCGATCTGCCGGGCGATTATTGATGCGCATGGCGGGGAAATCCATGCGGAGAACCGGCCGGAGGGCGGCGCCTGCGTGACGTTCACCCTGCCCAGCGGCACGCCGCCCACGGTTGAAGAGGAGGGCGGGGCATGAGCGAAATTCCGCCCAGCGTCGTGGTCGTCGAAGACGAAAAGCAGATTCGCCGCTTCGTCCGTTCCGCGCTGGAGGCCGAAGGCTGCCGCGTGTTCGAGGCGGAAAGCGGCAAGCAGGGCTTGGTCGAAGCGGGCACCCGCAAGCCTGACTTGATCGTTCTCGACCTCGGCCTGCCCGATCTGGATGGCGTCGAATTCATCCGCGACCTGCGCGGCTGGTCGGCGGTGCCGATCCTGATTCTGTCGGCGCGTTCCACCGAGAACGACAAGATCGTCGCGCTCGATGCCGGGGCGGACGATTACCTGACCAAACCCTTCGGCGTCGGCGAGCTGCTTGCCCGGGTGCGCGCGCTCCTGCGTCGGCAAGGCAAAAACAGCGAGGGCAGCCCGGTGGTGGCGTTTGGCGACATCCAGGCCGACCTTTCCAAGCGGGTGGTGACGCGTAGCGGTGAGCCCATCCACCTCACGCAGATCGAATACCGCCTGCTCGCCCTCCTGATGGCCAATCCGGGCAAGGTGCTGACTCATCGCCATCTGCTGCGCGAAGTCTGGGGGCCGTCTTTTGTCGAGAGCAATCATTACCTGCGGATCTACGTCGGCCATCTGCGCCAGAAACTGGAAGCCGACCCCGCCCAACCGAAACACATCCTGACCGAGACCGGTGTCGGCTACCGTTTCCAGTCTTAATTCAACCCGGAGAAATCATGAACCAACCGCGTCAAAAAGAACGCCTGGGCCCCCTCGCACTGGCCGCACTAGGAATCGTTTACGGCGACATCGGCACCAGCCCGCTGTATGCCATCAAGGAAGTTTTTGCCGGAGCACATCCACTCCCGATTACGCCGGAAAACATCCTCGGCATTCTTTCCCTGGTGTTCTGGACGCTAATCATCGTGGTGTCGATCAAATATGTCGCCTTCATCATGCGCGCCGACAACCGGGGCGAGGGCGGCATCATGGCTTTGATGGCGCTGACCCTGCGCAAGGCGGGAACCCCGCGCAGTCGGGCTGCGATCATGTTGGCGGGCATCGTTGGCGCGGCGTTGTTTTACGGCGACGGCGTGATTACCCCGGCAATTTCGGTGCTGTCCGCCGTCGAGGGGCTGGAGGTCGCCACCCCTGCACTCAAGGCTTATGTAATCCCGGTCACCATCGGTGTGCTGTTTGCCCTGTTCGCTTTCCAGCGCAAGGGCACGGCTGGCATCGGCGCCCTGTTCGGGCCAGTGGTGTGTCTCTGGTTCGGCGCACTCGCCGTTTTGGGTGTCGCCAATATTCTGGTTGAACCCAGCGTAATCAAGGCGCTGAGTCCCTCTTATGCCCTGAGCTTCTTCCTGTCCAGCCCCTGGATGGGCTTTCTCGCTCTGGGAGGGGTGTTCCTGGTCGCAACCGGCAGCGAAGCGCTGTATGCCGACATGGGGCATTTTGGCCGCAAGCCGATCCAGCTGGCCTGGTTTGCCGTTGCCCTGCCTGCTCTGTTGCTCAACTATTTCGGCCAGGGTGCTTTGCTGATCCACAACCCGGCTGCGATCCAGAATCCGTTTTACCTGCTGGCGCCCGACTGGGCGCTGTATCCCCTGGTGGCCCTGGCCACGGCGGCCACGGTGATCGCCTCGCAGGCAGTGATTTCCGGCGCGTTTTCTCTCACCCGGCAGGCGATCCAGCTCGGCTATTCGCCGCGCATGGAAGTGCAGCACACTTCGGAAAAGGAAATCGGCCAGATCTACATGCCGACGATCAACTGGACGCTGTTCATCGCCGTGGTCGCACTGGTGCTGGGTTTCCGCACCTCCACCAACATGGCGGCGGCCTATGGCATTGCGGTGTCGAGCACGATGGTGATCACCACCGCGCTCGCCTTCATCGTAGTGCGCCATCAATGGGGCTGGGGCTGGATCAGGAGTGCGTTGCTGATTTCGACCTTTCTCGCCATCGACCTCGCCTTCTTTGCCGCTAATGCCACCAAGATCGAGGATGGTGGCTGGTTCCCGCTGGTATTCGGGCTCGGTGTTTTTACCCTGATGAGTACCTGGAAACTCGGGCGCGAACTGCTACGCAACCGCATGGCGGGAGAAGCCATCGCCCTTGATCCCTTCGTCCAGGGTCTGGATTCCGGTTCGATCACGCGGGTGCCGCGCACGGCGGTGTTCCTGTCCGGCGACCCTGACGCCGTGCCCCATGCACTGCTGCACAATCTGAAACACAACATGGTGTTGCACGAGCGCGTTGCCATCGTGACCGTGCAGGTGGAAGACGTGCCCCACGTCCCGGACATCGACTGGGTCGAGGTGCAGGGCCTGCCGAACAATTTCTACCGCATAATCGTTCGCTACGGCTTCAAGGACGACCCCGACATTCCCATGGCCCTGGAGCGCTGTGCGGAGTATGGCCTGATCTTCGACCCGATGACCACTTCGTACTTCCTTGGCCGCGAAACGCTGATTCCCAAGCTGGGATCGGAGATGCCGCTGTGGCGCGAAAAGCTGTTCATCGCGATGTTCCGCAACGCCGGCAGCGCGGCCAGCTTCTTCAAAATTCCGCCCAACCGGGTGGTGGAGATGGGAACGCAGGTAATTCTTTAAAAGAGTGCAGAAATGTCGTTCCCGAGAAAATCCTGTATTATTGCGCCTGTTGCAAACAGGAAAACCTGAAACCCATGAAAACCACTTTTCTTGATTTTGAACAGCCGATCGCCGAACTTGAGGCCAGGATCGAGGAACTCCGCTTCGTTCAGGATGACTCCGCCGTGGATATCTCCGAGGAAATCGGGCGGCTGCAGAAAAAGAATCAGGTGCTGACCAAGGATCTTTACGCCAAGCTTTCGTCCTGGCAGATTTCCCAGGTTTCCCGGCATCCTCAGCGGCCCTACACGCTCGACTACATTCAAAACATTTTCACCGATTTCGAGGAGTTGCACGGCGACCGTGCTTTCTCCGACGATCCGGCCATTATCGGTGGCCTGGCGCGTTTCAACGGCCAACCGGTGATGGTGATCGGCCAGCAGAAAGGCCGCGACACCAAGGAAAAAATCTACCGCAATTTCGGCATGCCGCGTCCCGAAGGCTATCGCAAGGCGATGCGTTTGATGCGTCAGGCAGAGAAGTTCGGCCTGCCGGTCATGACTTTCATCGACACGCCGGGCGCATATCCCGGCATCGGCGCGGAGGAGCGCGGCCAGTCCGAGGCGATTGCGCGCAACCTGTATGTCATGGCTGAACTCAGAACCCCGATTGTCTGCACCATCATCGGCGAAGGGGGGTCGGGCGGTGCATTGGCCATCGGCGTCGGCGATGTCATGCTGATGCTGCAATATTCCACCTATTCCGTGATTTCGCCAGAGGGCTGTGCTTCGATTCTGTGGAAGAGCGCGAGCAAGGCGCCAGAAGCCGCAGAAACGCTGGGAATTACGGCTGCCCGCCTGAAAACCCTTGGTCTGGTGGACAAGATTGTCAACGAGCCGCTTGGCGGCGCTCACCGCGATCCGGACGTGGTCATGCAAAACCTGAAAAAAGCGCTGCAGGAAAGCCTGCGCCAGTTGCAGGATCAGTCGCTGGACGATCTGCTCAAATCGCGTTTCGATCGCCTGATGGGCTATGGCAAGTTCAAAGAAACTGCTGCCAAGTGATCTGCCCGCGTTTGTCGAAGCCAAGCTAAAAAGTTGGGTTCAACCGGGCCGGCGCCTCACGCTGGCCCTGAGTGGCGGGGCGGATTCCGCGGTCCTGCTCGACATTCTGGCCCACCTTCGTTCCAGCCTGCATTTCCCCCTTTCTGCCATTCACGTCAACCATCAGATCAGCCCGAATGCGACCGATTGGGCCGAGTTTTGCGCCCGTCTGTGCGTCGGGTACGACATTCCTTTTCAGGTCGTCCAGGTCGATCTCAAGCGCCGGTCTGGCGAGAGTCTGGAAGCGCTGGCGCGGGACGCTCGCCATCGCGTGTTTGTCGAGCAGCCAGCCGATTTTATCGTGCTGGCGCAACATCTCGACGACCAGGCGGAAACACTGCTGCTCCAGTTGTTGCGCGGCGCCGGAGCGAAAGGATTGAGTGCCATGGCCGAACTCAGCGATCGGCATGTAGGAGCGGGCTTGCCCGCGATAAGCGCTGATTCGCGGGCAAGCCCGCTCCTACTTCGCCCTCTGCTCGATGTGCCGCGCCGCCTGATTCTTGACTACGCGGCTCTGCGCGGCTTGCATTGGGTCGAGGACGAGAGCAACGCCGATGTTGCTTACGACCGCAACTATTTGCGTCATCGGGTCATGCCAGAGCTGGAAAAACGCTTTCCCGCCTACCGTGAAACTTTCGCCCGCACCAGCCGCAATCTGGCGGAAAGCGCGCAGTTGTCGGACGACCTGGCTCGTATGGACTGCGCGATAGCGGTGGTGAATGGCAATTTGCGTGTGGATGCCTTGCGCAGTCTGTCTGTCGCGCGCGCCAAAAACTTGCTGCGCTACTGGCTGGCTGATTGCGGAATGGCCATGCCTGCTGCCGGGCGGCTGGAAAACCTGCTGCAGCAGCTGTGCAATGCCCGTGACGATGCCCGGATCCGTATTTCCCTGGGAGATGCCCTGATCCGGCGTTATCGCGGCGAAGTGCATGTTGAGAAAAATTCCCTCTCGCCTCTGCTGGCAACGCCATTGATCTGGTCGCAGCAGGAAAGGGTTGATTTGCCAGGGTTGGGCGGCAGGCTGGTGTTCGAGCGGGCGACGGGGCAGGGATTGAGCCTGGCCAGGCTGACTGCCGCGCCGGTGACGATTCGACTGCGCCAGGGCGGTGAGCGGCTACGCCCGGATTGCCGCCGGCCCACGCGCAGCTTGAAAAACCTGTTGCAGGAGGCGGGAATGCCGCCCTGGCAACGGCAAAGGCTGCCGTTGCTGTTCAGTGGGGAAAATCTGGCATTTGTTCCGGGTGTCGGCGCAGCATGTGAGTATCAGGCTGTTGGAGGTGAAATCGGGGTTGTTGTAAAGCTGGAAGTGGCCGTCATTTGATGCTGCCGTTAATGGGGATTTGGCGGCTACGTATTGATGTGAATCTTTCCCAGTATCCACGCCATGCCGAAATACGCTGCGGCAGTGGCCGCCGAGGCGGTGCCGAGGCTGGCCCAGAAATTCCATCCGGCGCGTAACAGCAGAGGGAGCAGAACGAACAGCAGCAGCGATGGGATGACCAGCCAGAAAATGTCTTGCGATAGCGTAGCGACCTTTTGGGCGCTGCCGGTTTCTGCGTAGAGCCAGATGAGCGCAAGCAGCGACGTGAGCGGCAATGACGCCAGTGCTGCGGCCCAGAACGAATTGCGCTTTGCGATTTCGGAGACGGCCACGACGATGGCCGTAGTGAGTGCGATTTTCAGCGCATATTGCCACATGACGGATTTACCTGATCGGCACCACCACGGCGCTGACGCCCAGCGCACGGATCTTCGCCAGGGCCTGGTCGGCTTCGGTTTTGTTCTGGAACGGTCCGACGTTGAGCTTGGTTTCGGTGTGGGACTTGATGCCGTTCTGTGTCAGTTTTTCCTGTAGTTGGAGAGCATTGGCCGGGTTGGAGAAGACGCCGAGCTGCACGGTATAACCCTTGGGCGCGGGTTCGGCAACCTTGGCGGGTGGCGGGGCTTTTTCAGCAACGGCCTTTGCCGGTTGTGCGGGGCGCATTTCCTGGGGGGCTTGCGCAACGGCCTGTGGCGCAGCGGCGGCAGGCCTGGTTGTGGCAGGGCGGGCGGAAACTTCGGCTTCCGCGCCGGGTCTGACGGGTGTTGGTTTGGCCGCTTTGGGCTCCGGTCCGGTTGGCATGGCTGATGTGGGTGTGTTCACGACTTCCGGAGGCGGTGGTGGCGTAGCGGGTTGAGCTTCCTGCTCTGGCTGGGTGGTCGGTGGAGCGGCCATTTCTTCCGGCGCCGGAGCAGCGAGCTCGGGCTGAGCTACGGGGGGAAGCGCGGTGCCTTGCGTAGTGGTGCGGGTGGCGGGTGTTTCCGATTTGTAGCGGGTCAGGACGGTGAGCGCTGCGATAGCGGCTGCTACCAGTACAGAGGCGACAATAACGCGTCGGATGGCGCGTTTCTTGATCTCGTTTTGTTCGTCGAGTGAGGGTTGCTCCGGCATGGTATTGTCCTTGTTTTAATGGAAAATCCGGTTGCGTTTCATGGTAGCACGATATGTCCGACCGCAACAGCGCAGGGGGGTAAGGCCACATAAGACGTTTATTTTAAGTGATAAATGTGGTATTTTTACACGTTTTAATTGAGCAATCTCTGGAGAAAACGAATGGCTGTTGAACGCACCCTCTCAATCATCAAACCCGATGCAGTGGCAAAAAACGTGATCGGTAAAATTTATTCCCGCTTCGAAAGCAATGGCCTGAAAATCGTCGCCTCACGCATGATTCATCTGAGCCGTACTGAAGCAGAAGGCTTCTACGCGGTTCATCGCGAACGTCCTTTCTTCAAGGATCTGGTTGAATTCATGATGTCCGGCCCGGTGATGGTGCAGGCGCTGGAAGGCGAGAACGCTGTTGCCAAGAACCGCGAACTGATGGGCGCCACCGACCCGAAGAAGGCCGATAAAGGCACTATTCGCGCCGATTTCGCCGAGAGCATCGATGCCAATGCAGTGCACGGCTCCGACAGCCTGGATAATGCAAAGATTGAGATTGCCTATTTCTTCCCGTCGATGGAAGTCTATTCAAGTTAGAAGTTAATGCCCATCAACCTGCTCGACTTCGACCAAGAGAAGCTTGCTGCTTTCTTCGCGGAAAACGGCGAAAAGCCATTCCGCGCCAAGCAGTTGCTGCGCTGGATGCATCAGTTCGGGGAAAGTGATTTCTCCCGGATGAGCGACCTGTCCAAAGCGCTGCGGGAGAAGTTGGGCGGGATGGCGGTTGTCGAACCGCCGCGCTTGATGCAGGAGCAGATTTCCGACGATGGTACGCGCAAGTGGCTGCTCGACGTGGGCGCAGGGCAGGGCGTGGAAACCGTGTTCATTCCTGAGGGTGATCGCGGTACGCTGTGCGTTTCCTCGCAGGTGGGTTGCGCACTGGAGTGCAGTTTTTGCTCTACCGGAAAGCAGGGTTTTAACCGTAACCTCGGCGTGGCCGAGATCATCGGCCAGCTGTGGTGGGCCAATAAAGCATTGGGCTGCACCCCTCGCAACGAGCGTGTCATCAGCAACGTGGTGTTGATGGGCATGGGCGAGCCCCTGCTCAATTTCGACAATACCGTGACCGCATTGCACCTGATGCTGGACGACAACGCCTATGGCCTGTCGCGTCGCCGTGTGACGGTCAGCACTTCCGGCATCGTCCCGGCCATGGATCGTCTGCGCGAGCAGTGCCCGGTGGCACTGGCGGTTTCACTGCATGCGCCGAACGACGCACTGCGCGACATGCTGGTGCCGATCAACAAAAAATATCCGCTGAGCGAGCTGATGGCGGCCTGCCGTCGTTATGTCGTCGATGCGCCGCGAGATTTTATTACTTTCGAATACGTCATGTTGGACGGCATCAACGATAGTCCCGTGCATGCACGCGAACTGGTGGCCCTGACGCGCGACGTGCCATGCAAGTTCAACCTGATTCCGTTCAATCCGTTTCCGGATTCCGAATACAGGCGTTCGCCCGCCGATGTCATTCGTCGTTTCGGCGCGATTCTGATCGAAGCCGGACGCGTGGTGACGACGCGCAAGACTCGCGGTGACGACATCGACGCCGCTTGCGGCCAGTTGGCCGGAAAAGTGCAAGATAAAACCCGGCGCACTTTAAAAAATGATGAGGTGGCTGCATGAACCTGAAGCAACTGTTATTCCTGACGGTGTTCGGAGCTGGCTTGCTGGCGGGTGGCTACGCCTCTGCGGAAGATCAGACAGAAGCCCGCCAGCGCGCCCAGGCCCACACCGACCTGGGTGCGGCCTATTTCAGCACCGGCCAGTTAGGCGTAGCGCTGGAAGAGCTGAACGTAGCGGTCCGGGCGGATTCCAGTTTTGCGCCTGCCTATAACATGTTGGGCCTGGTTTACATGACGTTGCGGGAGGATGACAAAGCGGATGAGAATTTCCGTCGCTCACTCAGTCTGAGCAGCAACGATTCCGATGCCAATAATAATTACGGCTGGTTTCTGTGCCAGCGCGGCAAGATCGACGATTCCATCCGGTATTTCATGGCGGCGATCAAGAATCCCCTGTACACCACGCCCGAGAAGTCTTATCTCAACGCAGGGATCTGTGCGCGCAAGAAAAGTGACGACGCAGAAGCCGAAGAATTTCTCCTGAAAGCGTTCAAGCTTCAGCCGCGTCAGCCTCAGGCACTGTTCCATCTGGCCGATATTAATTTCAAGCGCGGAAACTACGGCGAGTCCAGGAAATTTATTAATCAGTTTTTCCAGACTGCTGCGCCGACCCCGGAAAGCTTGTGGCTGGGGATACGCATCGAACGCAGACTGGGCAACCGCAGCGACGAAGCCAGTTATAGTCTGCAGATGAGGAAAACCTTCCCCGATTCGCCTGAAGCCCAGGCGTTGCGCAGCGGAAAGTATGAGTAACGAGGTGTTGAGTGACTGAAGAGCTTGAGGGTAACGCTGCTGAGCAGCAGGCGGAGATTAGGTCGAGCCCGGGCAAAGTGCTTGCCGAAGCGCGCGAGCGGCTGGGCTTGAGCGTGGCTGAAGCGGCGCGTCAACTCAGGCTGTCTCCGCGCCAGATCGAGGCGCTCGAGGCAGATGACCATGCCAGCCTGCCGGGCAAGACATTTTTGCGTGGTTTTCTGCGTAATTATGCCAGGTTGCTGCAGCTCGACCCCGAACCGTTGCTGGCGCTGTGCCAGCCTGAGCCGCCCCAGGCGCAGTCGATCGCCGTACCTACGAGCAGGATAGAATTTGGTGGCAAGCGCAGGTTGATGCCATTTGGTGACCACTCCGGAAAACCATGGGCAAAATATGCCGCGATCGGTGTGACCGTGGCAGTCTTGTCCTGGGTTGGGTACGCATTGCTTCAGGGGCGGTCATCGTCCCATGACGAGCCGGTGAAGTCCGCTGGAGAGTCCACAATGGTGCTGTCGTTGCCGCAGGCTGAGGCTCCGGTCCAACCTTTGCCGCCCGTCGCGGGTCAAGCTGTCGAGCCGGCTCCTGCAGTAGAAGCGCTGCCTCTTCCCGCCGCTGCTCCGGCTATTGCAGCGGCTCCAGTTTCCACCGTTCCACCGGTTTCTCCACCTTCCCCCATGTCTGATGTCGGTAGCCAGCGGTTGCAGTTCGTATTCGACGGCGATGCCTGGGTCGAGGTGAAAGACAAAAATAATCGGGTTGTTTTTAATCAGTTGAATCCGAAAGGCAGCCAGCAGTCGGTGCGCGGCAATCCACCGTTCTCTCTGATTATTGGCAATGCCGCCCACGTCCGGCTGACTTACAACGATAAGCCGGTTGACCTTGCGCCTTATATCAAAGTGGATGTGGCGCGACTGACTATTGAGTAATCATCGAGTAACCCATGTTTAAAACTGAAATACTCCGTCGCAAGAGCCGGAAAATCATGGTCGGTTCGGTTGCCGTCGGCGGCGATGCGCCGATCAGCGTGCAAACCATGACCAACACTGAAACTTGTGACGTCGAGGCGACACTCGACCAGATCGGGCGTGCAGCCCGGGCCGGCGTGGATATCGTACGGGTTTCCGTTCCCAGCATGGAGGCTGCGGAGGCCTTCGGCGAGATCAAGAAGCGTTCGCCGGTTCCCTTGATCACCGACATCCATTTCGATTACAAAATTGCGCTGCGCGTCGCTGAACTGGGCGCGGACTGTTTGCGCATCAACCCCGGCAATATCGGGCGCGAGGATCGCGTGCAGGCGGTAGTGCAGTCGGCGAAAGACCACGGCATTTCGATCCGCATCGGCGTCAACGCCGGCTCGCTGGAAAAAGACCTGCAAAAGAAATATGGCGAGCCCACGCCCGAGGCCTTGGTGGAATCGGCGATGCGCCACATCGAGATTCTCGACCGCCTGAATTTTCCGGATTTCAAGGTCAGCCTCAAGGCTTCCGACGTGTTCACCACGGTCGAGGCCTATAAATTGCTAGCCGGCCAGATCGAGCAACCGCTGCACCTCGGCATTACCGAAGCGGGCGGATTGCGTTCCGGCAGCGTGAAGTCGGCGATTGGCCTCGGCATGTTGCTGGCCGCCGGCATCGGCGACACCATCAGGGTTTCATTGGCAGCCGATCCGATCGAAGAGGTCAAGGTCGGCTTCGATATCCTGAAGAGCCTGCATATCCGCAGCAAAGGGGTCAATATCATCGCCTGCCCGAGCTGCTCGCGCCAGGAGTTTGACGTGATCAAGACCGTCAACGCCCTGGAAGCGCGCCTCGAGGATGTGCTCGAGCACATGGATGTGGCGGTGATGGGCTGTGTGGTAAACGGGCCGGGCGAAGCGCGCGAGGCGAATTTCGGCATCGCCGGTGGCTCACCCAATTTGCTTTATGTGGATGGCAAACCAGCCTACAAAGTAACGGAAAATGAGATCGTGGATCAGCTGGAACGACAGGTTCGCGAACGTATCGCAGCGATGAAAAAGAACGGTTGACCGCCGATGAACGCCAATGAACGCGGATAAATGCGGGAGTTTTACAGTAAGGTTTTATCGGCGTTGATCTCCGTTCATCGGCGGTTAGAAAAAGAAAATTTATGAGCCAAATTCAAGCCATACGCGGGATGAACGATATCCTGCCAGAACATGCCGACCTGTGGACGTTTTTCGAAGACACCGTGGAGGACTGGCTGCGCAGCTACGGCTATCGCTGCATCCGCATGCCGATTGTCGAGCAGACCGCGCTGTTCAAACGCGCCATCGGAGAGGTCACGGATATCGTCGAGAAGGAAATGTATACCTTCGTTGATGCGCTCAACGGTGACAGCCTGACGCTGCGGCCCGAAGGAACCGCCTCCTGCGTGCGCGCGGCGATCCAGCACAACCTGCTGTACAATGCGCCGCAGCGCCTTTATTACACCGGGCCGATGTTCCGCCACGAGCGCCCGCAGAAGGGACGCTATCGCCAGTTTCACCAGATTGGGGTGGAGTCGCTGGGCTATGCCGGGCCGGACATGGATGCCGAACATATCATCATGACGGCGAGGTTGTGGAAGAGGCTCGGTCTGTCCGATATCGAACTGCAGATCAACACGCTGGGCAGCAGTGCGGATCGTGTGCGCCATCGCGCTCGCCTGGTGCAATATCTGGAGCAGCATGCCGATATCCTCGACGAGGATTCGCGCCGGCGCCTGCGCACCAACCCGTTGCGGGTGCTTGACAGCAAGAACCCGGCTCTGCAAGAGCTGATCGAGGCGGCGCCGAAGCTGCTGGATGATCTAGACGAAGCGTCGCTCAAGCATTTCGAGGAATTGCAGGTGATGCTGCGCGATGCCGGTATCGAATACCGGATCAACCCGCGTCTGGTGCGCGGTTTGGATTATTACAACTTTACCGTATTCGAATGGGTCACTACCCAGCTCGGTGCGCAAGGCACAGTGTGCGCGGGCGGCCGTTACGACGGACTGATCGAGCAGATCGGCGGCAAACCGGCACCGGCCTGCGGTTTCGCCATGGGCGTGGAGAGGTTGCTTGCACTGCTCGAGGAATGCGCATTTCAGCCGCCCCGAGTCGCCCCTGATGTTTATCTGGTGCACCAGGGCGAAGCGGCAAATAAATTTGCCATGGTGGCGGCCGAACGACTGCGCGATCAGGGCTTGCACGTGCTCCTGCATTGCGGCGGCGGCAGCTTCAAGTCGCAGATGAAGAAGGCGGATGCCAGCGGTGCGCGCTATGCACTGATCGTCGGTGACGACGAGGCCGGGGCAGGGGAAGTCAGCCTCAAGCCGCTGCGCGATCTGGGAGAGCAGGCTAGAATGACAGTGGACGCGGTACCGGGCGTGATTGGGAAGGCGATATAACCACAGGGGGAACGGGGTTCACGGGGAAAAACCGTGTGCTTGAAACCCCGTACTCCCCGTGTGCCCCGTGGTTAATAAATGGTTTTTAAAAGGTGACTAGACATGGCTTTTGATCTTGAAGAACAGGAAAAAGTAGACGAGCTGAAGGCCTGGTGGAAAGCGAACGGGACGACAGTGATGCTGGCGGTCGCGGTATTCGCAGCGGTGGTGGCCGGCATGCAGGGTTGGCGTGTCTACCAGAATAACCAGCAGAGCCAGGCGGCACTGGCGTACGAAGCGGTGCAAAGCGGGGTGCAGGGCAAGGATATCAAGCGTATCCGTGATGCGGCTGGCCAGCTAATTGAAAAATATCCGGGTACGCCGCAAGCGTCGAGATCGGCACTGCTTGCAGCGGGGGTTAATCATGAGGCAGGGGATACCAAAAGTGCCAAGGCTCAGTTGCAATGGGTGATCGATCATGCCAAGGAAGAAAGCGCGCGTGACATTGCACGGTTGCGCCTGGCGGGTATCCTGCTGGATGAGAAGGCCTACGAAGAAGCCTTGAAAACCTTGGAAGCGTCGCATGAAAAGGCGTTTGATGGCCTGTTTTCCGATCTTAAAGGAGACGTGCTGACGGCTCAGGGCAAGATGGCGGATGCCCGTGTTGCCTACAAGGCTGCCCTGGAAAAAATGGATGAAAAAAGCGTTTATCGCCAGGCTGTGGAAATGAAGCTGGATGGCCTGGGAGAACGCGGATGAATGAACCAATAAGATGGTTGCTGGTGCTGGCAACCCTTTTCCATCTGGCGGGTTGCAGCGGCATGGGGGAGAAGGTTTCCACCGGTTTTGGCCTTTGGGGCGGCAAGGAGACCGCCGAGAAACCGGCTGCGCTCGTCGAATTCAAACCTGTTGCGGAGCTCAAATCGAGCTGGCAGGAGCGCGTCGGCGGGGCCGGGGATACGGTGCTATTTCCTGCTGTGGTGAGCGACAGCATTTACGCGGCGGGGCTGGACGGGAAGATTGCCCGTTTCAGTATGGATACAGGCAAACAGCAGTGGAGCATCGATTCCGGTCGCAAGATTTCCGGCGGCGTCGGTGCAGACAGCAGTCTGGTGGCGGTAGGAACTGCCAAGGGCGAGGTGCTGGCCTTCGACGCCAAGGGCCAGCCGCTTTGGCAGGCACGTCTTTCGAGCGAGATATTGAGCGCGCCGCAGGTGGTCAATGACATCGTGGTGGTACGCACCGGCGACGGCCGTATTTTCGGGCTGGATGCACGGGATGGCAAGCGCAAGTGGATATACCAGCGCGCCATGCCGGCGCTCGCCCTGCGCAGCAATGCCGGCGTGGTGGTGGCTCATGGCGCGGTGTTCGCCGGTTTTGCCGGCGGCAAACTGGTGGCGCTCAACCTGATGACCGGCAACCTGGGTTGGGAAGCAACCGTGGCCTTGCCGCGCGGCACCACCGAGCTGGAACGTGTGACCGATATCAGCAGCCTGCCGGTGGTGGATGGCCGCATGATCTGCGCCACTGCCTATCAGGGGCGCACAGCCTGCTTCGATATTGCCAGCGGAAATCTGCTCTGGGCGCGTGACGTTTCCAGCTCTGCCGGTCTGGCGATGGATGATAGATACGTGTACATCAGCGATACGCGCGGTGCCATCCATGCTCTCGACAAGAACAGCGGCGCGAGCCTGTGGAAGCAGGACAAACTGCTTGCCCGCCAGGCGACTGCGCCACTGGCTCTTGGGCGCTATATTGCAGTGGCCGATGTGCAGGGTTATGTCCATTTGCTGGCGCGTGAGGACGGCAGCTTCGCAGCACGCATCGCTACCGATGGCAGCCAGATAGGCGCGCCTCCCGTGGCGCTGAGCAAGGGCTTCCTGGTGCAGACCCGCAATGGCGGGCTATTTGCATTGTTTGTGCAATAAATAATTTAACCGCAGAGGACGCAGAGGACGCGGAGGAATTCAAATGCTTAGCATATCAGCACACTCACCCAGCGGGTGACTCAGCGCAACTTGCCAAGGTCTTGTTCTTCCTCTCTCTGCGTCCTCCGCGTCCTCTGCGGTGAAACGCTGTTTTTAGGTTCATAAATGAAACCCACACTCGTACTGGTCGGTCGTCCCAACGTCGGCAAATCTACTCTATTCAACCGGCTCACCCGAAGCCGCGACGCTCTCGTCGCGGACTTGCCGGGGCTGACGCGCGACCGTCATTACGGCCATGGCCGGGTTGGAGACCGGCCCTATCTGGTGGTGGATACCGGGGGCTTCGAGCCGGTGGCGAAGGACGGTATTCTTCATGAAATGGCGCGGCAGACCCTGCAGGCGGTAGCTGAGGCTGATTCCATCGTGTTCCTGGTTGATGCGCGCCAGGGCTTGACCGCCCAGGACAAGATCATCGCCGACCAGTTGCGGAAAATGGGCCGCCCCTTATTTCTGGCGGTAAACAAGGCCGAGGGCATGCGGCGCGATGTAGTGGCTGCCGAGTTTTACGAGCTTGGTCTGGGCGACCCGCTGGTGATTTCCGGAGCACATGGCGAAGGCGTGCACGAGTTGGTGGATCTGGCGCTGGAGAGTTTCCCGCTGGATGAAGTTGACGAGGAGGAGGGCGATCATCCCAAGATCGCTATCGTCGGTCGTCCCAACGTAGGCAAATCCACGCTGGTTAACAGCCTGCTCGGCGAGGAACGGGTCATCGCCTTCGACCAGCCGGGCACGACGCGCGACAGTATCTATATCGATTTCGAGCGCGACAGCAAACGTTATACGCTGATCGACACCGCCGGCATCCGCAAGCGCGGCAAGGTGTTCGAGGCGATCGAGAAATTTTCCGTGGTGAAAACCCTGCAGGCGGTGGAAGATGCCAACGTGGTGGTGCTGGTGCTGGATGCCCGCCAGGACGTGTCCGAGCAGGATGCCCACATCGCCGGCTTCATTCTGGAAAGCGGTCGCGCCCTGGTGGTGGCGGTCAACAAATGGGACGACCTTTCTGCTGACCGGCGCGAAGTGGTGAAGAGCGACATCGGTCGAAAGCTGCAATTCCTGGACTTCGCTAAGTTTCACTATATTTCCGCCCTGCAGGGCAGTGGCGTGGGTGGCTTGTTCAAGTCCATCGACGGCGCCTACGAATCGGCCATGATCAAGATGCCTACGCCCAAGTTGACCCGTATCTTGATGGAAGCCACTACCCAGCACCAGCCGCCCAAGTCGGGCCCGTTCCGCCCCAAGCTGCGCTACGCGCATCAGGGCGGCTCCAACCCGCCGCTGGTGATTATTCACGGTACCTCGCTGTCCAGCCTGTCGGCCAGCTACAAACGCTATCTGGAAAGCACTTTCCGCAAGGCGTTCGAGCTGACGGGCACGCCGCTCCGAGTGCAGTTCAAGCAGGGGCATAATCCCTTCGCCGACAGGGTGCCCGCACCCAAGACCGAAGCCGATGAAAAGCGCGCCCATCGCCAACGCCGTCGTGGACGGAAGCTGTATGGATAGGGGCTAGAGGGTTTTGTCCGGCTCTGCCGGTAAAATTTATCGCCGCGCTTGCGCGGCACACCTCCCTAGCTCCTAGTCTCTAGCCCCTAGCCTCTAAACAATCAGGAACCCGTATGATTCAATCCGGACCCCGCGAAATCACCACTCCATTCCGCCCTATCCCCCTGGAAGTGCCGGATGGGATGAAACCCAACGAATTTTTCAACAGTACCGAAAATCTCAACGATCTGATGCATAACAATGGATTGCTGAGGAACGAGGAGAATCTGTTGCTGTATCGCAAGGCATTGGGGCACAGCAACGAGTTTGATGCCTCGATTATTTACAACACCTCGCAGTGTATCCTCAATCCGCTGGGGCGCCCGGTACGTCGTACCCAGGTGCCTGACAACGTCAGACATGTGTGGAACCGGATGAATCAGATCATCATCGACTACATGCTGGAACAGTATCCGGACCCCGCGCAGCACCTGGTACTGGCAGGCGAGGCAAGTCTGGATGCCACCTGGCCGCTGACTTCACCCGGCGTGCCCAGTATCCGCATGTTGCACAACCATTTCATCGTTTTTCCCATGGACGAGCTGCGCAACGCCAAGCCAGCCGACCCGAAAAATCCCAATTTGACCGATGGTGGCCAGCACTCGCTGTTCGAGATGTACATGCACGATGTTTATCGGGAGTTCATTTGCAAGGCGCTACATCTGGAAGTGCTGAGACCGGTGAGCGATGATGCTGCGCGCTTTAGTTTGACAGGCTATCCCCAAGGCCTGCCCAGCTGGGAAATTCCCGGTGGTGCGGCGACGCTGGAGGATGTACGTTTCTGGCATGAGTATGATCTGGTGCTGAAGGGTTTTATTGATTTCTACCGCACCTTCTTTTCGCAGGTTTCCTCTCGTAATGCGCCGATGCTGGATGACGTCTATTTTCCGGAGCAGGTTGAAAGTGTGCTGCTGTTCAACAATGATTTCCTGAAGACGGCCAAGAAGGTAAGAGACCACTGTATCGTTGATGCAAAATACGCCAATGCCATACGCTGGCAGCCTGCGTTCAAGCAACTCATCTATCGTAATGACGAAGGCAAGCTGATCGTTACCATCAGCCAGAACTCGATCGGCAACGCGATTACCGAGCTGCTCGGTGTAGTGGTAAACCGTGTTGCTGATGCTGATGGTTACGAAAAGCGAGAACCCAAGCTAATCGAACGCTTGCTTGAAGTGCGGCGGCGCCTGATCGAGGCCGACCTGGGTGATGGCATTCCCACCGACTACTGGCCGGAAGAATAGCTGTTAGCGACAGGTATGACCGCCTCGATGCGGTTACCTGGTTGTTTGCTGCAAATTTGCTATGCTAAGCAGATGATAAAATATCTAACGGTGCGCCGATGCCCATTTCCCCTGGCCGTTCAAGCCACTGCAAGCCCCTCTCCCTTACGCGCCTCGGCACAAGGGTATTTCTCATCGTAGCGGGGTGATCCAGATGAATAATTTATGCGCATCCCTGTCGGACGCTCAGCAGAGGCTGGGGGCCTTGGCGCAGAACCGTGAAAAATCGTTGTTGACGGCGGCGCATGCAGGTACCTATGCATTGCGCGTGCGGGATCATGTGGTCATGGCGGCCGACCGATCTTTCCTGGATATGCTGGGCATGGAGGAAAGCGAAGTGGTGGGGCATCCCTGGAATGATCTGCTGGTGGAACATAGCCCCCTTCCCGTTGTCACCCGGCAACTGGAAAGCAGCGAAGTGCAGGTTCGAAAGTTCGTCAATCGCAAGGGCCGACCGTTGTGGCTGTCGCTCGCAGAATTCGAGCAGATGGACGAAGCTGGCGAGGTTATTTGTCACGGTTTGGCGATCGATGTGAGCGAACGCGAACGACTTCTGGTGACGGTACGGGATCAGTCCGCGCGACTGCAGGTGCTATGGCAGATCGCCACCAGCCGCACCCGTTCCGAAGGCGAGAAGGTCAGGATGATGCTCCGGCTGGGGATGGATGTCCTGGATATGGATGCAGCAATGCTGAGCGAGAAAGTCGGCGAGCATTTTGTGCTGGCGTATCTGGAGGATACGCTCGGTATGTTCAAGGTGGAGGAGGCATGTCCGCTGGGAGATTTGTGCCAGCATGCTGCCGATGAGAATCGTGGCCTCTTCATTGGAAATATGGAGGCGAGTGAAATGCCGGAGTTGGTGGAGAAAGCCGCCAATTTAGGAGTCCATGCCTACGCCGGTATCCCGCTCTGGGTTGGCGAGCAGTTTTATGGGACATTGGTTTTCCTGCGGAAGAAGCCGTTGGCAGAGGGGAAGTTTGCCCAGGATGACGAGACATTCATGGAGCTGCTTGCAGCCTGGTTCAGCCAGATGTTGCTGCAGCTCAAGCAGCGACAGAAGCTGGAAACGCAGGCGCTGACAGACGAACTCACCGGATTGCCGAACCGACGCGCTGCGGAACTGCGTTTCGACGAAGAGATCGCGCGTGCCAAGCGCGATGGCATCGGATTTTCCGTTGCCACCTGCGATCTGGATCGCTTCAAGCTGATCAACGACCATTACGGGCATGGCGTAGGTGATGATGTTTTGCAGCAGGTCGCTAACATCATGCGCCAGGCTTTGCGTGAGGGCGACTGGATGGCGCGTTGGGGTGGGGAGGAGTTTATTTTGTTCCTGCACCATTCGGACCGTGCCGATGCTGTTGCTGCAGCGGAGCGAATTCGACTGGCGATCAAGGCTCATCCGCTGATGACTCATCAGGGTCGCCTGGAAATTACCGCCAGTTTCGGTATTGGTGTGTGCCAGGCTGGAGACGAGAATATCGCTCATGCGCTGTCCGAGTCGGACAGCTGCCTCTACGAGGCTAAACGCAGGGGACGCGATTGCGTGGTTGTCAGTGAATCGGGTGGTGCGGGTACGCTGTGGCGCGCAGGCATGCTGCAGCGCGCGCTGAAGGAGGAGCGCATCGTTGTCGCCTATCAGATCATGGTGGACCTGGCTACCGGCAAACCGGTGGCAGATGAGGCGCTGGCGCGCATGATCCAGCCCGATGGTTCCGTTCTTGACGCCAGCGAATTTATTGATGCGGCGGAAGGGATTAACATCATCCACGAGGTGGATCGGAATATTACCCGTCATGCAATGTCTCGCTGCTCGGTCAACTTGACGGCTGGGCACGATCCCGGCTTTGCTCATTTCATCAATCTCTCTCCCCAGTTTCTTGCGCGCAGGGATTATGTGGATGAGCTACTGGGCGGGGCCATGCAGTTCTGTTCCACCTGCGATATCGATTTCCCGGGGTACAAACCGGTGGTGTTCGAGATTACCGAGCGCCAGTTAATGACGGATTTCGAGCGCATTCGCCGTGAATTGAAGCCCCTGCTGGATTTCGGCTTCCGCCTGGCGCTCGATGATTTCGGTAGCGGCTATTCTTCGTTTCTCTACCTGGCGGAACTGCCGGTCAGTTTTCTCAAGATCGAGGGCTGGATGGTGCGCAACATGGTCAGCAACGAGAGAGTACGTGCGATGGTTGAAAGCATGATCGTACTGTCGAAAAAACTGAATATCACCACTATCGCTGAGTGTGTCGAAAACCGTGAAACGGCAGACATGCTGCGCGACATGGGAGTGGACTGGGGGCAGGGCTATTATTTTGGCCGCCCGGAGATATAAGCGGGATGGTATCTTGAAATGCGCTGATTTTCCCATATAGTGATATATAGTGGATGTTGCTGGCAGCCTTTTGAAAAATCAAGTAAAGTGGCCATCCAAATTTAACCATAACAACGTATTGGAGAAATCATGAGCGCGAAAGGGCAGCTATTACAAGACCCGTTTTTAAATGCCTTGCGTAAAGAGCATGTGCCCGTTTCCATCTATCTTGTCAACGGTATCAAGCTTCAGGGCCAGATCGAGTCGTTCGACCAGTACGTCGTGCTGCTGAAAAACACGATTACCCAGATGGTCTATAAACACGCGATTTCCACGGTAGTGCCGGTGCGTCCCGTGAACATGTCCTTTGATCTTCCAGCCGAGGATTAGACCGCTTAATGATCGAACGCCCGGGTAGCGGTGACGCTGCCGTACTGGTCAGCCTGGATTTTGGCGACACGGATTACGAGGAAAGCCTGGAAGAGCTGCAACGCCTTACCGAGAGTGCTGGCGTCAGTATTCTGGGTATTGTCCGGGGGAAGCGTTCCAGGCCTGACGCAGCGTTGTTTGCCGGTTCCGGCAAGGCGGATGAGATCGCCGAGGCGGTGGCTGCCAACGAAGCCAATCTGGTGATTTTCAACCACGAACTTTCCCCTGCGCAGCAGCGCAATCTGGAACAGCGGATGAACTGTCGCGTGATTGACCGCACCAGCCTGATTCTCGATATTTTCGCGCAGCGCGCCCAAAGCCACGAGGGCAAGCTGCAAGTGGAACTGGCGCAGTTGGAGCATCTGGCGACGAGATTAGTGCGCGGCTGGACCCACCTGGAACGCCAAAAGGGGGGTATCGGTCTGCGTGGACCGGGCGAGACTCAGCTTGAAACTGACCGCCGTCTGCTCGGCAAGCGAGTCAAACTGCTCAAGGAAAAACTTGCCAAGCTGGGTCGCCAGCGCAACGTGCAGCGCCGCGCCCGGGTTCGCGCCAACGTGCTGTCGGTGTCCATCGTCGGATATACCAACGCCGGCAAATCCACTTTATTCAACCGCCTCACACATGCCAAGGCTTACGTGGCGGATCAGTTGTTTGCCACCCTGGATACCACCAGCCGCAAGTTTTTCGTTGCCGACGGCGGCTCCGTGGTGCTGTCCGACACGGTCGGCTTTATCAAGCATTTGCCTCATACCCTGGTGGCGGCTTTCCGTGCCACCCTGGAAGAAGCGGTGGCGGCTGACTTGCTGCTACATGTGGTGGATGCTTCCAGCCCCGGTCGCGAGCAGCAAATCGACGAGGTGAACAAGGTGCTGGCGGAGATCGGCGCCGATCACATCCCTCAGCTGATGGTGCTGAATAAAATCGATGTCAACGGATTGGCGCCCGGTCTTGAGCGGGATGAGTATGGTAGAATTGGCCGCATTTGGGTCAGTGCGCGCACGGGCGAGGGCTTTGATCTGCTGAGAGAAGCGTTGGCGGAATACAGTCGCCAGCACCAGGCGGAAGCTGTACGGGCTATGGCTCAAGCCTCCGCTGGAGCTGGAATTTGACCTTACGAATCAGGTTTTTGGAAAATATCAATATGGCATGGAATGATCCCGATTGGGGCAAGAAAAACAGCGGTGGGCCACCTGACCTCGATGAGGTATGGCGTCGCTTCAACCAGAAGCTGAATGCGCTGTTCGGTGGCAAGGGCGGCAGCGGTGGCCCAACTGGCGGCAGCCCGATGTCTGGCGGCAAGATGGCGGCCGGGCTGGGATTGATTCCGATGCTGGTGATACTGGTCTGGCTGGGCAGCGGATTTTACATCGTCAATGCCGGCGAACGCGGCGTGGTGCTCCGTTTCGGCAAATTTGTCGAGACCACGCAACCCGGTCCGCGCTGGCATCTGCCTTATCCGATTGAAAGTGTCGAAGTGGTGAATCAGCAGCAGGTGCGCACCGTCGAAGTGGGCTATCGCGCCAACGTCAAGAGCAAGATGCTGAAAGAATCCCTGATGCTGACCGACGACGAAAACATCATCGATATCCAGTTCGCCGTGCAGTACATCCTGAAAAGCCCGGAAGATTACCTGTTCAACAACCGCCACCCCGATGAGGCGGTGCACCAGGCTGCAGAAACGGCGATTCGTGAAATTGTAGGCAAGAGCAAAATGGACTTTGTGTTGTATGAAGGACGTGCCGAAATCGCGGCCCGTGCTGCCAAGCTGATGCAGGATATTCTGGATCGCTACAAGACCGGCATCAGTGTCAGCAAGGTGACGATGCAGAATGCGCAGCCGCCGGAGCAAGTGCAGTCGTCGTTCGACGATGCGGTTAAAGCGGGACAGGATCGGGAACGTGCCAAGAACGAAGGTCAGGCCTATGCCAACGACGTGGTTCCGAGAGCGCGTGGCGCTGCTTCGCGCCTGTTGCAGGAAGCTGATGGTTACAAACAGCGCGTGATCGCTAACGCTCAGGGTGATGCCAGCCGCTTCAAGCAGATCCTGGTGGAGTACAGCAAAGCGCCGAAAGTGACGCGAGATCGCATGTATCTGGACACGATGCAGCAAATGATGACCAATTCCAGCAAGGTGCTGGTAGACCAGAAGGGGGGCAATAGTTTGCTCTATCTGCCGCTGGACAAGTTGATTCAGAGCACAGGAGCCGGCCCCGGATTGGCAGATGCGCCGCCAGTCAAAGCGCCCGAGGTGGTTGTGCCTGCGCCGGAAAGCACGGCGCGTTCGCGCGAAGCGTTCCGCAGTCGTGAGCGGGAGGTGCGTCCATGAAACATCTTAATGCCGTGATGTCTGGGTTGATTGCGATCCTGATCCTGCTTAGTCTGACCGTGTTTACCGTCGACCAGCGTCAGAATGCCATTGTCTTTCAACTGGGCGAGATTATCGACGTGAAAAAGCAGCCGGGCCTGTATTTCAAGGTGCCGCTACTGCAAAACGTGCGCTTTTTCGATACCCGCGTGCTCACTCTGACCTCGTCCGAACCGGAGCGCTTCATTACTTCGGAAAAGAAGAACGTACTGGTGGATTCCTTCGTCAAGTGGCGCGTGGTTGACGTGAAGCAATACTACGTCAGCGTTGGCGGCGATGAGACGCGCGCTCACCTGCGTCTGTCGCAGACCATCAATGACGGGCTGCGCGCCGAGTTTGGCAAGCGCACGGTGCATGACGTGGTTTCCGGGCAGCGCGACCAGATCATGGAGATCTTGCGTCAGAAGGCCGATGCGGATGCCCGCACAATAGGCGTGCAGGTGCTGGATGTGCGGGTAAAGCGGGTGGACTTGCCGCAGGAAGTCAGCGAGTCGGTTTACCAACGGATGGAAGCCGAACGCAAGCGGGTAGCCAACGAACTGCGTTCAACCGGCGCCGGCGAGGCGGAAAAGATCAAGGCCGATGCCGACCGTCAGCGTGAGGTTGTACTCGCCGAGGCCTACCGCGACGCGCAGCGCACCAAGGGCGAAGGCGACGCCAAGGCAGCCGCGATCTACGCCGAAGCGTTCGGCCAGAATCCCGAGTTCTATGCCTTTTATCGGAGCATGGAGGCCTACCGGCAGAGTTTCAAGAACAAGAGCGACGTGATGGTGCTGGATCCCAGTTCGGAGTTCTTTAAATACTTGAAATCTTCGGGAAAATAAAGCGCCCAATCCGGCAAATTCGTGAAAACCAGCCTGCTTGCCGCCTTGGCGCTGATGCTCGTGCTGGAAGGGGTTTTGCCTTTTCTGGCGCCAGCTGTTTGGCGAGAAACTTTTCGCAAAATGACTGAAATGTCCGACGGGCAGTTGCGCTTCGTCGGGCTGACTTCGATGTTGGGCGGCTTGCTGCTCCTGTATCTGATGAATTGATCGATATGCATAACTGGTTACTTCCCGAATATATAGAGGACATGCTGCCGGCCCAGGCGCTGCGTTTTGAGCGGGTGCGGCGGCAGTTGCTCGACTGGTTCCATGGTTGCGGTTACCAGCTGGTAGTTCCGCCGCTGCTGGAATACCTGCCATCCCTGCTTTCCGGAACGGGCCGCGACATGGACCTCAAGACCTTCAAAGTGGTGGACCAGCTTTCCGGCCATCTGATGGGGCTGCGTGCGGATATCACGCCGCAAGCTGCGCGGATAGACGCCCACCTGTTGAATCGCCAGGGCGTGGTCAGACTGTGTTATGCCGGCAGCGTGCTGCATGCACTGCCCGATGGCCAGATGCAGACTCGCGAACCGTTGCAGATCGGCGCAGAACTGTTCGGTCACAGCGGCATCGAAAGTGACGTGGAAATTCAGTTGCTGATGATCAAGGCGCTGCAAATTGCCGGGGTCGGATCGGTGCAGCTCGACCTTGGCCATGTGGCAATTTTTCACAGTCTGGTCGAACGCGCAGCGGTTTCCCCGGAACTCGAGCTGGAGTTGTTCCAGGCCATGCAGGGCAAAGACATTCCCGCCCTTGCCGAGCTGACCGCTTCCCTGGATCAGGTTTCCAGGGAAGCGCTGTGCGTGCTGCCCCGGTTGTATGGCGGCGAGCAGGTTCTGGAGGAGGCGCAGCGGCATTTGCCCGACTACCCTGAAATTGGCAAGGCGCTGGACGATCTTCGCACCATCGGTGTTCAGGTGCAGGGCAGTGTTCAGAATCTATGTTTCGATCTGGCCGAACTGCGTGGCTATCACTATCACAGCGGGGTGGTGTTCGCGGCCTATGCATCAGGCTGGGCAAACGCAGTCGCTCTGGGCGGGCGCTATGATAAAGTTGGCAAGACCTTTGGCCGCTCTCGGCCAGCGACCGGCTTTAGCATGGATTTGCGCGCCGTGCTCGGTGCGCAGGCGACGCCGCCATTGCCCAAGGCGATTCTTGCGCCCTATGTTCAGGACCCCGCGTTACAGGATAAAATCACCCTTTTGCGCGTTCAGGGTGAAGTGGTGGTAGTGGATTTGCCTGGGCACGAGTTGAACAGGGAAGAGCTGAATTACGACCGCGTTCTGGTACAGGGCGAAGTGGGCTGGGCCGTAGTCAAAGTTTAAATAAAAATTCGTTGAAGGATAGAATCGGAATGGCAAAGAATGTAGTGGTAATCGGTACCCAGTGGGGGGATGAAGGCAAAGGTAAAATCGTCGACTGGTTGACTGACCACGCCCAGGGCGTGGTGCGTTTTCAGGGCGGTCACAATGCCGGGCACACCCTGGTAATCGACGGCAAGAAAACCGTATTGCACCTGATTCCGTCCGGTATCCTGCGTGGCAACGTGCAGTGCTATATTGGCAACGGCGTGGTGGTGTCGCCCCAGGCTCTGCTGGAAGAAGTGGACATGCTGGAGGCTGCCGGCGTTGCAGTGCGCAATCGGCTGAAAATCTCCGAAGCCTGCCCGGTGATCATGCCCCATCACGTTGCGCTGGATCAGGCACGCGAGATCGCCAAGGGTGCCGGCAAGATCGGCACCACTGGCCGCGGCATCGGACCGGCCTATGAGGACAAGGTATCGCGTCGCGGCATCCGCATCCAGGATTTATTCCACCGCGAACGTCTGGCAGCCAAACTGGGTGAGATTCTCGACTATCACAACTTCGTGTTGAAGAATTATTTTCATGCCGACACCGTGGATTTCCAGAAGACCCTGGACGAGACCCTGATCGTGGCGGAGCGCATCAAGCCGATGGTGGCCGATGTGCCGCGCTTGCTGTTTGATGCTTTCAAGGGCGGCAGCAATCTGCTGTTCGAAGGTGCTCAAGGTGCGCTGCTGGATATTGATCACGGCACCTATCCGTTCGTGACTTCCTCCAACTGCATCGCCTCCAATGCCGCCACTGGCAGTGGGGTGGGGCCGCAGATGCTGCATTACGTGCTGGGTATCACCAAAGCCTACACCACCCGTGTTGGCGCGGGTCCGTTCCCTACCGAACTGTATGACGCGGTAGACAAGCTTGACCCGGTTGGCCAGGGTCTGGCTGAACGCGGACATGAGTTCGGGTCAACCACCGGTCGTGCGCGTCGCTGCGGCTGGTTCGACGCGGCTGCGTTGAAGCGTTCGATCCAGATCAACGGCGTGAGCGGGCTGTGCGTTACCAAGCTTGACGTAATGGATGGCATGGATGTCGTGCGTCTCTGTACCGGCTACAAGGTGGACGGAGAAACGATAGATATCTTGCCGTCAGGCGCGGAAATGCTGGCCAAATGCGAGCCGATCTACGAGGATATGCCGGGCTGGAAGGGTACCACCGTTGGCGTGAAGAGCTACGATGGTCTGCCGGTTGCAGCGAAGAACTACCTCAAGCGCATGGAAGAAATCTGTGGCGTACCAATCGATATCATTTCTACCGGTCCTGATCGGGATGAGACTATCGTGCTGCGTCATCCATTCGAGTAAAACAAAAAGGGCGGGTTCGAAGAACCCGCCCTTTTATATTTGGTGCCAGAAGAAAACCCGAATAGAAGTCCATTAGCATCCAAACAAATCCGCACCACCCCCGCAAACAGTCAGTAAACAGGCCATTTTAAGTGGCGCATGTCTTTTTCAGTCCAAACAAGTCTATTGCAATCCCCTAGTTTTTAGGTATAGTTTTAGGTATAGAAATTTTAGTGGGACCTGAACCCGTGCCTAAACTTGCAAAAGAGATTAAGGATATCCAGGTGAGGCAAGCGAAGCCTGGAGATACTCTATCCGACGGCAAAGGCCTGCATCTTTTGGTTGATGCCCAGGGCAATAAGCGGTGGGTGCTCCGATATGTACGCCCTGATGGCAGGCGTAACTCAATTGGGCTTGGCTCATATTCCAAAAGCGTTGGCCTGGCTGCTGCCCGCACTCTTGCCCAAAAAGCTCGCGACCTGCTTGCCATAGGCAAAGATCCCGCCGAAGTGAACAAGGAAGATAGCCGCGAAAAAAAGGCGGCAACGCGCGGCTCTTTTGAGGCGGTGGCAAACGAATGGCACAAGCACAAGGCACGCGGATGGGCCAGTGAGACCGCCAGAAAGGCCAGGGAAGTGCTGGATGACTACCTGCTCCCAAAGCTGGGGAAGAAACCCATCAAGGATATAACCACTGCCGACATCAAGCCATCGTTGCTGGTGCTTCATGATCGTGCGCCGCGCCTAGCCGTGAAAGCACGCCAGTACTGCAACCAGATTATTGATTACGCCATCCAGGAGGGGCTGAGAGAAGATGGGCGGTTTCTTTCTCTGCGCGGTGCTTTACCCAAGGCACCCAAGAGTCACTATGCAGCGGTGACAAAATCCAGCGGCTTGCCCGATCTTGTCAAGGCGATCAACGGCATCAGCTCCTTCCAGTCTCGTGCGGCTATCCAGCTTTGCCTCTATACCGCATCGAGGCCTGGCGTTGTAGTGGGGGCACGCTGGGAAGAAATAGACGTCGAATCGAGAGAGTGGCATATCCCGGCCGACCGCATGAAAACAGGAAACGACCACATAACACCATTACCACAACAAGTTGTTGTTCTACTCAAGCAGCTCAAGCAACTGGCAGATGGCAGCGAGTTTGTTTTTCCAAGTAGCGCGGCCAAGTTGGGGCACATTCACCGTGACAGCCTGAGCAAAATTCTTAGGGAGAATGGGCTTGTAGGAGTGACCGTTACGCATGGGTTTCGTGCGACGTTCAGGACTATCGCCAGAGAGCGGCTACGAGCCGACGCTGATGTGCTGGAGGCGCAACTTGCACACGCGAAAAAAGGTGAAGTACAGGCCGCCTATGACCGTGCGCAATTTCTTGAAGAACGCCATGACCTGGTGCAACGGTGGGCGGACTATCTGGAAGCGGTTACAAGCGAGGCCAAGGTGATACCGATACATCGTACCGCGTAGAGGTTCCACCGTCCCCCATGCGGATCATGGGGAAAGCGCCGGCAAGGGTACAGGAATACCCAAACCGGCTAACCGCAACGCAAACCTACACAGGAGGTTCACATCATGGCTGCTTTAAATTCTACCACCCCTCAAACGCGGGAAGATAGGACGATCTATCGCGCCCTCATGCTGCTGGAAAAACGATTACGGGCACCGGGCGATGCGCTATCCAGCCCTCAACAGGTGCGGGACTACTTGCGCCTGCTCCTTGGCGGTGAAGAGCGGGAGGTGTTTACCGTGCTTTTTCTGGATGCACAAAACAGGGTCATTGAGGTTGATGCCATGTTCTTTGGCACGCTGACGCAAACCAGCGTTTACCCGCGTGAAGTGGTCAAGCGTGCCCTACACCACAATGCCGGCGCCGTGATATTCGCCCACAATCACCCCAGCGGTATAGCAGAACCCAGCAACGCCGATCAGGTATTAACCTGGGCACTGAAAAAGGCCCTGGCGCTGGTGGATGTGCGTGTGCTCGATCATTTCATTGTGGCGGGAAATACGACACTATCGTTTGAGGAACGCTGTCTGATGTGTGAGCCAGACCTCACGGAGGAAACGCCCGCAGCGAAGGTGCAAAAACCGACGAAAAATACTGCAAAAAAGAGTTAACAGTTTTGCCACGCCCAGCCCGGTCTGGTGTGGCGCCTATCTTGAAGGTGGCGCGGAAAGGGGTGTTCTGTATGGAAATTGTAATTAGACAGGGGAGGTACCCCGGAGAATGGAATATTGAATTTTCGACCGACAATTGGGAACCGCCAGCAAAGGATATGCTGGTTGGAATGGAGTCCCATTTTGCGGAGCTTTATGAGTCGCTCTGGCCATGGTTTAATTTTGAACCCAATTTACGAGGTGCCATTGGCCCAGACTTAAGCCCACTGAACGAGATGCTGGAGCGAGTGCAGAAGAGAATCGATGCCGGAAATCCGATAACTGAATACGATCCCGATAAAATTACGGGTGGAGATGTAAGCTCTCTTCTGGGTGAGCTTTTGGAAACTTCGAACTGGTGGGGGAGCATCACTATAGATTGTCTTTCAGGATGCGAATATGGCAAGGCAATACGTGCGTTTGATAATTCGGTTTCATGTTTGGTACGTTTTCAAACTTTAACTTATGTTATTGAGGAAATTGAACATCTATCGCCTAATGGTCCTGAGCATGCCCTTGCACATCGCCTTGATCAAATCCTTAAGCCAGAATTCATAGGTTTTTGTAAGTCTGTTGTTGAATCTGGGGCCGCTGAAAATGTTCGCCAGCTAAATGACTTGCTTGATATAGATGGATACAACCCAAGTGTGTTGAAAATTACCCCAAGGACTCTCAAGTCGTGGGTAAACAGCGGGGGAATTTATTTTAAAGCTGGACTGTACAGACCGGAGAGATGGCTGACACCTGTGCGAAGACATGGTGGACATGTTAGCTTGCCCCAGATGTCGAGTTAAGGTCAATGGTGAAACAGCGATGATGGGCAAAGAATACATCGAAGACCCCGTCTTCCGCTGGAC
>ORMF012372772.1_pt1 | contig 43174 bp, 38 predicted proteins | sample 1779871 | NCBI WGS metagenome assembly ORMF01 (sample SAMEA104232316, study PRJEB22302) | groundwater metagenome | biome: forest; feature: aquifer; material: groundwater | place: USA | collected 2011-08-07 | depth 5.4 m
CCGCCCCCGCGACCCCGCCTGCCGGTTGGCTTCTTCCGGCGTATCCGCCGCGCGCGCCGCCGCCATCTGCTGTTGCAGCATCGCCACCAGCCGTTCCTGGCTGCTGGCTGGGACCATGGCGCACATCTCGCCCTCGCCCGCCCCTTCCGGCATTGGCGCAACGGAAACCAACTGCGCTTCTCCCGTGGGACGCAACAGCGCGTTCCGTGACGACGACTTCAGGCCCGACTGCACGGCCCCTCCGGCCAGCAGCACCCAAGCCCCCGCACCAACCAATATTGCCGCAACCAGCAAGCTAGCCGCGCTCAGCGACCGCAAGGAACGCCGCATAGATAACCTCCTTCAATTGCCAATCAAAATAACAGGAATGATCGCCCCCAAATGCACACCGCCGAAACCCACAGCCAGGGACCAAGCGACAACATTTTAGCATAGTTTTCGGTGGAAGATATCGCGAATATCCCGCGCCACTCCGAGCGATTGTTCCGCCTCCCGGGCATCCATCGACGCACCGGGATAGCGGATTTCCACGGAAGAACTGGTCAGAAAGTGGAGGCCGTCCATGAGAGCCGACAACTCGGGAACGGAAGGAAGGCAGAGCTTGGCGAGCATGGAAAGATCATGTGTCCTCGGAAACTCCGCGCCGCGTTCGGTGAGCCAGGCTTTCAGGTATTTCTCCACGCATTGCTGCGCGTGGAAACACACGGCGTCGCAGACGGCGTTGGAAGTGTTCCATTCGTCGATGGCGACCTTGTAGTCACCCTCCGCTTTCTCAACCCATTCCGCCGTGATCGGCTTCATAGAGCACCTTGCCGCGGCGGGTGACATCGCGGACGAAGCGGTCACCCAGGGCCAGTCGCTGTTCAATCTGTGCAGGCGTGCGAACGAGGAGATCCACGGGGAAGGGGAAGTCGATGGCCTTGCGAATTCTGGCCGCCTGCTCGGCGGGACGGAGCGACGTCCTCATCGAGACGAGCAAATCAACGTCGCTGTTCGGAGTTGGCTCGCCGTACGCATAGGAACCGAAAAGCAGAATTTTCTCCGGATGAAACTCTTGCGCGATTTGAGAGGCAATGATCTTAATGTCCGACAATTTGATCATGCGCTTATTTTACGTGATGCAGGGGAATCGCGCAAAGAGAAGGTAAGGACGTGCTTTTCAAAAACGCCTGTCATCCTGAGCGCAGCGAAGGACCTGCTGCTGCTTCTTCTAACTTCTAGCTTCTAACTTCTTCCTCCTGACTTCCGCCTCCTTCTTACTTCCCCGCCCCAATCGTATACAAATGGCACGAAACCCAATGTTGCCTCGCTTGTTCCACATTCACCGGAACATCCGTTCGGCAAACCTCCATGGCCTCCGGGCACCGCGGGTGGAACGGACACCCCGCCGGCGGATGGAGCGGCGACGGCACATCGCCGGGCAGCGTCGTGGTTTTCTTCCGCAGCCCCGGCTCCATCGACGGGATGGAGGCGAGCAGCGCCCTGGTATAAGGATGCAGCGGATTCCGGAATACCTCCTCCGTCGCCGCCTGTTCCACGATCCGTCCCAGGTACATCACCGCCACGCGGTCGCTGATGTGCTCGACCACCGACAGGTCGTGCGCCACAAACAGGTACGACAGGTGGAACTCCGCCTTGAGGTCCGTCAGCAGGTTGATGATCTGCGCCTGGATGGAAACGTCCAGCGCCGACACCGGTTCGTCGCACACAATAAATTGCGGCTCCACCGCCAGCGCCCGCGCGATTCCGATCCGCTGCCGCTGCCCTCCGCTGAACTCGTGCGGGTAGCGGTGCAGGTGCTCGCGTTCCAGCCCCACGCGCTCCAGCAGCCGCTGCGCCCGCTCCACGCGCTCCGCCTTAGAGTAAAGACCGTGCGCCGTCATGCCCTCCATCACGATTCCGCCCACCGTCATGCGCGGGTTGAGCGACCCGTAAGGATCCTGGAAGATGATCTGCATCTGCTTGCGAATCTTCCGCAGCTCTTCGCCGCGCAGGCGAAACACCGGCGCTCCGTCGAAGATCGCCTCGCCCTGCGTCGGCTCGATCAACCGCAGCAGCGTACGTCCCGTGGTCGTCTTGCCGCAACCGCTTTCGCCCACCAGTCCCAGCGTCTCGCCCCGCCCGATCTCAAACGACACGCCATCCACGGCCTTCACCCAGTCCGTGATCCTGGCGAAGACGCCCTGTTTCACCGGAAAGTATTTCGAGAGGTTGCGGACCTCCAGCAGCTTCCCGTTCGATTGTCCATTCTCACCCATGCGCTCCCTTTCGCGTCTGTGCGAATACCCCGATTCGCCGTCAGGGCACGACTCGTCAGAGTACGACTCGTCAGGGCACGGCTTCAGCCGTGCCGAAATCAATGATTGCCACGCGGCTTTAGCCGCTGAGGTACGTCCTTCGGAGTTATCACACACACTCCCTCTCGCCTCGCCTGCCCAAATCCCGTCGTACACCCCGGCGCCGCAGTTCCCCTTCCCCGATCATGATAAAATAACTCACCCGCGAAGGATAGCGCCTCCGCTTGACTGGCCCATCTTGTCCGGCCCATCCGGTATGCCAAACCGGCGCTATGACTGGAGGGGGCAATGTTTGCTCAATTTCGAGTAGCCCCGGAGGGGCGATAGATTTTAGCCCATCACGGCGTGAGAGCCTGTGTAAAAATTTCGATTTTTCGTAAGGGCACGGTTTCAACCGTGCCGAAAAAGCAATGCTTGCAATGCGGCTTTAGCCGCTGAGGTAGGTCCTCTGGAGTTATCACACAAGCTCGTGAGCCGTGGGCAGGCTACCGAAATTTGAACCAAACCCCGGAGGGGCGACAGAACGTTCTTTTCGCCAACTGAGAAACTACCAGGGAGGCGCGGCGCTTTGCTGGCACTGATTTTCCTCGTCTTTTTCCTGTTTGCTCTGGCCGCGATGGCCAGTTATGCGCTGGTCCATCCGCGTTCGCAGTGGCTCGGCCAGACGCTGTTTTCCGGCGACGCGCAACGGCCCGAGATTTGCCTGACCTTCGACGACGGCCCCGGCGTTGCTACTCCCGCCATCCTCGACACACTGAAGCGCTCCGGCGTGCGCGCCACGTTTTTTCTTTTGGGAGAAAACGTAGACCGTTTCCCCCAGCTCGCCCGCCGCATCGCCGACGAGGGACACGAGATCGCCAACCACACCTACTCGCACCCCATTCTGATTTGGAAAACGCCGGGAAAGATCGCCTGGGAGATCACCCGCGCGCAAGACGTAATTGAACGGGCCACGGGCCGCCGTCCCAAACTATTCCGCCCGCCCTATGGCGTGCGATGGTTCGGCCTGTTCCCGATCCTGGCCGCCAATCGTTTGACCCCCGTGATGTGGTCCGTCACCGGCGTGGACTGGAAATTCCCGTCGCATCGCATCGCAAGCCGGGTCCTCGAGAAAAGCAAGCCAGGATCAATCATCCTTCTCCACGACGGCGTTCCGCAGAAGGAATCCGGCGACCGCCAGGAAACAGCCCAAGCGCTGGAGCAAATCGTCCCCAAGCTCGCCGAGCGCTACAATTTCGTCACCGCCTCGGAAATGATCTAATAGTTTATTGAAAAAATATCTCGCTGTCATCCTGAGCGCCAGCGAAGGACCTGCTGTTTCTTCTAACTTCTAGCTTCTAACTTCTACCTTCTTACTCGCCACTTGTCACTCGTCACTTGTCACTGCTTGCTACAGCTTCAAGAGTTCTCTCAACCGCTTGGTCTGCGCGCGGCTCACGGGAATTTCGGTGCCCTTGCGGTCGTCCATTCGCAACTGGTAGGAGCTTTTGAACCAAGGCACGACTTCCTGAATGTGGTTGATGTTGACGAGATAGGAGCGGTGGGCCCGCCAGAATACGGTAGGATCGAGGTTCCCCTGCAACTCTTCGAGGGTGCGGTAGTTCGACTCGCCTTCCATTTCCTTTGTCACCATTGAGATCAACCCGTCTTCAATCGTGGCGAAGATCAGTTGGCGGGGATCGATCAGCATCAGGCGTCCGCTGCTCCGCAGCAACAGCTTGGTCTGCGGCGGCGAGGAGCCTTCCTTCAGCATTCGCACCAGCTCTTCGAGCCGCTCCGTTGAGTGCGCGCGCCCTTCCATGGCACGCCGCACCCGTTCGAGCGATTGCGACAGCCGCCCTTTGTCGATCGGCTTCAGGAGGTAATCGATAGCGTTCAGCTCAAACGCTTGCACCGCGTATTGATCGTAGGCCGTGGCGAAGATCACCTGGGGAACTTTGATCTTGTTCTTCTTGTCGAGCAGCCTGCGCACGACCTCCAACCCATCCTGGCCCGGCATGGCAACGTCCAGAAAGACCAAGTCCGGCTGGTGCTCCTTGATTAACTGGAAGGCTTCCACGCCGTTGCGTCCCTCGGCCACCACGCGTATCTCCGGATGCGCCTTCAGCAGAAACGCCAGCTCTTCGCGCGCCAGCGGTTCATCGTCCACCACAATAGTGCGGATCGTCGCCGCCGCCACCGCCGCCTCGTTTTTGACCGATTCCTTCATCTCTCTACCGCCGTTCCGCTGGACAAATCCGAGCCGCGACCGGGAGGGAGCGGTCAGACTTTACCGCTTGCTGCCGCGCGCGGCTCGGACACACCGTCCCAAAGTATAGCAGCAACGAAGAATGAGTGACGAGTGATAAGTGACCAGTGACAAGCAACGCAAAACGACGGTTGTCATTCTGATCCCGCTTGGCGGGAGAAGAACCTGCTTCTTCTTCTAACTTCTAACTTCTAGCTTCTAGCTTCTTTCTTGTCACTTGTCACTGCCCACAACGAGATCCAACAGCTCCAACTGCGTGGTGGTCCGATTTTGATAATGGTTGAGCGAGGGGCTGAACGCGAGGTCCAGCGACGAGGAAGGGTCCTGGAGTTTTTCCATCCACCCGCCTTTTCGCCAGCCGATGGCGTCGAGCGAGCGGCCCTCCTGCGCCACCTGGCACTTCAGGTGTTTTTCTTGCAGCAGCCGGGGACGCCCGGACAAATGTGCATGGCGCGCCGAAAACACCGGCCGCGGATTCCCGAAACCATATGGCCCTAGTTGTTCCAGCTCTCGGACGAACTGCGGCGTGAGATCGGCGAGCGAAACCTCGGCGTCTACTTCTAGCTCCGGTTCCGCATGACCTTCGCTCCCTCGGCGGGCCGCAAATTCATTCAGCCTCCGCCGCAGTTCGGGTATCCGTTCCACCGGCGTCACGAATCCGGCCGCGCAGGCGTGCCCGCCGAATCGCTCGAACAAATCCTCGCAGGAGGTGAGCGCATCGAGGAGATGGAAATTCTCGAACGACCGCCCCGAGCCGTGTCCGGAACAATGTCCCGCGCCCTCTTCGCACGAGATCACCAGCGTCGGACGCCGGTAGCGTTCCAGGATGCGGCTGGCGACGATGCCCATCACTCCGCGGTGCCATCCCTGGCCTTCGACGACGATGGCGTGGCCGGAAAAAATCTCCGGCTCCCGGCGCTGGCGTTCTTCAATCTCCGCCAGAATCTCCTGCTCCGCTTTTTGCCGCTCGGAGTTCAGACGGTTGAGCTTCTGCGCGATCTCTTGCGCGCGGGCCGCCTCCGTGGTCGTGAACAGATCGATCACGTCCTGCGCGCTTTCCATGCGTCCGGCGGCATTGAGGCGGGGCGCCAGGCGAAATCCCACATCCATCGCCGTGATGCTTTTCCCCGCCAGCCCCGCCACTTCGATCAGCGCCTTGAGGCCGTGGTTGGCGGGTTTCGTCAAACCTTCCAGCCCCAGCTTCGCGATCACGCGATTCTCGCCCACCAGCGGAACGCTGTCGGCAATCGTGCCGATCGAGACCAGCTTCAGGAACGACGGCAGCAGCGTGGCGACGCGCCGCGAATGCTCGGGATGCCTCTCGAGCAGCGCCTGCGCCAGCTTGAACGCCACGCCGGCCCCGCACAGGTTTTTCTCCGGATAATTGCAATTCGCCTGCTTGGGATTCAGCACGGCCAGCGCCTGCGGGATCATATCTCCGTCGCGCGCGTCCGGCGAATCCTGCGGCAAGTGGTGATCGGTGATAATGCAATCGAGCCCCAGTTGACGCGCCCGCTCGACCACCGGAAAAGCCCGGATTCCGGTGTCCACGCTGATGACCAGCGACACGTTCTCCCGCTCGGCCTGCTCGATGATCTCCTCCCGCATCCCGTAGCCTTCCAGCAGGCGGTGCGGGATGTGGTGGCGCACGTCGGCGCCGGACATCGTCAGCGCCATGCGGAGAACCACCACGGCCAGCGCCCCGTCCACGTCATAGTCGCCGTAGATGAGAATCTTTTCCTGGCGCTCGACGGCCTGGAAGATCCGTCCGACGGCCTCTTCCATTCCCCGCATCAAAAATGGATTGTGCAGATGGGAAAGCTCGGGATTCAGGAACCGCCGGGCCTGCGCCGGGTCGCACTGTTTGCGCAGCACCAGCATCCGGCACAGCAGCGGAGGAAGTTTCAGCACGCCGGCCAGCTCCTGGACGCATTGGTCGTCGGCCTCGCGAATCTGCCAGCGCATGGAGAGATGGACCGTGCCCGCGATCAGGAAGAAGCTTCCGCGGCGGCGGCCCTTTGTTCGTCGATCAGGTCGGAGAGGTTCAGTTTCAGATTCCCGGCGTTCGTGGCGTACGCCAGTCCGGTATCCATATCGAGGACTCCGTCCCGGATCATCTGTTCAATTACGTCGTCAAAAACCTGCATGCCATCCAGAGCCCCGTCCCGCATCGCATCCACCAGGCTCTTTCCTTCCGTTTCCCCTTTTTCCACGTATTCGCGGGTCCGCATGGTGGAAATCAGAATCTCGATGGCGGCTATGCGACCGCCTTCCTTTTTCGGGATCAGGCGCTGCGAGACAACGTAGCGGAACGCCTTGGCGAACCGCGAGCGGATGGTCTGCTGTTCGTTCAGCGGAAATACGCCGACGATGCGCTCGACGGTCTTGGAAGCATCCACGGTGTGCAGCGTCGAAAAAACCAGGTGCCCGGTCTCGGACGCTTCCATGGCAACCTCTATCGTTTCTTTGTCGCGCATCTCGCCGACCAGGATCACCTTGGGCGCCTGCCGCAGGGCGGCGCGCAAAGCTAGCGCAAACGTAGGCGTGTCGCTGTGCAGTTCCCGCTGGTGGATGGTGGCTTTTTTGTGAGGGTGCAGGAACTCGATGGGGTCCTCGATGGTGATAATGTGAATGGCCTTTTCCTGGTTGATCTTGTCGATAATGGCCGCCAGTGTCGTCGACTTGCCCGATCCCGTGGGGCCGGTGACCAGCACAATTCCGTTCTTGAGATCGGAGATGGCCCCTAGCGACGGCGGCAGGTTGAACGTCTTAAAATCGGGGATCTCGGTCGGAATCACGCGCATCACAATGGCGCAGGTGCCCCGCTGCATAAAGATGTTCACCCGGAAGCGCGACGATCCCGTCAGACTGTAGGAAATGTCGCACGAACCTTCCGACTTCAATTTATCGAAGGCGATCTTGTTTTTGCCGATCAGGTCGCCGGCGATCCGGGCGGTGTCCTCGGCGCTCAGCTTCGAAATCCCTTCCACGGCGACGCCCGTCAACTGGCCGCTCAGCTCCACCTGAGGCGGGCGGCCCGGCGAGAAGATCAGGTCGCTCACATTCTTCGAAGCCTTCAGCATGGTGTGCAGAATCGCATCGGTGGCGATGGCCCTCCGAGGCGCCGCCGGAGCGGGAGCCGGTGTCGTTGTTGTTGTGCTCAAAGGTTTCCTCCTGCCGACGTGCAAAGTCTAAACCATGCCGTCGCGGCTTTCAAACTCTTTTTGCGGCGCCGCTGGCGGCAGTAAAACAGCCGCCCAGCCCGCTCTCAGCCCGAATGCAATTATTTTCCCGCCGCCTTTTGCGCTTTGTACGCCGCCCACAATTGAGGCGGAACCTTCCAAATGGCTTTGGCCGTCAGCCACGGCCTTGCGACCAGGGCATAGACGCTGGCGATCTGCGTGCGCCGGCTCAGCGCGCGCGCCAGTTTCCGGGCCCGCTTCGGAGAACCCGAAGCGCTGAAAACCGGAGGCGCCAATCCCCACAGCATCACCACCCAAATGATCGGGATCAGCACCAGCGACAGCGGCGACCAATGCCATTGCCGCGTGAAGGCCAGTTGGAGCAAGGACGTTAACAGGCTGATCGCCGCTCCTTGCGCCAGCGAGCCGGCCACCACCCGCCCCCAAAAAGTCACTTCGAATTTCCGCAGCAGTTGCCCCAGTTCGGAGTTCGCCAGCTTTTTCTGGCTGCCGGCCATTTCGGCAACCCGATCTTTGTCTCCGGCGAGCTTCGCCTTTTGGCGCCGGTTCTCAAGGCTGGCAATCTTTTCCAGAAAATCCATGACGGTCGAAAGATTCCCCTGATCGAACGGCGGAATCTGCGGCGTCTCCATCACCATGCGCCGCTGCGCGTATGCCTGCTGCATCTCCTCGAGCGTCGGATTTCTTTTTCGTTCCACGCGGGCCATGCCCGATTGTTTCCCAGATTCGCCCTGAATGCAAGGGGGCCTGGGGCGCGGGGTGCGCGCCGGCCCTCCGCGCTTTTCCCGAATTCGCGTATCATCTTCTATAGGGCCTCTGGAGGGCTGCGCGGCAAACGGGAGGACCGTGGTAATTCAATTCTGTACGATTCGGGCAGGAAGTTTTGACAAATCCCAATAACCAAACTCTAAATCCCAAACAATACCAAAAACCCAAATCCCAAACCGCCTGCAATAAATCTTTCGGAATTCGGAATCGGGAATTTGGAATTTGTTTTGGAGTTTGGAATTTTGAATTTGTTTGTGATTTGGGTTTTGGGATTTGGAATTTGTTTCCGGTTCGTCCGGCATAGGTGATCGCAATGCAGAAACTTCCGCTGGAGACCGAGCGCCTGGTGCGAGGCGAGCACGACGATCCGTTTCGGATTCTGGGTGCTCATCCGGCCAAGCAACATCGCCACGACGGCATCCTGGTGCGCGCTTTCCTGCCGCAGGCGGACCAGGCGGCGGTGATTCCCTCCGAGGGTAACGGCACGCCACAACCCATGCGCAAGACTCATGCCGCCGGGGTTTTTGAGGCCTTTTTCAGCGATCGCAAGGAATTTTTCGCTTACCGTCTCCAAGTGAAACGGGGTTCCGGTCCGCCGCAGCTTCTCGAGGACCCTTACCGATTCCCGCCGCTGCTCACCGATTTCGACCTCTATCTTTTCGCCGAAGGAACTCATCAGGCGCTCCAGGAAAAATTGGGCGCGCACCTTTGCGAGGTCCAGGGCGTCTCGGGCGTTCTCTTTGCCGTTTGGGCTCCCAACGCGAAAGGTGTCAGCGTCATCGGCGACTGGAACGAATGGGACACCCGCCGTCATCCCATGCGCAGCCGCGGCCAGTCGGGCGTTTGGGAGCTGTTTCTGCCCGGCGTGCCGGAGGGAAGCATTTATAAGTATGAAGTGCGGTCGGCGCCCGGCCCTTTCGCCGCGCAGCAAAAAGCCGATCCCTGCGGCTTTTACGCCGAGATGCGTCCCCGCAGCGGCTCGATTGTTTTTTCCCTCGACCGCTATCGCTGGCAGGACGAAACATGGATGGTCGAGCGCTCTCATCGGAATATCCTGGAGCAGCCCATGGCGGTCTACGAACTCCACCTGGGCTCCTGGAAACGCGTTCCCGGCGAAGGGAACCGCTTCCTCACCTACAAGGAACTGGCCGCCGATCTCATCCCCTACGTGAAGGGATTGGGTTTTACTCATATTCAATTGCTGCCCGTGATGGAGCATCCATACGACGCTTCCTGGGGATATCAGACACTGGGCTACTTTGCGCCAACCAGCCGCTTCGGCAGCCCCGTGGATTTCATGTCCTTCGTGGATGCGTGTCACCGGCAGGAGATCGGCGTGATCCTCGACTGGGTCCCGGCGCACTTCCCCAGGGACGGCCACGGCCTGCGGCGCTTCGATGGAACCAGTCTCTACGAACACGCCGATCCCCGCATGGGAGAACATCCCGACTGGAACACGTTGATCTTCAATTACGGCCGCAATGAGGTCCGGTCGTTTCTGCTGTCGAACGCTCTGTTCTGGCTCAAGCAGTATCATGCCGACGGCCTGCGCGCCGATGCCGTGGCCTCGATGCTCTATCTCGACTATTCGCGCAAAGCCGGCGAGTGGATTCCGAACCGCTACGGCGGAAACGAAAACCTGGAAGCGATCGACTTCCTGAAAAAACTCAACGAGCTAGTGCACCAGATTCCCGGCGCATTCTCCGTGGCGGAAGAATCGACCGCATGGCCCGGCGTCACCCGTCCCGTTTATACCGGCGGCCTGGGCTTCACGTTCAAGTGGAACCTCGGCTGGATGCACGACATGCTCGAATACATGCAGAACGATCCGATCTTCCGCAAGTATCACCACAACAACCTGACGTTTCTTCTGCTCTACGCATTCCAGGAAAATTTTATCCTCCCGCTTTCCCATGACGAGGTCGTGCACGGAAAGCGGTCGCTCATCGCCAAGATGCCCGGCGATTACTCACAGCAATTCGCCAATCTCCGGCTGCTCTATGGCACGATGTACGGCCAGCCCGGCAAGAAGCTGCTGTTCATGGGCGCCGAGTTCGGACAATGGAACGAATGGGATTCCAGCCGCAGCCTGGATTGGAACCTGCTGGAGTACGACCCGCACTGCAAGCTGCAAAGGTTTGTAATGGATCTCAACCGCCTCTACCGCTCGCAGCCCGCGCTCTACGAGGTGGACTTCCAGCCCTCGGGATTTGAATGGATCGACTTCGGCGATTGGGAGCAAAGCCTGGTCTGCTTCTTGCGCCGCGCAAAGAACCCGCAGGATTTTGTCGTCTTCGCCTGCAACTTCACGCCGGTGGCAAGGGAGCACTATCGCGTAGGCGTCCCCGAAACTGGCTACTACCGCGAGCTGCTCAACAGCAACTCGGAGATTTACGGCGGCGATAATCTCGGGAATTGCGGCGGCGTCCTTGCCGAGCCGTTGCCCTGCCACGGACGGCCGTACTCCGTCAGTCTGATCATGCCGCCACTTTCCGTCCTGGTCCTGAAAAAGGATTAGACCAATTCCAGCGTTCCGGCGTCGCGTTGGAATTTTAGCCCCGGAGGGGCGCAAGAAAGTAGCCCAGGGCGTCAGCCCTGGGTCACGTGTCCCTTACCTAATCCAGCCCCGGAGGGGCGACAGAACGTTCTGTTCTCCAAACTGAGACAGCACTCGCTCGCCGGAAAGTCTCGACCCATGCACGTCCGGAGTGCTACGATATGTTCGAAGCCCTCCGCCCGCAGAGGCTCCCGCAACGCGAGGCTGTGCTCAACGGGTTTGGCTTTCACGAGAGAATCATTTGTTACAAGGAGCCTATGGCGAAATTCCATTCCAGAGATAAGAAGCCAAAAAAAGTACAGGAAGATAGCAAGGAAGAAGGCATCGAGGTGACCGGAACCGTGCTCGAAAAGTTTCCAGGCGGCATGTTCAGCGTGGAGCTCGAGCAGAAACAAGTCGTCCTGGCTCACCTGTCCGGAAGATTGAGGAAGAACCGCATCCGTATCCTCGCCGGCGACAAAGTGACGCTCGAACTATCCCCCTACGATTTAACGCGCGGCCGAATCACTTACCGCCTCCGCTAGCATGGCACAGAGATAGGAAAGCGCCGGCTGGAGTGCATGGTTCGCTCCCGTCTCCGATTCGAGGGAGGCGGGCCGATCCGCAGAGTGGCGATTCGCATCCGTCTCGCCGGTTCGGCGCCACGATTGACAACCATCCGTACCATCGGTTAAACGTTAATTGTGGACACCATCACGCACGGGATCGCGGGCGCTTTGGTCGCGAAATCCTTCTTTTCCGAGCGCCATGGCCGCGCGGCAACTTTCGCACTGACCGCCGCGTCGGTGTTCCCCGATAGCGATTCCTTCGCAACATTATTTTCCCGAGACAGTCTCGCCTTTATCGAGATCCATCGCGGCATCACTCATTCGCTGGTAATGCTGCCCGTCTTTTCTCTCCTCTTCGGATGCCTGACGGCGTTGGCGATCCGCGACAAACGGAAGTGGCCGCTCTTCTCGCTTCTCTATGGAATCGGCATCGGGCTGCACATCCTGCTCGACGTCATCACCTCCTATGGAACGATGATCTGGAGTCCCCTCAGCTACACCCGAGTCTCCTGGGACCTGGTTTTTATCATCGACGTCGTGTTCACCTCCACCGTGTTGTTGCCGCAACTGATCGCCTGGGTCTATTCGGATCGCGAGCGCTCGCTCTGGCGCGGTCTGGGGATCTGGATCGGATTCACTGTCGCGGGAGTTTTGCTCGCACTGTTTCTTCCCACCGTGAACGTTTCGCTTTCCGCGTGGGATGTCGCAGCGGCGAGCGTGCTGGTAGCGGTCCTGCTTTGGATGCCATCGTGGGGAGGCCGTGGATTCCGGTGGCGCGACTCGTCGTTCTGCCGCGCTGGTGTAGCAGCCCTGGCCCTTTACCTGTTGGCTTGCTCCTTGGCTCACCGGACGGCTTTTGCGAGAGTCCAGGAGCTGGCGCGATCCAACGAATGGCGCGTTGACAGGATCGCCGCGCTGCCCTCTCCGCCGTCGTTGCTGCGCTGGTCGGGCCTCGTCGAAAGCGAAAAAGGGATTTACCGCGCCTCCATCGATCTCGCTTCTTCCACGCCACCGTCGTACATGCTTTACCCCGACGCCGAAGAGAATCGCTACGTGCAAGCGGCGCAGTCGCTGCCGGACGTTCACCGCTATCTCCGGTTTGCCCGCTTCCCGTGGGTGACGTTTCAAGCGAGCGACGGATTCAATCTCGTGGAGTTCCGGGACGTTCAGTTTTTCTGGCCTCCGCGGGGCAGGATACAGCCCTTCACCTTCCAGGTCTTTCTCGATCACGAAGGCCATGTGAAATTCTCGGGCCTGCTGCGTCGCTAAGCGGGATTTCCTCAAGACTCCTGCGCGATCGCTCGCGGATTGCTACAATAGTATCTTGTGGTAGAGCGTTTCTCTTGATGCTGTAGAGGGTCGTCAGGGCATGGCTTCAGCCATGCCGATACGAGATGTATTTTTTCGAATCGGCTTTAGCCGCTGAGGTACGTCCCTCAGCGGCTGAAGCCGTCTTCGAACCGGTCGCGGGGGGGCGCGCGTGAGGGCGTCCCCTGACGCTCTACACTAAGCGTAGAATTGCTCTGGAAAGTGACCGATAGGGTGCCGATGACTCGCCGCTCTATTCATGACGCGCGCGTTTGCCGGCTGCTGCTGGCCGGTTGCTTCGCGCTGCTCGGAACCGGCTGCGTGCGGGACCAGACTCCCAAGGTCCTCGGGATCGCCTACGTGCGGGGAGGGAACGTTCCGCTGCGGGACCAGCTCGGTCCCTCTTCGGGCGTGGTGGCGACGCTCGATGGTGGCGAAAAAGTCGAGGTCATGGCCCGCCGCGCCCGTTGGGTTCAGGTGCGCCTCGGAGGGCAAAGGACCGGATGGCTGCACTCCCGCTTCCTCGCCTCCACCGAGCAGTTCGAACAATTTCAGCAGCTCGAAAGCAAGACTCGCGCGCTCCCTTCGCAGGGAAAAGCGCTGATTCGCCGCGAGGCCAATCTGCACCTCGACGCGGGCGCCGCCAGCGAGACCTTCTATCGCCTGCTGGAACGCGATCCGGTCGAGGTTCTCTCGCACCGTCTCGTGGATCGCCCCCAGGCCGGCGGCAATCGCGCCTCCAGTCCCGCCCCCAGTGCGGATGACGACGAGGCCGATTCCGCCGAATCGGAACCGGTGATGGTGGAAGTCCGTGTGCCGGAAGACTGGTTTCTGGTGCGCGCCTCGGGCGGCAGAGCGGGATGGCTGCGCGAAAGCTTCCTCGACATGGCGCCTCCCATCGAGGTCGCCCGTTACAGCGAAACGCTGCGCATCCGGGCCTGGTTTGTTATCTATGAGGAGCACGACCAGGACGGCGTTCATCCGTGGTATCTTTGGGCCACGATTCATCCCCGTCCCGGTTTGCCGTTCGATTTCGATGAGATTCGCGTGTTTGTGTGGAATCCGACCAAGTCCCGCTATGAAACCTCGTATCGCGAGCGGAACCTGATCGGCTTCTATCCCATCGAGGTGCATAGCGTGGACACGCGGGAGGGTCCCGTGCCCGCGTTCAGTCTGCAATTGGAAGATCCCACGGGTCGCCGCTTCAAGAAAAGTTACAGCATGTTGGGCCGCGTGGTTAAGAATCAATCCTGAGGTATTTGTAAAATTGGGTATTGAAGACGTCAGGGCACGGTTTCAGAGGCTGCTGAAAAAATCATCCGATGATGTCATTCCGAGCGAAGCGAGGAATCTGCTTTTGCTTTCGCGATTGAAAAGAAAAGCAGATTCTTCCGCCCGACCGGCAAAAAACGCCGGGCTTCAGAATGACATCGTCCCGCTTTTTTCAGCATCCTCTTTAACCGTGCCCTGGCGAATCCTTCCCAAGCGAAATTTACAAGTTCCTCCCTTGATTCCGGAACGGATGAAATCGATATGAAAGTCCTGGTCATTGGCTCTGGAGGGCGCGAGCATGCCCTGGTGTGGAAGCTCCGTCAAAGTCTCAGCGTGGAGCAAATCTACTGTGCTCCCGGCAATGGCGGCATTGCCCGCGACGCAACCTGCGTAGCCGCGAATCCGGCCGATCCAAAGTCGCTCGTTCAGCTCGCCGAATCGCTGGGCGTGCAGTTGACCGTCGTCGGCCCCGAGGTCCCTCTCGTCGCCGGCGTGGCGGACGAATTTGCAGCCAGGGGCCTGGCGGTTGCCGGACCCAGCCGCGCCGCTGCCCGGCTCGAAGGCAGCAAAATCTTTTCCAAGGAGTTCATGCGTCGCCAGGGGATTCCGACCGGCGATTTCACCGTTTGCGACGATTGGCAGACGGGCCGCGCAAGCCTCGGTCGATGGGGCGGAGGCGTGGTCGTCAAAGCGGATGGATTGGCCGCCGGCAAGGGCGTGGTGGTATGCTCGGAGCGCTCCGAAGCCGAGCACGCTCTCCAGGAGATGCTTACGGGACGATTGGTCGGCGAGGCGGGGCGCCGCGTTCTGCTGGAGGAAAAACTCGAAGGCGAAGAGGTGTCGTTCCTCTCGCTGACGGACGGCAAAACCGTCCTGCCGCTGGCGCCCACGCAGGATCACAAGCGCGTCTGGGATGACGATCGCGGCCCCAACACCGGCGGCATGGGCGCTTACAGCGACGACGGCATCCTCTCCGCCAGGCTGACGACACGCATCCTCGACGAGATTGTTTCTCCCACCCTCAACGGCCTTCGCCGCGAAGGAATTACATACAAAGGCGTGCTCTATGCCGGCCTGATGATCACTCGCGACGGCCCCAAGGTGCTCGAATACAACGTCCGCTTCGGAGACCCGGAAACACAACCGCTGATGCTGCGCCTGGAGGGTGACTTGGCCGAAACTTTGCTGGCCTTGGCACAGGGCGAGCTGCGTTCCGATATGTTATCCTGGAAATCCGGGGCGAGCGTTTGCGTCGTTGCCTGCTCGGCCGGCTATCCCGGAAGTTACGCAACGGGAAAAGCGATTTCCGGACTGGAGGAGGCCGCGGCGTCGGGCGCCAGGGTTTTTCACGCCGGAACCGCCCAGCAGGACGGCAAGATCGTTACCTCCGGAGGCCGGGTCCTGGGAATTTCGGCTGCGGGCGCGAATCTGGCTTCCGCCACGAAGGCGGCTTACGCGGCAGCCGACAAAATTAAGTTCGAGGGAATTCATTTCCGCCGCGATATTGCGCGCAAGGGATTGCAGCGCTTGAGGCCGCTGTAAACGATCCGAGCCGCCGTAAGCAATCCGAGCCGCGACAGTTATGGAGCGGTCTTGTGGAGAGTGCAGTAAATCCCGGCTCCAGACCGCTCCCTCTCGGTCGCGGCTCGGATTTGGAACCAACCACTCGACGAGGACGAGCCGAATGAAGAAAACCGATCCGAGTCCGCTGGTATCCATCGTAATGGGAAGCGACTCCGACCTCCCGATCATGAACGAGACGGCCCGGATGTTGCAGCGGTTGGAAGTTTCCTACGAGGTGGAGATCTCGAGCGCGCATCGGTCCCCGGAGCGCACCGCGAAATACGCCCGCGGCGCGGCGGGGAGAGGAATCAAGGTGATTGTTGCCGGCGCCGGCGGCGCGTTCCACCTGGCGGGAGTGATTGCCGCGGAAACAACCCTACCGGTGATCGCCGTGCCGATTCCGAATTCGTCATTGGGCGGCATGGATGCCCTGCTTGCCGCGGTGCAGATGCCCGGCGGAGTTCCGGTGGGAGTCATGGCGCTCGGAAAAGCCGGAGCCGTCAACGCCGCGATTTTCTCGGCGCAGATTCTGGCCACGTCGGATGTAACCGTCGCCCGCCGACTTGCCCGTCATAAGGAAGAGATGGCCCACGCGGTCGAGGAAAAAGGCGAACGGCTCAAGAAAGAACCGTCGCTGTAGTTGCGCGGCCCGGAAACGCGGGCATCGTTTGGGATGAAATTGATGGGACGCCCCGCATTGGGCGAGATGGTTAGAAGTTCTTGCACAACCTCTTCGGAGCGTCGTAAGGGCACGACTTCAGTCGTGCCGAAAGGCGCAGGAAACCGATGGGCTTCAGCCCCTGAGGTTCGCCATTGGCCCTCAGCGGCTGAAGCCGGGGTCCAGAGGTGCCTGTCCGGCACGGTTGAAACCATGCCCTTACAACACCTTGAAACGGGTTGTGCAACACCTTCTAGAAGTTTAAGGATGCACGAAAGATGACTCCGCTTCGATATCGCCTCACGGATTATCTGCTGCTGCCAATTCTCTGGCTGGCGCTCCCATGGGCGCTTGCTTGTCCCGCAGCGGCACGAGACAACACCAAGACCACCAAGCAACTGACGCAGCGAGTGGATCAGTTCTATCGCCTGAGCGTAGCGGGCGAATTTGTGAAGATGGAGCCGTTCGTGAGCCAGGACACTCGAAACTTCTGGCAGAGCCATCACGGAGGAAAGATCGAGGCCTATCAGATCGAATCGGTCACGGTCTCCCCCGACGGCAAGCGCGCCGACGTCGCCGTTCTGGTAACCTTTCGTCTGCTACAAGTTTCCAGCGCGCCGTTCCAGCAATCCCAAAAGTCCGAGTGGATTTTCGAAAAGGGCAAGTGGTTCCTAATAGGAAAGCCTCGGGCATCCCCGATGGAAACATTTAAGGGGCTGGGATCGCAGACCGACCCGGGTGCCCAACGCTCGCCTCTGGTTTTCGACCAGAATCCCGTCCAACTGCCGCCGGGAACGGGCGCCGAGCAAGTGGTGAAAGTTCAATATCAAAACACTAATCCGATCATTGAAACGATCCAGAACCTCACCACCAACTGCCCCTGTCTCAAGGCGGAAGTGGATAAGCCCACGCTCCAGCCGGAACAAAAAGGCACGCTCACACTCACCTATAATGGATCGCTGAATAATTCCCAGAAATCTTCGTTCGCCGTCGAGGCCATCATTTCGCCGTCCATGTACCATCTGAGCCTGCCCGTCGTCCTCGGCAAAGACAAATAGATTCCGTTGCAAAACCTGTTTTCAAAAATTGGAAGGGCACGGTTTTAACCGTGCCGAAATCGAGCGGTGGAGCAAGCGGCTTCAGCCGCTGAGGTCTAAAGACGGACCTCAGGGCTAAAGCCACTTCTTTTCCGTTCCGGGATCGGCACGACTGAAGTCGTGCCTTTACGGCGATATCAAGAGGTTTTGCAACAACCTCTATACACCCGTAATGGGAATGGTCTACCGCTGCAGAATTCGGCGGCCGCGCTCGACGAAGTCCAGGGCCTCGTCGACGACCGCTTTGCCACGCTCGACGACCCGCTTCCCCTTGTCCAGAACTTCCTGGCCGCCTTCCGTCACGCGTTCCCGGCCCTCTTCCGCCACGCGGGCCAGATACCGGCGCATATCCCGGCCTGTCTTGGGTGCAAACAGCAGCGCAGCGCCCGCTCCCAGCCCCACACCGGTCAATAACCACAAAACCTTCTCGCCCATTGAGTTTTTCATATTGATGGTCTCCTGAATCGGCGCCTTATTGTTTTGCGGCGGCAATTTGCCGCTGGTTTTAGGATAACACGGTTGGAGGGTTTTCACTCCTGGTGAGCTTTGACTGTTTGGCGGAAATCGTCGGCCAGGATGGTGATCACGTCGCACATCTCGTAGAGGCGCGAGCGAACCCGCAGGCCGATCCGGTCCGTCAGCGTGTCCACCATGCGAAATCGGCTGCCGGCGAAGCCTGGGCGGTCGACGTTTCGCTCACGGGCATCTTCGTCCGGAGGGGGAGCCGTATCCGGCAGATTGGAGGTCAGGATGGTCGCCTTCTTTTCGTTGTATCGATGGTTGAGGATATAGGTGATGGTATCTTCCGACCACTCCGAGAAACGGCTCGCACCCAGGTCGTCGATCAAAAGAAGCTCGGTGTTGAGCACCGGCCCCAGGACCTCAGACTCGGTGCTGCGAGAAACCGGGTCATAGCTCTCCCGGATTCGCTGGAACAAATCCTGATAGGAGCAGAAGAGAGCATCGACGCCCTTTTGCAGCATCGCCTGTTTCAGGATGCCGACGGCCAAGTGGGTTTTCCCAACTCCCGGATTGCCGAGAAACAGCAGGCCCCCTTTTACGGAGGGATAGTTTTCGGCAAAGCCTCGTGCTTTGATTTTTGCAAACCGCAAACTGTCGTTGAGAGCATCAAAATGGTCGAAGTCGCACTGGCGGTAGCGGCGGGGAATGCCGGCGTGTTCCATCCACCAGCTCTCGTCCCGCCCCTTTTTGCAGTCGCAGATTTCGACGGCCCGCAAGCCGTCCTTTTCCAGGGGACGCCAGCCGCTACCGCCGCACACGGGACATTCTTTCATGGCAGAGAAAAACCGTTTCGGGATTCAGAAGGCAGCATAGCCCATCGCAAGGCAGTTGACAATCGGAAGGACCAGCCTGGTTACAGTGGGGATTCGCGGCGGGTGCGCGTCGGGGTGACGGGAATGTCGTTGGGAACCATTCCAAGGTTCGCCACGGCAATGCCGTCGCGAGCTGTGTTCTTGACCAGGTACATGGCCTGATCCGCCATGCGGATCAGATCGACCTTGGTCTGCCCGTCTTCGGGAAAGGTGGCGACGCCGAGACTGGCGGTGATAGAAATGTTGAGCCCTTCCTCCTCAAAAAATAAGTGGTGGTCGACGAGATGGAGGAGACGCCGCGCCACCAGCAAGGCGTCTTTCTTCGACGTCTGCGGAAGCAGGACCACGAACTCGTCGCCGCCGTAGCGAAACGCGAAATCGATCATGCGCAGACGGTTCTTGATGAGCTGTCCCAATTCCGAGAGCATCCGGCTTCCAATCAGATGCCCGTAATGATCGTTGACTTGTTTGAAATGGTCGATATCGATAAAGATCAGGGAGCACTGATATTGATAGCGCGTGGAGCGGTAAATCTCGGCTTCGAGCGTGGCGTGGAGGTGACGGCTGTTGTATAGGTTGGTGCAATCGTCGGTGATGGTCAGCTCGTGAATCCGGTGGACGTAGCGGGCGTTCAGAATGGCGATCGCCGCGTAGTCGGCCAGCGCTTTCAGCCGAAACAGGTCCTCCTCGGGCATTCGCTTTTTGCCGAAGCAGTTGATCAGCTCGATCACGCCCAGCACCTTGCCTTTGCAAGTCACTGGAACGCAGACCACGGAATGCGTCTGGAGTTTGGTGATCTTGTCCATCCGCGGGGCAAACCTTTCATCTGCGTAGGCGTCCTCGAGCACCAGCGGCTCGCCTCGCTCCGCCACCCATCCGGCGATGCCTTCGCCGGGCTTGAGCCGGACATCCTTGAGGGACTCCGCCGCCGCCCCGGTTACGATCTCGAAATACAGCTCGCCGGTCTGTTCGTCGATCAGCAGCAACGACCACGTGTTGGGCCGGAAAAGGCTGCTGATTTTTTCCATGATGATCTGCAGAACCTGGTTGAGGTTCAGCGTGGAGGTCAGCGCCTTGCCGACCTCGTGGAAAACGGCAAGTTCTCTGATTTTCTCTTCGGAATCGCTGATTCTTTTTGCTTCTTCCATACGGAAACGCGAATCGCCCGCCGCTCTCCCGGCAGCACGACTTTTCGCCGTGCTCGCCGCTTTGCCTGCTACTCCGCCCCCAGCTTTCGGAACTGCGCTAAGTTAAGTATATCCTGCGTTGCATTGCGGGAACAATTAGAGAATTAGAGTTTGACAGGTTTTGCCGAGTGCTACTATAGTTAATTGAATCCATTTGATATTGTACCCTTCCGCGTATCACCATGAGTTCTTTTGGCGCCAACTTAAAACGAGAGCGGGAGGCCCAAGGTGTCTCCCTCCAGGAAATCTCCGACCGGACCAAGATCGGCGTGCGGCTGCTCAAAGCAATCGAAGAGGAACATCTCGACCAGCTTCCCGGCGGAATCTTTGTCAAGAGCTTTGTGAGGCAGTACGCGCGCTACCTGAAGCTCGACGAGGAACAGGCCGTCTCGGAGTATCTGCAAGCGGTCGGCGCCGCGACGGAGGCAGCCGGCGGGGCTCACAACCTGCGGCAAGATGAAAAGAACCCCTCTTCCACACCCTTTTCGATCACCTCCCCGGATGTAATATCCGACTCGCCGCGGTCGAGCGGCTACCCCCGCGTAATCCTGACTGCCGTTGCGTTGGGAGTCGCGGTCGCAGGGCTGCTCTATGGCATTCGGCTGTTCACGGAACGCCACGCCTCTCCGGGAGGCGCTCCTGTTTCGGCCGCGCCCCAATCCTCGCCGTCCGGCACATCGCCGGAAACGCCGGCGCCGTCGTCCGATTCAGGGTTTCCGGGCTCCGTCACCGATCCCAACAGCCCTCTCTCGGCTGATCCGAATTCACTTCCTCGCCCTGAAGGACCGGCTGCGAATTCCGCCCCGGTTCCCGGTTCCGGGAGCCAGGACAATCGCGCCGCGACCGCGGCCAATCCCGCGGGCAATGCCGCCAACAGCAACGCGACCGGCTCGGCTCCGAAAACCGCGCCAGGAGCCGCGGCAACCGGCTTGGAAAAACCGCGAGCCGACGCCGGGTCTCCCAACGCCGCCGGCGGCCTGGTGCTCGAGATCGGCGCGCGCAAGGATTGCTGGGTCTCGATCTCAGCCGACGGTCAGAAACTATTCCAGGGAACCCTGAAGGCCGAAGCCGTTCGCCGCGCGCAAGCGCGGGACTCCTTCCAACTGACGTTGGGGGATGCCGGCGCCGTGACTCTGACGTTGAATGGAAAACAATTGCCGCCCGTGGGCCGCCCCGGCGAGGTGAAGACTCTGACCGTCTCATCGAAGGGCCTGCCGCCGGCGGAACCGCCTACGGAACCTTGAGAGCTTCCCGTGCCACCGCAGCCGCAAACTTCTCCCAAGCCGACGCGCGAAGAAAAGATACAATTCGCCCGTTGCTCCTTTCACAATGCCTCCAGTGAAGACTTCGATCTCCTGATTTCGCTTCTGGCCGATGCGGACCCGGATATCGGCGGCGCCGCTCACGACGCTCTGGCTCGACTCTGCGAGCACGGCACGGAACATCAGGGCGGCAATGCAATGGAGGGCGGCAACGCCTTTGGACTGCTTTCCGACACGCAGTGCGCGCGGCTGCTCTCCAGTCCCGGCCTTCCGGCGCCGGTATTGCGATATTTCCTGCATCCCTCGCAGGTGCGCCCGGCTCTGCTGCCCGCGATTCTGGCACATCCGGCATGTCCTCAGGACGCGGTAACGGCACTGGCAGCCGAGGCCGGGCCCGATGTCATCGCGGCGCTGCTCGAACATCTGGACCTGCTGAAAACCACGGCGCTCGAAGCCCTCAAGCAAAATCCCGCGGCGCACAAGACGAAGATGCATCCCTCCGCGGCAGCATCCGCCGTAGCGTTTCTATCCGATCACAAGCTGTCCGTCGCACAGGGCGAGGTGAAGCTGGCCGACACGGAGCGTCTGCCCACGCTGGTCGCGCTGGCCTCCGACGCGGACCCGGAAGTGAGCCGCGAGGCACAGGATACGTTGCGCCTGATCCCCGATAACGAATGCCTGATTCAATTAGTCTCGCCCACGCTGAGCGAGACCGTAGCCCGGTATTTCCTGGACCCCGCGCACGTCCGCCCGGCCCTGTTAACCGTGCTGCTGGACCATCCATCTTCTCCCCCCGACGCCATCACGTCTCTGGCGGCGCAGGCGGGACCCGAAGCGCTGGCCGTGCTGCTGGATCAATTGGACCTGCTGAAAACTCCGGCGCTCAGAGCCCTGAAGGAGAACCCGGCTTATCTGGAATGGCAGGCGGCTCCGCCGACCGAGGGTTTTGTTCTGGAAGTGGACCTGCTCGACATGCTCATTGCGGAGATCGAAGCCGGCAATGTATCGGTAATCGCCGGGCTGGAAGAGGAACTGGAAGCGGAGGGGGACGAAAGGAAATCGGAGAGTACCACGACTAAGATCGCCAAGATGTCCGTGGCCAAGAAGGTGGTACTAGCTCTCCGCGGCAACCGCGAGGAGCGGGCGATTCTGATCCGCGACGGAAGCAAGGTCGTCACGCGCGCTGTGCTGGGCTCTCCCAAGATCACCGATCCCGAGATCGAAAGCTTCGCCGCGGCCAAGAACGTGAGTCAAGACGTGTTGCGCCTGATCTCGATGAGCCGCAAGTTTATGAAGAACTATGTGGTCATGAAGAACCTCGTCGGCAATCCCCGATGCCCAATCGACGTGGGCCTGAACCTGATCACACACTTATTGCCACAAGACGTGCGAGCCGTTTCCGCCAACCGGGACGTCTCCGAAGTCGTCCGCAAGATGGCCACCAAGCTGACCAAGACCCGCGGACACTGACGCGGGGCTCGACCGCGTCTCGGGCCGGCCCTCTGGCCCGGCGAGCGTTTCGGCGCAGTTCTTGTTGGAAAATCCGTTGCCGTTTTCATACTGAGCCAGGTGAAAGAAGTGAAAAGCTCTGCTGTGCAGAATTTCGGGATTGTCGGAAGTGTTTCATCGCAGGCTCTCTGTAACCAATCTTTTTGCGGGTTTGCCAGCAACATGATTAACCCATTGAAATTTCACGCAGAAAAACTCTTGGCTTTCTGCACAGGATGATTTATAGTGTGCCCAATGATTTCGACCACTCTGGAAGGCGGTGATGATGGCAACGCAAGGACTGAATTGGAATCCATTAGGTAGTCGAGATCTTGTATAAAAGTCCGGGCCGCTCTGGCTGGGGACCATGCCGGGAATCGGAATTCTTCTTGTTGCCTCGAGCCGGCGGTCTTCAGCTAAATTTTTTTGCCTGAAGGAAAGGCTCCCACAATGAAAACTTCATTACGCCTGTCCGCCGTTGCGCTGGCGGCATCGTTTCTGGCCGCCGGTTGTTTGCCAAGCACGGCATGGAGCGCCGCACAGGCTCCCGAGACGGCTGCGGGAGCGCAGGCTTCGGCGCCGGGTTCCAAGACCGCGGCATCCTCGGCGACCGTCACTATTCCGGGACCTCTCCGCAATTTTTTGCGAATGGCCGCCATCAGCCAGAAGGTAGCCCCGGAAGAGGTGCTGCCTCTGCTGGCCCGCAACGTAGTCGTGGAAGGGTATCAATACTGGCAGGACAAAGCTCGCAAGCCCACCGAGTTTCTGAAGCTGCTGAAGAACTATCTGGATCAGGCCCGGGAGTTGCAGAAGCTGGCGGGACTGGAAGGCGTCATTCGCGTGGCAAACTGCGGCGAGGCGCAACCGCTGCTGGTGATCCTTGGCTACCGCCTCCACGAAGCCTGCGGCCCAACCACTTCGGTCGAGACGGCTGACCCCGATAAAGCGTTTCTGACCATCGACTCCGGCTTTCCGCTGGCGGACCTGGAAGAAACGCTGCGAGGCACCAAGCCGTTCGCTTATCCCTATACAAGCTCGCATGTTCCGGTTCTGTTCTCGCCCGAGGATTGGGTGGGCAGCAACAAGGACTCGAAGACCGATACGCTCGCGAACCTGCTGAACGATCCGGCGCTGTCTCGCCTTTATTGGGCGCTTTCGCGGATCGACGACAAGACCCGAACGACTCTGCGCCAATCGCCGGGACTCGACAAACTGCTGCCACTCGCCTCCGTGCTCGACTTCTACGGAAGTCACCTCATCATCCGGTCCGGCCGGGTGACGGTGCCCGGCGGCCAGGCTGCTGAATCCGCCTGGAAGGGCTTGGTGGGCGCCAGCCCCGACTCGCCGGCGGATTTTGTCGTCAAGTTGCTCTCGAAAGACGAAGGATGGCTGGCCACGTATTTCGACGCTCTCTCCTGGGTCAACCGCGGCCAGCAAGCCTACTTCACGGATTCCAAGCGCCTGGAGCATTTCTATATGGCCTTGCGAGGCCTGGATCTTTCCCCCAGCCCCGCGCGGCCCGTATTCCGGCCCAATCCCGGATTGCTGCTTCTCATCACGCGCCTGCAACTCGACGCCAACGGCCAGCCCCATGTCCCGGGGAGCCTCGACGTCTGGAAGGAGATCCTGCGCCGCAAGAGCGATTCCAAGCTGGTGCGGGAATGGGCCAAGCGCGCCGCCCGCTGGAACAGCAACCCCGAGAATCTGGTGGAGGCCATGTTCGCGCTCTCCCGTGTGAACACCAAGGACGGCCCCCTGGAGGTCTACCTGACGCTCAGCGAAATCGACCGGGGCCGCGCGCCCGCCGACCGGCTCACCCCGCAGACGGTCCGCGCGCTGGCGGACAAGTTTGGGCGCTTCAGCAATCAATTCCCGATTTTCACGGAGTTTCGCTCCTTGAACAACGCCTCGATCACCCGTTACGTGGCTGTCGCGGAGTCGCTCGATCAGATTAAAGACAAAATACTGCGTGCCAACGCGCTGGGAATGTTCCAGTCGAACGTGGGACTGTGGCAGATCCTGGCGCGGCAGGAACAGATTCCGAGCGCGGCCTGGAACGATTCCTGGCAAAAGATGGTCTCTCCGTTCGGAAGCATCACCTCCGCCGCGCAGCTCTTCGACGTATCGCGCGCCTCGCTCGGAGAAGTGTTGCGAGCCGCGGGCGGGCGGCCGGACCTGCCCCAGGATGAGATCATCGCCCTGCTGGCGGGTCCCAACCAGACCGGTGGGGACGGCCAGCAGATGAAGCAGGAGATCGCCAGCAAGATACGTTCGGTACTCGATGCCCAGCGCCTGGTTTCGCTCGATACGTTGTACCAGCTTGGCGACGGAATGAGCCAGATGGCGCAAGGGCAGTCGATGGCCGACTCGCTGATCCGGCTGGCCGGGCAGCTCCGCGAATTCGAGATGCCTAAGCCGCTGTTTACCACCCGGGAGCGAAGCGAGTGGGCCTCGGGACTCTATAACAACCGGCATACCACGTTGCAAATGCAAACCGACCTTGCCAAGGTCATCAAGACGCCCGGCTCTCCCAAGGAGCTGGCGGAGGCGCGCGGGCAGTTGGTTCCATTTTTGAGAGATGTCCTGGTGGGACTGAACTACGCTTACTACGAGCCGCCCGGGGCGCAAATGATGCACAACAATCCGCTCTTTGTCCGGTCCCACGACTTTTCCGGCGAGATGACGATGGGAGGCGAGCAAGCCTGGCAGACCCCACGCCTGTTCGGGAGGGGCTGGTCGGCGAGCGGAGGAGCGCATCTGGCTGGATCGCTGGCGGATTTGCCGTACGTACTGGCGCAGGTGGAGCAGGACTTTATCGTTCCGGAAAACGTGCAGTCGCTCATCTGGGAGGATCTGGTGCCGGGACTGGTGACCAGCGCCATCCTGCCGCGATGGTGGCGCGTGAGCCGCAATGAATTGCACGCCGTCACGCTCCATCAGCGCTTCGGCGAGGAGCTGTTGACCGCAGCCGCCAACAACGAGAAACTACGCCAGGATGTTCTCGGCATTCTTTCCGACCGCATCCTCCCGCAGAGAACCGAAATGTTGGAGGATATGCTCGGCTCCGGGCGCGGCCCGGAGGCCATTGCCACCATGACACCGGCGGAAACGTTTTACCTCGCGGCCGAATTCCGGCGCCGCTATCCGGACGTGGCCAACAAGCTGGGGAAGGCCGGCGAGGAGTTGGACACGCTGGCCCGCCGCTCTCCCGATGAGGTCTCCTTCAAGAGGCTTTCGGAAGACTTTGGAGTGCCGCATCCGTCACTGGCGCAAAGTTACGGCCGTGAGCTGCTGAACGTGCCGCCGTTTCCGACATTTCTCGGCTATTCCAGCCGCCTGCTCGCCGAAAGCTGGGATTCCAACAACCTTTACTGGGCGCGCCTGGCCGACGAAATGGGTTATACTCCTGTCATGCTCAACCGGCTGATTCCGGAGTTGACGCACCGCATGGTTGAAAAGATATTTGCCACGCACCTGGAGGACTGGCCCGCCGTGCTTCGGGCGCTGCGGGAGACCGGAGAAGAGTTTCGTTTGGGCAAAATCGCCTCCGTGCCCAAGAAAAGCGATGCTCCCGGACTTTAAAGTTCTGGAGAACATTCCCCTATCGCCGCCCGGCTTCGCAAATGCGGGCGGATGGAAGAGTGAACCATGGCGAGACGATCCATTCTATTCCTGATCATGATTCTGGCTTCGGTCTCGGGAGCCGCCGTCTGGCTGCTGGCCCAGGAAGGACAGCCCGACAACTCCGTTTTTCGAATCACGGTGGACATGGTGCAGTTGAACATAGCGATCACCGATAAGAGAGGGGATTACGTCACCGGCCTCAAGCCCTGGGACTTTCAGGTCACTGAGGACGGTATTCCCCAGAAAGTCGCGACGTTCGGAGAAGGTAATGTAACTCCCCGCCATCTGGCCGATTTTGAGGAGGGACAAAGCACACCCAAGCTGGTGCAATCCTTCGCCCGCAGCAAAGGCCGCCCGCGCGTCGCCTCTCCGCAGGTTTTCCTGGGAGAACAGCCCGCCGAGGGGCTTACTTCCCTGATCTCGGGCGCCAGCGTGTTCATCCTGTTCGACACCAGCAATTACATGTACCGGGGCTTTGTCTTCGCCCAGGACGCCATCGCGGATTTCGTCCGCAATTTGGACCATCCCGACCGGGTGGCTTTCTATTCCTATAGCCGCGATTTCTCCCGCGCCGCGATGCTCACCGACGACCGCGCGAAGGTCCTCCGGGGAGTTCGCACGACTGTCGCCGGAGACGACGCCGCGCTCTACAACGCCCTGCTGCTGACTCTCAAGGACGCCGCCAAGTTTTCCGGCCGGAAAGTGGTGGTGGTCTTTTCGAACGGCCCCGATAACGCCAGCATGGTGGCCCCCGAAGACGTCCGCGAGCTGGCGCAATCGGAGGGCATCCCGATCTACATGATTGCGACGCGGGAGGCCCGCCTGGAGCCGGTCTCGACAGCCGTTTTCGAGCGCATGAGCTCGAGCACCGGCGGCAAGGTCTACTTCGCCAAGGATTGGAAAGATCAGCAAAAGGCCTTCGCCTCCATCCGCGACGACCTGTCGCACGTCTATTCGCTGGCCTACTATCCACAGACCAACCCGAATCGCGGCTGGCGCGACATCAAGGTGAAACTGGTCGGCCCGCATCTGAAGAATTACAACATCCGTACCCGCAACGGCTACCGGCCCAAAGCCGCCAAGCTGACCGCAGATGAAAACGCCCCCAGTCCGGTGCGGTAACCGGCTTGTCGGACGCTCACGAACCATTCGACAGACCGCATGAACTCACTCAGTGAAGAACTCACGCTCGTCGTTGATTGGGCGGAGACCTATCTCCGGCAATGCAGCGACGAGGAAAGCAGGAAGCCGGTCTTGGCGGGCGGATGGTCCCGGAAGCAGGTCCTCGGTCATCTTGTTGATTCCGCCTCCAACAATCATCAACGATTCGTCAGAGCTGCGCTGCAGGATTCGTTGGAATTTCCCGGTTATGACCAGGACGGCTGCGTGCGCGTTCAAGCAGTCCAAGAAATACCCTGGCCGGCATTGGTCGAACTGTGGGCGAGCTACAATCGATTCTTGGTTCATGTCATCGCAAACCTGCCCGCCGGCAAGCTGGGAGTTTCCTGCCGTATCGGGTCGAATGAGCCCGTGACGCTAAGGTTCCTGATAGAGGATTACCTGCGGCATTTGGTTCATCACCTCGAACAGATTGGCGCTGCGGCACCCTCCGGAGGAAGAATCGCTTCAAACGACCCACTCCCGACCGGCGGGCGAGCACCGTGAGTAGACGTTCAAATCTGTGGATTCCACGGAAAGCCAAAAGGCTGGATTGACGAACCGAAGATTTAATTCAAAAGGTGAACCGATGAAATCACAAACGAAGAAAATAACAGGACCGCGCGCAGCGGCCTGCAGCATGCTGTTGCTGGCGTGCGCTGCGCTTGCAGCGATGTCCCTTGCACAAAGTTTGCGGGCCCAGGATTTGACCATACCGCCCCGCGCCGACAACCGCAATGAAAAGCACGGGCCGTTCCGCATGATCGGCAACATATATTGGGTGGGCCACACGCAGGTCGGGTCGTTCCTGATCAAGACACCGGCGGGAGATATCCTGATGGACTCGACGTCCAAGGATCAGGCGCCGTGGGTGAAGGAAAACCTCGACAAACTCGGCATCAAAATGAAGGACATCAAAATAATCTTGAATTCGCATCCGCACGCCGAGCACATGGGCGGCTTCGCGATGTTCAAGGAACTGACCGGGGCGAAGATCATCACGTCGAAGCTGACCGCCGTGGATATGTCTACCGGCGGCCGCAACGACTTCCGCGAAGACGGCAGCGAACAGTACAAGCCGATCAAGGTGGATGGGACCGTCGAGGACGGCGGCAAGGTGGAGCTGGGCGGCGTGACGCTCGTGGCGCACCTCACTCCAGGCCACACCAAGGGCTGCACTACGTGGACCACAACGGTCGAAGAAGACGGCAAGAAATACAACGTGGTGTTCTTCTGCGGCGTAACTCCCGCAGGACCGGACCGGCAGCCGCTCTTCAACAACGCGAAGTATCCGAACGTGGTCGAGGACTTCCAAAACACGTTCAAGGTCCTGCATAGCCTGCCGTGCGACGTTTTTCTTTATGCCCGCGCGACGACGATCCACCTGGCCGAGAAGGAGAAACGGTTGCAGGCGGGAGAAAAGCCGAATCCCTTCGTCGATCCAAAGGGATGCCGCGACTACGTCAAGGAAAATGAGGACCTGTTCAATAAATTGCTGGCGGAGCAGAAGGCGGCGCTGAAGGCGAAGATGTAGCGGGAAAACGTTCGGCAGTGCAGCGCGGGATTGAATTCGGAACGTGCCCATGTTGAGAAAAACGCTCACCGTGGCCAGCGGGTAACCGCATCCATCAAGACCCGGAAGTATAGCAAAAGAAATGGGTTAGTAATGCTTGTCGGTCTCGCAACTACATTTCATCTTTAAATCGCGCTAAAATGATTGACATAGATAAGGACAGTAACATATCGTTACCAAACCCGAGCATTGCAGGAAAGGAGGTTATTATGGCAGATCGTAAGCAATTTCTTGGCGTTGAAAATCCGAATCCGAAACTGTTAGATATTTTGGCAGCAGCAAAAAACAAACCAGTTACAGAAGAAGAATTGCACGAACAACGAATTAGTTTTGCTTTTGGCAACGCCCCCGCGAATGCCCGGTTGATTACCAAAGATAGCGTTCGAAACGCATCAAAAAATATCCGCTTGATCCCATAGTTCTGGCCGGTGTCCAGTTTCGGCCACTCCAAAGTTCATGTCTGTAAGGGAAAAAGACGACCCAGTCCTGTTCGCGAGGATCCAAGAACAAAATCTCCTACGCCAATATGATCTATTATCGAATTGCATAGAAATTGGCTTAAAAAAGGGGATTGAAGCGTTCGACAAATACACGTTGTGGTCATTGAATTATGCAGCGGTTTCTAATATTGCGCAGTTTGGCGGCCGCTACCGCGAAGAACCTATCTATGTCGGAAATCATCATCCTCCGCACTTCAAAGAAGTTCCCAACCAGATGGACCGATTCTTTTCAATGATCCATGAAAACTGGACGATTCACGATCATCCAACGCTACTTCCGGCTTACGCACTGTGGAGGCTAAATTGGATTCATCCGTTTGTTGAAGGTAACGGGAGAACAGCTAGGGCTGCATGCTATTTACTAATTTGCCTGAAGCAAGGAAGGCTCCTGGGCGGACGTAAAATCGTTCCAGAACGTATTCGAGACAACAGAGAGCCCTACTATGCAGCTCTTCAATCGGCAGATAGGGCTTGGCAAGAAGGCCATTTTAATGTCTCCGAGTTGGCACGATATTTAGAAGACATCCTGATCGGACAGCTATCGGAATAGAATTCTGAGCCTAAGTCTCAAGCCCAACTTTCAAACTGCAAGGCTACTCACACGGTCGCTGGTCATCAGCCCACTTTTCTGATAGACTCAGAGTTTCAGTCAGGAGATTGCGAAATGGCAAAAGTTTGTGATGTGTGCGGGAAAGGCCCGCGGTTTGGAAACAAGATCAGCCACGCCCACAACGTCTCGAAGCGGCGGTGGAACGTGAATCTGCACCGCGTGCGCGCGATCGTGAATCGCGGCAACGCCTGGATCCGGGTCTGCGCTGCCTGCATCCGCGCTGGCAAAGTCGTCAAAGCTTAATTCCATCCAAATATTGAAAAGGGAAACTGGATTCCTGAGGCCGTCTTGTGTCCGAATGCATGATGCCAAGGCGGCGCTATGGCCGGCCAGTGCCGTTGTACTGTCGCTCTGGTCTTTTGGTATTGTTCCAGTTTGACGTAAGGGCATGGCTTCAGCCATGCCGAACAAGCCCAGCCGCCAACCGGGCCTTTAGCCTCTGAGGTCCTCCCTCAGCGGTTAAAAACCGCTGTGAGATTCGCCGTTGCGGCACGGTTGAAACCGTGCCCTTACGGTACAGAAAATTCAAACTGAAACACTACCGGGCTCTTAATTAATTGGTTCAGGGGCACGAAGCGTTGTAAAATAGGGTTCTTCTGAGTAATGGGAAGAATCCAGAATCGAGGAGTTGATAATGGGTGACCGGTCTCGTTTTCGGAGCGGCGCGAAACTAGCGGGTTTGGCGGCGATGGTGGCCGTAATCGCAGGATGGGTGTTATCGGCGGAAGGAGTCCAGCTTCGGCAAGTCGTCTCGGCTTCGCGTGCGGCTCTCGGAAAACCGACCGGCGCGGCCCAGTTGATCGCATCCGAGCCGCTGCCTGCGGAATCCTCCGACGGCGCCATGTGCGAACTGGTCCCTGCCAACGCAGAAGCGAACGCGCCGGGCTACCTGCTCGCTGCGCTTCAAGAAGGCGGTGCCGCTAGAAGCAAGTCGACCGACTTCTCCAAGAGAAACCCGGTTCGCATGATCCGCGACCCCTATTCCTCCTACAGCTCGGTGGCCGTCGATCCGCTCAACAACGAAGTGGTGATGACCGACGAGAACCTGTTCAACATTCTGGTCTATAACCGCACCGACAACACGCCTCCCCAGGCGACCATGACGGAGCCCAAGCGCACCATCGGGGGCCTCAAGACCAATATCGAATTCCAGTGCGGCCTTTATGTCGATCCCCAGAGCGGCGATATTTACGCCGTCAACAACGACACCGTGGACCGTCTGGTGATCTTCTCGCGCCAAGCCAAGGGAGACGTTCCTCCCGACCGGCAGCTAAAAACCCCGCACGGAACCTTCGGCATCTCCGTGGACGAAGAGCACCAGGAGCTGATGCTGACCGTGCAGCACGACAGCGCCATCGTGACCTACCACAAGATGGCTAAGCCCGATGAATCGCCGATCCGCCTGATTCAGGGCGAGCACACCCAGCTTGCCGATCCGCACGGATTGGCACTCGATACGAAACACGACATGATCTTCGTCACCAACCACGGCAGCGTCCATTATTTCAAGCCGCGCAGCGAAGCCAAAGGAGAAGGCGCGTTCGGCCAGGGCGCCGGCAAGGAAAACTGGCCGCTCGGATTCGACGACGCCATCCCCGGCTCCGGCAAAAATCTGCCGCCTTCCATTACGGTCTACCCCCGGACGGCGACGGGAGACGCGGCTCCCGTGCGCGTGATTCAAGGCCCCAAGACGCAGATGGACTGGCCCACGGGAATCTCTTACAATCCCAAGACGGATGAGATTTTCATCGCCAACGACATGGGCGACTCCATCCTGGTCTTCCCCAGCACGGCCTCGGGCGATGTGGCTCCGTCGCGCGTCATCAAGGGACCCAAGAGCCTTGTGAAGCATCCCACCGGGGTTTTTGTCGACGTCAAGAACGACGAGCTGTGGGCGGCCAACTTCGGCAACCACACGGCCACGGTCTATAAACCATCGGCATCGGGCGACACGGCGCCGCTGCGCGTCATCCGGAGCGCGCCGCTCGAAAAGCCCACGCTCGGGATTGGGAATCCGCATCCCATCGCCTATGACAGCAAGCGGGAACAGATTCTGGTGCCCAACTGAGTGGCTCATCCGCAGATTGCGGCATTCGCCAGGATGGCGAACGGTGGAGCAAATTCGGTGCGCGTGATCGAAGGACAAAAGTCGCTGCTGGGGCGGACGATGCATGCCATCGCCTACGACCCGATCCACGACGAGTTCACGGTTCCGCAGGAGTTCGGCCAGGCCATTCTGACTTTCCGCGGAGCGGCCACCGGCGAAGAGCCGCCCGTCCGCGTCATCCAGGGACCGCTCACGCGGATTCAGGATGTTTCGCGTCTGGATGTCGATTTCGTTAACAATGAAATCTTCGTGCCCCAGGACGATGAAGTGCTGGTGTTCCCCCGCGAAGGCAACGGCAACGTGGCGCCGGTCCGTGTAATCAAGGGACCGGACACGCAATTGGGCGCCGCGGCGGTGGGCATCGATACCGTCCACAATCTGCTGGTGGTGGCCGGGCAGCAGAGACGCGTCGGAGCGCGCTTGCTGGTCTTCGACCGCGCGGCCAGCGGCAACGCCAAGCCGAAAGCCTCCATCGGAGGCCCCAAGAGCGGCTTTAAGAGCCTGGGAGGCCCGTTCGCCGTTTACGGACCCAAGGGCGAGATCATCGTCAGCGTCCGCGGCGTGGGCGGGACGGAAGAAAATCCGCTGATGTCCTCGGAGGACTGCTTTGTGGGCGTCTGGAGCGTTACGGACAACGGGGACGTTCCTCCGCACTACGTCATCGGCGGGCCGAACGGCGTCCTGCGCATGGTGCGCGGCGTGGCGTTGGACCCGAAGAACAAGAGCATCATCGTTTCCGACAAACGTCTCAATGCAGTGATGACATTTTATTTTCCTGAAATGTTTTAACTTCGCTTCGTGCCGCGCGCTTGCGGCCTGGACGATAGCGCGGCACGGCGAAAACAGAACGCGGAAGTGGATCTTCCCAAATTATGGAACAGAAGAAATCCTCTAAAGAAAACGATCCGGTTAGTGCAGTTCGATATGCCGCTATTACGCTAATTCTTTTCACGTGGGCTTTTTTCCAGTTCTCGCTCGGGGCCGCGCCCTTGCAAGCACAGACGACGGACGCCAAAAAAGCCGCGGATTCCAAGGCCAGTCCGTCCAAAGACGAAGAGGCCGTTCCCCGCGTTTCTTTGGGCGAGATCACCGGCAGTCCCGGCGCGGGCCTGATGGTGCCCTTGTACTACACCCCCGATCCCAATAATCCATTGCGCTCGATTTCGGTGGATGTGGAGTACGTCAGCAATCATCTCAAGTATCAGAAGATCGCTGTTGGAGTTTTCCCCGACGACATCAAAGCCGACCTCAGTGCGAACCTCACGGATGGCCGCCCCGACTCCAAGGACATCGTCCGATCGAAACTCCACGTGACGGTGGCGCTGGCGGATAAGAATTCCGCGAAAGGATTGCCGGATGGGCTGCTCGCCTTCCTGCTCTTTCAGGTCACCATGGATGCCAAGCCGTTCTCGATTAAAATGACCCCCACGGTGACCGCAGCCGAAGACCTCCATAACCCGTCCAAGAAAATGGCCAAGATCGCGGCCATTCCGGGAACCATCGTCGTGGAGATCCCCGACCTGCTGCCCGAAGCAACCTGCTTCTTCTTCAGCCATTAGGGTTGGAGTACGCCGCGTCCGGAGCGTGACTAGAGGGCTGGCGCCGACTGCCAGCCCGAGCGCCTTGCTGACTCCGCATTCTCTCTCATCGCACCTCTTCGACAACCACTCTTGCTTTGCGAAACACCTCATCGAACATTTTCGGCGTCAGTCTTCCCGTTTGCGTGTTCTGCTGGCTGGGATGGTAGGAAGCGATCAGGACGGGGAGCGGTGGCGGGAATCGGAAAAGTGCTCCATGTGAGAACGGAAACCGGTTGCTCTTCGATATAGCGCCGCGGTCTTTCAGGATGGAGAGATACGTGTTGAAGGCCAGCCTCCCCAGCGCCACGACTACAGCAACTCCGCGCGATACGCTCAACTCGCGCTCGAGGTACTCGCGGCAATTGTGGAACTCACCGGGCAGAGGCTTGTTATCGGGCGGAGCGCAACGCACGGCCGCCGTGACGAAAGCACCCTGAAGGCGCAGACCGTCGCCGCGCGTTATGGACGTGGGCTGGCTGGCAAATCCCGCGCGGTAGAGCGCGCCGTAGAGAAAATCGCCGGAGCGGTCTCCGGTGAAAACGCGGCCGGTGCGGTTGCCGCCGTGGGCCGCCGGCGCGAGTCCCACAATCAGCAATCGCGCCTGAGGGTCGCCGAAACCTGGCACGGGCTTTCCCCAATACGCCTGGTCCCGATACGCCCGCCGCTTCTCGCGTGCGACGTGAGCGCGATATTCCACCAGGCGCGGACACCGTTCGCAGGCCACGATCTCCCGCTGGATCTTTATCAAGCTGTCTTTCGTGGTGGACATCGCCCAATACCTTTCTCGTCGGATATGAACTTCGAGTATTCGGTCGCGGCTCGGACTGCGCCGGTGTGCTATTATTCTCCTCTCGGCTAGCAGTTCCAGCAACCCCGCAGGCGGTTGCGGAAGTGAGGCTGCCGCCGGAATCCCGATTCGATCCGAGTGGATTTTCGCCACCCGAAAGAAATTCCAAGCCCAGGAGGAACCATGAGCCAGACCGCTGAACCCGGCGTAAAAACCATCCATCCCGCGTTGCGCGAGCGATACGATTGCCTGATCGGCGGCGAGTTCGCAGGCGCGGAATCCGGCAAGACGTTTCCGACTTTCAACCCTGCCACGGGCGAGAAGCTCGCCGACGTTCCCGACTGCAATGCGCGCGACGTGGACCGTGCCGTCGAGGCCGCGCAAAAAGCATTTCGCGACTGGCGAAGACTGGGCGCCGCCGAGCGGGCCGGCTACTGCCGCCGTTTCGCCGACCGCCTGCGGGCGCGGAAGGGCGTTTACGCGGCGCTCGATGCGCTCGACGGTGGCAATCCCGTCACCATGATGAACTTCGATGTGACCGTGGCGGCGGCGCAGGTCGATTATTTCGCCGGACTCGGCACGGAGATCAAGGGCGAAACGATTCCAGCCGGCGCTCAGACCTTCAACTTCACTCTGCGCGAGCCGTTCGGCGTGGTGGGCCGCATCATACCTTTCAATCATCCAATCATGTTTGCCGCCTCGCGCGTTGCCGCGCCGCTGATGGCCGGCAATACGCTCATCCTGAAGCCCGCCGAACAAACGCCGCTTTCGGCGCTCGAAATGGCCCACGACTGCAAGGAGATTTTTCCGCCGGGCGTGGTGAACATCCTGAGCGGCGACGGCCCCGGCGCGGGCGTGCCGCTGGTGGCGCATCCGGCCGTCCGGCGCATCGCCTTCACTGGCTCGGCCGAAGTGGGCCGGGCAATCATGCGCGCCTCGGCCGATCACCTCAAAACGATTTCGCTCGAACTCGGCGGCAAGAACCCCATGATCGTTTTCGCCGACGCGGACATCGACAAGGCGGTCGCGTCCGCCTTCAACGGGATGAACTACACATGGTGCCAGGGACAGTCCTGCGGCTCCACGTCGCGGCTCTTCCTCCATGCCGGCATTCACGACGCCTTTGTCGGGAAACTGCTCGAAAAAATTAAGACCGTGCGCATTGGGCTGCCCATTGACGAGAAAACCGAGATGGGGTGCCTTGTCTCCGACCAGCAATTCAACAAGGTGATGTCATACATTGATATCGGAAAAAAGGAAGGCGCGAAACTTCTGGCCGGCGGCGGCAGACCGCCGAATCCGGCTCTCGCCAACGGCTATTTCGTCGAGCCGACCCTCTTCGATCAGGTGGATTCCCGCATGCGAATCGCCCAGGAAGAAATCTTCGGCCCAGTCGAATCCGTGATTACGTGGAAGGACCCGAATGACGCTCTGGCCATGGCCAACAGCGTTCAGTACGGCCTGACGGCGAGCATCTGGACCCGTGATTTCCCCACCGCCTACCGTCTTGCCCAGGAAGTCGAATCCGGCTACATCTGGATCAACGACAGTAGCAAACATTTTCTTGGAGTGCCGTTCGGAGGCTACAAACACAGCGGCCTGGGGCGCGAAGAGTGCCTTGCGGATTTGCTGAGCTACACGCAGGTGAAGACCGTGAATGTAAGCTTGGGGTAACGTTGCGAGCGGTAATCATGATAAACATACAAATCAAGGATTATGACGGGCAGGGAGGAACGGCCGCTATCGAGAAATATCCTGACGTCTGTCCATTCTGCCACCGAGCTATCGCGCCTCGTGTTTGGCAAAATGAAAGTCATTTATTTGCACAAAACCTCCAAATCCTCTTTATGTGCCCACGGCGGGAGTGTCAGTCGATCTTCATTGGGTATTATGTCAATCGCAATGGCACTTATTTTCTTACTGGCACTTCTAAGGGGACGAAGCAGACGAGAGAGTTCCCACAAACCATCTCAGACATTTCCCCAAATTTCGTGAAAATCTATCAACAAGCGGAAGCGGCCGAGCAAGATGGTCTCGCGGAAATTTGTGGAGTCGGATATCGTAAAGCTATCGAGTTCCTGGTAAAGGATTACGCTATCAAACAGAATCCGGGCCGGCAGGAGGAGATTCAAAATAAATTCCTCGGGAATTGCATCGAAGAATTTGTGGATGATTCCAGGGTCAAGGGCGTAGCAAAGCGCGCTGTGTGGCTAGGAAATGACGAAGCCCATTATGTAAGACAATGGGAAGGGAAAAATCTTGAAGACTTGAAGGCCTTGATACGTCTCACCGTCCATTGGTTGGAAATGGTGTCAGAAACGGAAAGATTTGAGCGGGAAATGCCTGCGAAACACTAGCGAATGAAAAGAACAAGCTCACAGATCATGGGGCTAGTCTTCACATCGATCCGTCCTTGCCATGCACCAGCCGCCGCCACTTCCCATATTCCATCCCTTTCATCCATCTGAGCATGGAGTGCATCGCAAACCAGGGCGTGTTGTTGTAAAAACCTTCCTGTTTGCGGATGGTGAAATGGGGTTTGCCGGCGCGGTCGGTGGCGGGCAAGATAGCCTCGTGCGAGCCGTCGAACTCGACCAAGCGGTATTGCTTGCGGTCGACCAGGCCGCGATCCAGCGTGCAATCGACGCGCAGCCAGCGGCCGTCGAGATAGACCGCATTCATGCCGTGGTGAGTCAGCACGTTAGTGCCCGCCAGCTCCAGAAACGGCCCCACGATTTTGTAATCGACGAGGATCTGGAAGCCGATGCGCGCCGGGATGCCGCTCGCACGGCACAGCGCGGCGAACAGCGCGGCCTTCTGCATGCAGAAGCCGTTCCCCATCTCCAGCGTGTGCGAGGCCCGGAAATGCTCGCGCCCTGTCACGTGCGGCGCAAAATTATAGACGATCCCGTCGCGAACGAAATCGAAGATGCTGCGCGCTTTGTCGCGGGCGTGGCGGTGAGCGGCGGTGAGTTTCGACGCCTTCTCGGCAATGCTCTTGGCGCCGGAGTCGATGCAAAAGGTGGGACGGAGGCTGGTGGCTGGGTTCATGCGGCGGACGGAGGTATGGGTTCGGGTTGGCGGCATTTAGAAGAGGCGAGCAACGGGAAGCCGGAAACCGGCGAGAAGCGGGCTTTCCAAGGTTTCATCGTGAGAAAAGTCCTTGCTTAGGCGCAGATCTCCACCGCTGCGTTCGTATAGCTCAATCTTTTGCTTCACGGGGTCTACAATCCAGTATTCCAGCACTCCAAACTCGGAATAAGTCGCCAGCTTCCGTACGCGGTCTTTCCTCAGCGTGCTGCGCGAGAGGACCTCCACAACCAAATCCGGAGCGCCTTCGATGGCATCCTCTCCAATAGTATGAAGCTTGGCGTTACTCACGAACAAAACGTCCGGCTGCAAGATCGTGTATTCATCGAACAGAATGTCCACGGGAGCGACGTAGACCTGTCCGAGGTTGTTCTTTTCCACAAACTCGTCTAACGCTCTGGTGATTCTTACAACGATTCGTTGATGTTTAGGAATAGGCGCAGGGGTCATCACCAGTTCTCCGTCAAACACCTCATACTGGTACCCATCCTCCGGCAAGAGGCAATACTTGTTGTAGTTCATCTTGGAGGCAACGGCTCTCATGCTCCCCATTCTAGCACAAGGCGAGGCGAAGGTCGGTCGCGGGAGGAAGCCTATCCAGGAAGACAAGGATGCGTCCAGCAATCTTCTGCCCAACGTTCATCCCGGAGGCCGCCCCCGAACGCCGCACCCAAATTCTTACTTCATCAACCCTTTTTCCTTGAAGTATTTTTCGGCTCCGGGGTGCAGTGGAACTCCCAGGTCTTTCCACATCTCCTTGGGATCGGCGATGTACTGGCCGAGTTCCTTGGAGCCGGCGGGAAGCATGTCACGATACTGCGACTCGAACGCCTCTTTCCGCTCGACGCCGATCTTCGCCATCAGGTATGCGATGTTGTCCGGTACGGTCGAGTCGGCCAGCACGATCCAGTCCGAATAGTCCAGCGTGGAGACATCGGCGTCAACACCGGCATACTTCCCCTTCGGGATGGTTTGGTCGAACTTCGTGAACCCGTAGGCCTGCAGCTTTTCCATTACGTTTCTGCTGATGGAGAGCACGCGCATAGGGTATTTTGCGTTGAGCTTTTTCCATTCCGGCGCGATGGGGACATCGCCCTCGTGGATCAGGGCGTTGGCCTCGCCGGCCATGACTTTCTCGATCGCCGCGCCGCCCAGGTCGGCGCTGACAATCCCGCCGCCCCAGGATTGAATTTCCGCAAGCGAAGTGCCGTAGTCCTTCAGCAATTCCGGATACAGGAAAGCAAGGGCGCGTCCGCTTTCCGGCCCGGCTGTGGCCATCTTGAGCGGTATTTTCTTACGGATGATATCCTCGAAAGAGTTGACGCCTAAATCGGCGCGCACGGCCAGCGTGATGGGGTCGCGCTGAGGCAGTTTGAACAGGCCGCGAAGCGTCGGGCAGGGCTTCTTGCCGATTCCAATACCCTTATAGAGCATGGTGGCGACGGCGGCCGGGGTGGTGATGGCGAAGTGGGCCTGGCCGTCGCAGATCCGTTGCGTAGCGACGACCGCTCCGTCGCCGACAAACAATACGTCGCCCCGGAACGTTCCATGGGGCAGCGTTTGGTAAAATCCCTGAAAGAGCCAGACGGCAATCCGCGGGAAATTGGCGGTGACTCCCGCGAAGACTAGATGGGTCTTGCCCGGCTCCAGGGCCAGCGGTGAATTCCGAAGCGGGGCGATGATTCCGGATTTACCCGGAGCCTGCGCAAAACTTCCGGTGATTCCAATCAATCCTCCCGTGAGCAGCAAAAATATAGCAACTTTTCGCATCGCGTTTCTCCTCTCGCCTCCCATGCCGCCGGGGAGGTTCTGTAAAATAAGTCGAATTGAATGCCTTAGGAAAGGCGCGCCTATTACGCACTGCCAGCAGCCCTTCTGTCAAGGGGGTATCTTCCGCTCCAGCAGTAAACGTGTCGATGTTTCCTTACTTCAGAATCTCCGCTGCCTGCACGATGGAACGCAGCTTCGCTTCGGCGAGAGTAGCGGAACTCACCGGATTGTCCGCGAATGTGGCAAAGCCGCAATCCGGTGTCAATAAGACACGTTCCGCTCCGAAGATACGGATCGCCTCTCTGCCCCTGGCCACAATTTCGTCCACCGGCTCGACGCGTGGGTTCTTCTGATTTACCACGCCAACGCCGATCCTATAATTGGCAGGCAAATCCTTGAGCGCCTCGATCTCGCCCGCCCTGGGCGTGCAGAGTTCGAGGAATAATGTGCCGACGCGGATGCTGCCGAGCAAAGACAGCAGGGGCCTGTAGTCGCCGCTCAGCGCCGCCGATTCATCCGGGGTCCAGTTCCCACGACACATATGAAGGGCCGTGCGCGCGCGGGGCACGCCTTCCACCACGCGGTTGATGAGATCGCGGGCGAAGGCAAGCTCGGAATCCGCATCCTTCTTCTCGCTCAGTGCGCCACACATGAAGGTGCGCGTCGTTTTCGCTCCGGTGAAAACCACCTCGCTGAGCACAGGTTCGTCGAACTGCACCAGCGCCGCGCCGCTTGCCAAGAGGTAATGCAGCTCTTCCCGCAGCACCCGAACCACATCTTCCGCCAGACGCTCGCGCGATTCGTAAGCATGTGGCGAGAGGCACTCCATCCACATCGTCCGGGTCAGTAGATACGGCCCCGGGAGCGCCACCTTCGCGGGTTTATTCGTAATCGTTTTCAGAAACTCCAGTTCGTGAACCGCGAGCGGACGACTTCTGCCGATGGGACCAAAGACCGCCGGATGGCGCACTTTCTCGGCCGGAACATCCAGCGACTGAAGCTGTTCCTCGAAATGTTCCGGATCGTCAACGAGCGGAAGCAAGTCCGTCAGAGGAACCAGCAGGCAGTTGTCAAGAAGCCCGCCGACGAAGCTCGCGTAATTGTCGCGGCGCTGCTCGCCATCGGTGACTACTCCCACACCGGCCCGCAACTGGGCCTCGACTGCCAGCCGCACCGCATCATCGGCGGTCGCCTGGAAATCCGCTTCCGCGAGGCGGCCTTCCATATGATCGTGAATCGCCTGGAGCATCCACCGCGGCCGGGGCCAGCTTCCGATCCCCATGACGGAAAGCGGCGGGATCTCGGGCGCGGGTGCCGGTTGCGGCAGTGAGGCCGGAATACGAACCGGCACAGGAGCCTGCGGAGTGAATCTCTTCGGCGTCGCCACACCGGATGGCGGCTTGGCGCGATTCGCAAGGGCGCCCTTGCAGACCAGGAAGCTCCGCTGCTGCCCTTGACGGACCAACGATATGAACTCGTTGTTCGTAAGGCGGCACCAAGCCGGGAGGTCCTCCTCGACGGAAAGCTCCGTGGATCGTACCTCCAAAATCTGACCCGGATTCAGCGGATCAATATGCTTCCGGATCAGGAGCAGCAGCCCGTTGCCGCAGTCCAGGTTCCCTCCGTCGAACGAGACATCGGGTTCGAGGAGATGGCGAGCGACAGGTTCCATTGCGCTACCTCGCTAATAGCTAACGCAAGGAGAGCCGTCGCTCAGAAATTCGACGAGCTTGGCTCCGCCGACGATGGTTGCACCCGCTACAAGGTTATTGGGATCGAGCTTGCGCTTATTGAAGCAGGGCGAGCAGACCCAGATCTTGCCGCCGGCGTTCACGAAGTTGGTAATCAGTTCCTTTAATGGCGCGAAGCCCTCTTCGTGAATGTCGTCGGCGTATCCCTTTTGTGATAACCGCACACCCTCGATGCTCAGGAACACGAGTGTTTCCTTATCGGATGCCGCGGCGGCATTGGCGATGACGAAAGCAACCGTGGCCTTGTCGGAGTTATCTTTCGCGAATGACAGAGACACACAGAATTTTCCAGGCATTTAATTTAGTTCTCCCTTCGTCGAATCCAGTATTCCGGATGATTGGAACGAACCAGCGTATGTCCGGTTAACCGGCACCAAGCCGGGAGGTCCTCCGGCATTCCCGCGTCTGTTGCCGTCAGCTTCAGAATTTGCCCTGCCTTCAGGAGTTGGAGCTGCATGCGAAGCTGCATCACCAACTCGCCGCATCCCATGTTTCCGGCATCCCACTCGGCATCGGCGGCCGGATTGGGATTGGGATCGTCATTGGACATGATCGGTCTCCTTGCAGGTTGATCTTGTTGGCGTGAGGCGCCGGAGGGCGGCCACAAACACGAAGGCAACGCGATTGATTCCAAATGTTCTTCGCGGTTGGCCCAAATCCAGCCCGCATGGCGGCAACGGCGATTCATGATATAGGCCAAGAGGTGGTCGCGCAATTCCTCCCGGTCCCGCGCCAGCGATCGAGAAAGACACGACAAACACCGCGGAGCGTCCTTTGCTCCGGCCACCAGGCTCATCAACGTCTGGTGACCGCAAAGCGAAGCCGCGCACTCCCTGCATCGGCTTCCCCGCATCCGCAGGAGATCTTCCAGAAGGGCTGCGGTTTGCGAATCCTCGCGGTAATCTGAAGTCTCATCCATGGCGGGCTCTTCGATAGCATCCGCTGCGCAGAGAGAAGAAGTCTCAGAGCAGCCGTTACAACATCAGTATTTAATCAGGGGAAACGGCGACCGACGTTGCGGAAATTAGGTTCAGGTAAAGCCGGTAGATAGGTGGATCACGCGAGGTTTCATAAAGGCTCAGAGTATGCCATCAACCTGGATATTTCTCAAGTCTTTTTTGCCGGGCAAGTATCTTCCGCTTTCCCGCTTTGGTTGCGAATACCCGAGTGCTCTTGGCGTCGGAGCCGGGCCGCGAGCGGCCCCTAGGTCGGTTACGCAACTTGTTCGGCGGCGGGAAGCCCCCTATAATGGGAGGTGAATCGCAATGATTACCTCACTTGTCACAAAAATTATCGGGACCAAGAACGAGCGGGAACTGAAGCGGATGTGGCCGCGGGTTCGGGTCATCACGGAGATGGAGCCCGCCATCGAGCGGCTCACCGATGCCGAATTGAGCGCCAAGACGGAGGAATTCCGCGGGCGCCTCGCCAAGGGCGAAACGCTTGACGATCTGCTTCCGGAAGTATTCGCGGTGGTGCGCGAGGCCGGGCGGCGAGTCCTCAACATGCGGCATTTCGACGTGCAGCTCATCGGAGGCATGGTCCTGCATTCCGGCAGGATCTCCGAGATGAAGACCGGCGAAGGAAAGACGCTGGTGGCGACGCTTCCCGTATATCTCAACGCCCTGGAAGGCAAGGGCGCCCACGTTATTACCGTCAATGATTACCTGGCGCGGCGCGACTCGGAGTGGATGGGAAAGCTCTATAAGGCGCTCGGTTTGACGGTAGGCGTCATCGTGCACGACCTCGACGACGACCAGCGCCGCGAGGCTGACGCCTGCGCCGTTACCTCCGGAACCAACAACGAGTTCGGCTTCGACTACCTGCGCGACAA
>ORMF010200627.1_pt1 | contig 43081 bp, 34 predicted proteins | sample 1779871 | NCBI WGS metagenome assembly ORMF01 (sample SAMEA104232316, study PRJEB22302) | groundwater metagenome | biome: forest; feature: aquifer; material: groundwater | place: USA | collected 2011-08-07 | depth 5.4 m
AGAATTCGACGATCGCTTCCGCCACCACGGCGCCGATGCCCTCGATCGCGGTCATCTCCTGCCAAGCCTCGTTGCCCTTGTCTTTTTTCTCGGTGGGCGGCTGCGCCGCGAGCGCCGCCTCCTGCACGGCGTCGATCGACCCATAGTGACGCGCCAGCAGCCTTGCATTGGTGGCGCCGACATGACGGATACCAAGCCCATAGACCAGACGGTTGAGCGCAATGCGGCGGCGGGCCTCGATGGCGTCGAACAGATTGCGCACCGAAGTCTCGCCATAGCCTTCGCGCTCCGCCAGCTGCTCGAAGGCGCCCTGAAGGCGCGGCAGCGCGAAAATATCCGCCGGCTCCTTGATCAGGCCTTCGGCAAAGAACGCCTCCACCTGCTTCTCCCCCAGTCCTTCAATGTCGAACGCGTCGCGCGACACGAAATGCCGGATGCGCTCGACCGCCTGCGCCGCGCAAATGAGCCCGCCGGTGCAGCGGCGCACCGCATCCTCCTTGCCGGTGCGCGGATTGAGCTCGCGCACCGCATGGCTGCCGCACACCGGGCATTTGTGCGGGAATGCGTAGGGCTTGGCCGTCTTCGGGCGCTTGTCGAGCACCACATTGACCAGTTGCGGGATCACGTCGCCGGCGCGCTGGATCACCACGGTATCGCCGATGCGGATATCGACGCCGCCGCGAATGGCTTCGCCGCCCGAGCCGATGCCCTTGATGTAATCCTCGTTGTGCAGACTGGCGTTCTGCACCACCACGCCGCCGACCGTGACCGGTTCGAGCTTGGCCACCGGGGTGAGCGCGCCGGTGCGGCCGACCTGGATGTCGATGTCCTTGATGGTGGTCGTCGCCTGCTCGGCGGCGAATTTATGCGCCACCGCCCAGCGCGGAACGCGCGAGACAAAGCCGAGCCGTTCCTGCCAGTCCAGCCGATCGACTTTGTAGACCACGCCGTCGATGTCGTAGTCGAGGCCGGCGCGCTGCGCCTCGATCGCGTGATGAAAGGCCAGCATTTCCTCGACCGAGCGGCAGAGTTTCATCAAGGGATTGGTCTTGAAGCCGGCCGCCGCCAGCCAGTCGAGCATGCCGGACTGGGTCTTGGCCGGCAGCGCGCTGATCTCGCCCCAGCCATAGGCAAAGAAGCCGAGCGGGCGCGACGCGGTGATCGCCGGATCCTTCTGCCGCAGCGAGCCGGCGGCGGAATTGCGCGGATTGGCGAAAATCTGTTCGCCCGCCTCGGCCTGGCGCTTGTTGAGTTCGAGAAAGGCCGACTTGGTCATATAGACTTCGCCGCGCACCTCGCAGATTTCCGGCAGGCCCCTGCCCTTCAATTGCTGGGGAATGTCGTTCAGCGTCCGCACATTGGCGGTGACGTCCTCGCCTTCGCTGCCGTCGCCGCGGGTGGCGCCGCGCGTGAGTGCGCCGGCTTGGTAGCGGAGCGCCATCGAGAGCCCATCGATCTTCGGTTCGGCGGTAAACGCGATCGGCTCGTCCTCCGGCAGCTTGAGGAAGCGGCGGATGCGCTCGACAAAGCGCTCAACGTCAGCGTTGTCGAAGGCATTGTCGAGGGAGAGCATCGGTACCGTGTGCCGGACCTTGGCGAAGCGGCCGGACGGCGCGGCACCGACGCGGCGCGATGGCGAGTCCGCGCGCAGCAGGCCGGGAAACCGCGCCTCGATCTCCTGATTGCGGCGGCGGAGCGCGTCATACGCCGCGTCGGACACGCTCGGCGCGTCCTGCTGGTAGTAGCGCCGGTCATGGGCGGCGATCTCGGCGGCAAGCCGCTTCAGCTCGGCCTTGGCCTGCGCTTCGGTCAGGTCGGAAACCGGTACTTGATCGTTCGTTGATTTTGCCATGACCTCTACGTTGGTCATTCCGGGGCGGCCGAAGGTTGGTCCGGCGCGTTTATGAATATCGGACAAAAGCAATTCCAGCTTTCACCGTCCAGCGCTAAATGCCGCGCCAATCCGAACGGATAGAATTTCCGGGAATCACCATCGGCCACTTCAAGGATGCATACGCAAGTGGCCTTGCGAACGGAGCGCGGGCGAAACACGGACACAGCCGAGGCTGGGCTCAAGCCACAATATGATTACGCAATCGTCCGAGGCCGGAGATCGCCACTTCGACAACATCGCCGATTTTCAATAATCCGCGTTCCGGCGGATCCCAGCCGATACCAGATCCACCGGGACTCCCGGTTCCAATGATATCACCAGGCTCCAGTGTCAAACGCGAAAGCCGAGCGACAATCTCGCCAATGGGAAAAATCATATTCGCGGTTGTATCGGACTGGCGCAGCTCGCCATTGACCCAGCATTCAATCGTCAGCGCCTGCGGATCTAGAATCTCGTCGCGGGTGACAAGGAAAGGACCCGCCGGCAGGCTGGTATCGGCGTTCTTGCCGAACAGGACCGCCCCGATCTGCTTCTCCGTCGCCAGAAGGTCCCGCATGCTAAGATCATTGAGTATCAGGTAGCCGGCGATGACATCGCCGGCCTCTTGCGGCGAGATATTTTTGCAAGTGCGGCCGATGACGACGCCAAGCTCAGCCTCGTAGTCGAACTGGTTGGAAAACGCGGGATAGGTTACTGGTTGATCGTGACCCACAAGACAAGACGCAAATTTCGCAAAGGCGGCGAATGTCTGTGGGCGAGTCTGGGGAGCCGCGCTCTTGCGATAATTGCTGCCCACCATGATGATCTTGCCCGGCCGGACGATTGGCGGAAGCATCAACACCCGATCGACTTCCAGCAGTAGACCTGCCTTCACCCACACATCGCGTTGAGTGCCGATCGCGGCGCGGGCAAAATCGACCAGTGCCCTCAATGATTGACTGCCCGGCCCATCCGCCGTAAGCGACCCTGGCATGTCGAGAGCCCGGTCGGCCAAATCGTGCTGCGTGTCGGCGGCAAGGCTGCGCCGATAGGCCGCATTCGCATCCAATATCCACTGACGCCCTTCTAGGTCCAGCATGACACCCAGACGTGGCGCTTGTGCAGAGGTTTGGAACGTCGCGAGTTTCACCGATTACCCCACTTTCGATCCCCGCTAAGACCTTGGTGGCATCCAGACCAGAAGGCGGCGCTCGAACAGACTGACGGTCCAATCCAAGAGCAGCGCGAAGGCCGATAGCGTCAAGATACCGGCAATCACCGTGTCGATATCGAAGATGCTTTCCGCTTGCAGGATCAAATAGCCGACGCCGGCCGCGGAACCGAGATATTCACCGATCACCGCGCCGACGAAAGCCATGCCGACCGAAAGGTGAAGACTGGAGAACACCCAGGTCAGCGCCGATGGCACGTAGACACGCCTGATTAATTGGGCCCGGGTCGCTCCAAGCATCCGCACATTCGCCAGCACCACGGGACTGACTTCGCGAACACCCTGATGCACGTTGAAAAACACAATGAAAAAAACCAAGGTGACCCCGAGCGCAACCTTCGACCAAATGCCGAGCCCAAACCAGATCGCGAAGATGGGAGCCAGAATGAGTCGGGGCATCGAATTGGCCGCCTTAATGAACGGATCGAGGACGCGGCTCCAGGTGGGACTCAATGCGAGCCACAAGCCCACCGTCACCCCGGCGGCGGCGCCGATGACGAAGGAAAGCAACGTCTCAACCAAAGTGACGCCAAGGTGCCGGTAAATCGAACCGAATGAGAACCATGAAAAAATCTTGGAAAAAATATCGACCGGGTTTCCTACGAAGAATTTCGGCACCCAGCCAAAATAGGCGTTCATCTGCCAGACGCCGATAATGGCCGCCAACAGCAACAGCCGATAGAAATTGATCCGCAAGCTCTCCATCAGTTGGCTCCGCTCCGGCTACGCGCGTGACTCTTGAGCACTTCCACCTTGAGGCAATTCCAAATTTCCTTGTGCACTTGGAGATATCGAGGCGATTGAACGATCTCGGTGACGTCGCGAGGACGTTCGATCTCGACGGGAAATTCGGCAAGAATGCAGGCCGCCGGTCCGGCCGAAAGAACGACGACCCGGTCGGCGAGCGAGATTGCCTCCTCAAGATCGTGCGTGACGAACAGAACGGACATCTTCTCCTCCGACCAGATCTCCAGAAGCTCGTTCTCCATGAGTTGCCGGGTCTGAACGTCGAGCGCGCTGAATGGCTCGTCCATCAAAATGATCTTTGGCTGCATCACCAAGCATTGTGCCAAGGCAACTCGTTTCTTCATTCCACCGGAAAGCTGGTAGGGATAGCGGCTGCCGTGCGCCGAAAGTCCGACGCGATTAAGCCATTTTTGGGCGACGCCCGCAGCTTCGGTTTTCGCCATGCCGCCCAACTCGAGCCCGAGCGAAACGTTCTCGCGCGCGGTGAGCCATGGCAGCAGGGCGTCCGCCTGAAACATGTAGCCGGCGTGCCGGTTCAACTCGTTCAGCGGCTCCCCGAAGACGGTGACACTGCCACTGCTCGGCCGCAATAGGCCGGCTGTCACGTTCAACAACGTGGATTTACCGCAGCCCGTCGGGCCGACGATCGAGACGAATTCACCGTCCTGCACGGCCAGGGACACGTCCCGGATGGCCGTGTAAAGCAATCCGCCGGCTTCGGTCGCCTTGAAACTGCAGGTGACATTGCCGATTTCGACCGACTGGCTCACCTCTGACCCTCGGTACGCCGGTCAAGAGAAAATCGGCTGGCATAGGTCACCTGATCTCCAACATTGTTCTCAATTGCCCACCCTGCCAGCGCATCGTGACTGGCGAACCAGACGTCGGGGAATTGGCGGAAATATTTCAGAATCTTTTCCAACATAGCGGCAACGATCGGACGGCCGCCCGAGTGCGAATGAAAAACGAGTCCAATCAGCGCGCCGGGCTCGTTCGTGTAAAGGTAGTCGAATGTCTCTTTATAAGTATCGAACAGATCGCGCGGGCTCGCCCGCAGCACGCGGTTATCCGAAAAATCGCATACCGGAATTCCAACGATGGTTCCTTTTGCGGTCTGGATCACTTTTGGAAGGTCGGAGTCGTAAAGGTCCGCATGCCAGCAAAAGCCGTTGTCGGCCAAAAGCTCAGCCGTATGCGGGGTAAACGATACGACGGGACTGCTCCATCCATTTGGCCGCACGCCAAGCACATCCTGAAATTGCTTGACGCAGCGGCCGATGAGGGCGGCCTCCTCATCACGGCTCAGATAGGTTAGAATAGTGTCTTGCGTATAAGAATGGGCCGCCAAGGATTGCCCGGATTGGTGGATTGCCCGAACTAGATCGGGAAACAGCTCGAGCGTGCGCGCGCTTGTGGGAAAAGTCGCGGGAACGCCGAGCCGGTTGACGATACGCAACAGCCGCCAGGCGCCGCTCTTTGGTCCGTATAAAGACCACGCGATCTTGCCATGATCGATCGTATCCGCCTTTAAGGTCGTCGTCTGCGGTCCATACTGGGGCGCCTTACCTTCGGACCACATTTCCACCATGATCGACACATGAACGGCAATGCGTGCGCCATTCGGCCAACTGACCGTCATTGGCTTTTCCTCAGCGCTGCATTGGCCTCATCGACGAAGCGGTTGGTATAGGCCTTGGACACGCTCTGCGGTGAGCCTCTATCACGCATATTAGCGGTAACCAGAATTTCGAGCGTGCGCTCTGCGGCCGCTTGCGGAATGCGCCCATCCTTCGAGAAGGTCGGCATATTGGCGACCAGCATCTTGCGATATTCAGCCTTGTCGCCGGTGTAATAGTCGGCCGGAACAATACTAACCACTTCGTCAATGGACGCGGTCTGCATCCAGTGCAGAGCGCGCACGATCGCGGTTGCAAAACCGCGAACTGCTTTCTCGTTCTTGCGGACGAAGCTCGGCGTCGTATTGATGGAGGCGGCAGCGATTGCTCCGCCATAGATGGTCTGCATACCCTCGTTGGTGCGCGTGTCCGCGATAGGGATAATATCGCCGTCTAACACCAAGCGGCTGATGACCGGATCAGCATGAGCGACGGCATCGACCCGGCCTGACTTCATCATCGCGACGGCCCCTGCGCCGCCGCCGATTCCGATAACCGAAACATCGTCGAGCGTCAGTTTGTCCTTGGCGAGAAAGCGCGCAGCCATCACCGCCATCGCCGAGCCCGGCGCTGTGACACCAATTTTCGTGCCCTTGAGATCCTTGGGCGATTTGTATGTTCCGGCAATGGACTTGTGCAGCCCAATCACGCCTCCGTAGGAATTGGTCAGGAGAGCGACCGTGACCAGCTCCACCTCTTTCGCCTGCATCAGGAGCGGGTGCTCGAACGAGCCGACCATGATGTCGATACTGCCGCCCACAAGGGCTTCGACCGATCTCGAGCCGCCCCGAAACTCATTCAACTCAACGGTCACGCCAGCATCCTTGAAGTAACCCTTCAGCTCGGCAATTGTCACCGGCAGATAACTGATGATGGTCTTGCCACCGATTCCAACAGTAACCTGCTGCTGAGCAGATGCCGCCGAACCGGTCGACAGCAGAGCCATAGCAGCCATGACGATTAGTGTTGCGCGCATCCTTCCCTCCCATGCGTCCGGATTTAGTGACCGGATTTACAGTGACCGTCAGGATAACGAGCGACGGCCTTTTCCTCTATTTCGATCGAGACCTTCAGCCACGCTGCATCGCGAACGTGAGCAGGCAACGCATGCGCAGCCGCGATCTAATATCGCTTGTCAGAGTTTGTACTGCATTTTTCCGCCGTCATTTCGTCGAGCCCAACTCGCTGTTATCGTTCACATCGCGAACGAGCGATGCTCGCCAATAGCTCCGCCTCTGACCTAATGCATCAAGCCGACGACCTTGCTCGGATTACGCGTGCAAACAGTCAACAGTTCGTCGCTGCCAAGCCCAAACGCTTCCATATAGCCGCGGATCAGCCGGATGCATTCGACCGAATGCGGGAATAGCGGCTCGCCGGCATCGCTAGACAAAGTGACTTGATTCACGCCGATCGCGCGGATCGCTTCATACATTTTCTGCGGATCAACTCCGAGCAATGGCGAGATCTCGTCAAAAGTGAAGTTCAGATAGATTCCCACCCTCGCCAGCTCTTTCATCTGGGCGATCGACAGATCGATGAACGGGCTAAATGGGTGGTCGATCACCGCGCGGCGAAAGCCGAGCTTATCAACAAGCTCGGCTAATGCGTATATCTCGGCGTGTGTAGCGTGGCCGAAGAACAGCGCCGCTCCATGATCCACCACGATCCGAACGATCTGCTCATAGAGCGGCTTGAGCTTACCCTGCTCGTCCAGCATGTAATGGCCGTGTCGGACGGCATCCTCCCACGTCATCGGCGACGTGTGATCGTTAGGCCCGGCATTCTTGTCGATCCACACGGTCTTGGCGCCGACTTTGTGATAAGTATTGGCGTGATTGAAAATCGGGAGCCAAACGCCAACGACGCCCTGGGCAAGCTGATCGCGCAGGCGCTTGATTGACGGCGGACAATTGTCTGCCGTCACCCCGTAGCCGGCCCAGGTACGGATTGGCTTGATGCCGGACTTGTCAGACCACCGGGCAAGCTGATTTTGCAGTTCGCGTAGCGCCTCCATCGGCTGATAATCGCCTGAAATCGGACCGATGGTCTTGAACAGAAGACCGCCCATACCATTCTCGGAAGCCAACTGTGACAAGGTCAGCGGATCCTGCTGCCCCTCATGCCCGTGGCAATGGATGTCGATGGCATCCTTCACACCCGGCACATGCGGCGGATAGACGACGCCCGGGCGATAGGCCCGACGCGCGGGATAGGATGTGACCGCCCGAATCCGCGTCGGTGTGGCGACCTCCTGTCCGACGCGATCCGTCATCGCCAAATCCCCCAAGGCGCGATTTCTAGGTTACATTAATACTTTTATGTATCTAAGTCAATTTCGACACGGTAAATAGCCAACAGGCAATCACTTGTCGTCGCCTTATTGCTCTGCCCGCGTCGGGATGTCGTATAAGGCCAGCGCCGGTGAGCGGATTGAGGGAAATTTTCAGTGATGAAAAGTAAGTCGAAAACACGGAGCAAACGCCGCACGCAAGAGGAGCGCAGTTCCACAACCAAGCGCAACCTGCTCGATGCCACGGTGGAATGTATTGCGGCTCGAGGATTCGCGGGGACGACCATACCACTGATCGCCAATTACGCCGGCGTGACAACCGGCGCCGTGCAGCATCATTTCGGGAGCCGCGAAAAGCTCCTGATCGCGGTTGTCGAGGACTTCTCGGTAAAACTGTGGACTGGAACGGGTTCCGATATCTGCCAAAGCCCCGTTTCCGAACGCGTCGCTACCGCTTGCCGCGAATTATGGGAGATGTTCGGCAGCAAACATTTCCTCTCCGTCCTCGAAATTCTGCTCGGCTTCCGGAGCGAGCCCAAGGTTTTTTCCATTCTGCTTCGAAAGATGCAAAAGATCGAAGCTGATCTGGATTCCCGTTGGATCGCATTGTTCGCCGACTGCGGCAGCAAGGACAGCCTGGCCGCATTGCGTCATGTGATGCAAGGCACCCTGCGCGGGCTCGCAATCCGCAGGATTTACCGCAAAGAGCCAACAACCTGGTCCAAAGAAATCACAATTCTTGAACAGATGGTCAGCCAGTGGCTCACCCCGCCGCCTTGATCAGCCGCTCGGCCGCCGCCCGCGCTTCCGCGGTGATCTCGGCGCCGGCCAGCATGCGGGCGATCTCCTCGCGGCGGCGCTCGGCGGCCACCTCCGCCACCCTTGTGGCGACGCGCTTGCCCTTGTCGAGCGCATCCTTGGTGATGAGGTAGTGGCGATCGGCGCGGGCCGCGACCTGCGGCGCGTGGGTCACCGTTATCACCTGGGCGCGGCGGGAGGGCCGCGCCAGCCGCAGCCCGATGGCATCGGCGACCGCGCCGCCGACCCCGGTGTCGATCTCGTCGAAAATCAACGTGGGGGCCGAGCCGCGATCGGCCAGCACCACCTTGAGCGCCAGCAGAAAGCGCGCCAGCTCGCCGCCCGAGGCCACTTTCATCATCGGCCCCGGCCGGGTGCCGGGATTGGTGCGCACCCAGAATTCGATGCGGTCGATGCCATGCGGACCGGGCGCCTGCGGCTCGCTGGCGATCTCGCTGGAGAATTTCGCGCGTTCGAGCTTGAGCGGTTTGAGCTCGCCATTGACCGCCTTGTCGAGCTTCTCCGCACTCTTGTGGCGCGCGGCCGACAGCGCCAGTGCGGCTTTTTGATACCGTGCGGCGGCTTCGCTGGCGGTCTTTTCCAGCGCCGCCACCCGCTCCGCCCCGGCATCGATCAGGCCGAGATCGGCGGCATGGCGGGCGGCCAGTGCATTGAGTTCGTCCACCGGCACATTGTATTTGCGCCCGGCGGCGCGCAGTGCGAACAGCCGCTCCTCGATCTTGTCGAGTTCGCGCGGATCGTGATCGGCGGCGCGCAGCGCCTGGTCGAGATGGGCGCGGGCGTCTTCCAGCGCCGACAAAGCCACATCGAGCGCCTTGGCCGCCGGCTCGATCAGCGCCGGCGCCTGCGCGGCGCGGCGCTCCAGGCGGCGCACCGCCGCCGCCAGCGCCGGCACCGGCGACTGCGCGCCGGCCACCGCGTCATGGGCGTCGCGCAGGTCGCCCGCCACTTTCTCGGCCGCCATCATGGCGGCGCGGCGATCGGCCAAAGCGGTCTCTTCGGCGGGTTCGGGTTTGAGGTTTTGCAATTCCTCGACCGCATGCCGCAGCCAGTCGGCCTCGCGGCGGGCGCGTTCGACCTCGGCGCGCTGGGCTAAGAGCGCGGCCTCGCTCGCGCGCCGCGCCTCCCACAGCTGCTCGATCTCTTCGGCCTTGCGCTCGAGCCCGCCGAAAGCGTCGAGCAGCCGGCGATGGGTGGCGGCATCGACCAAAGCGCGCTCGTCATGCTGGCCGTGAATCTCGACCAGCGCCGCGCCCAGCATCTTCAAGGTCTGCACGCCGACCGGCTGGTCGTTGACAAAGGCGCGGGTGCGGCCGTCGGTGAACTGCACGCGGCGCAGGATCAACGCGTCGTCGGCCGCAATGGCATTGTCCGCCAACAGCGCGCGCGCCGGGTGGGCGGCCGGCAGCTCGAAAGCGGCGGTCACCTGCCCCTGCTCGGCGCCCTGGCGCACCAGCGCGACGTCGCCGCGCGCACCGAGCGCGAGCGCAAAGGCGTCGAGCAGGATGGATTTTCCGGCGCCGGTCTCGCCGGTCAGCACCGACAGGCCGGTGCTGAAATCGAGATCGAGCCGATCGATCAGGACGATGTCGCGGATCGAAAGCCGGGCCAGCATGGCAAACATCCCACTGATATGTCATGCCCGGACTTGTTCCGGGCATCCACGCCTTACAGATTCGCCCATCTTCAAAGACGTGGATGGCCGGGACAAGCCCGGCCATGACGGTGTGAGCGGTTTATTGGCAGCCGGGAGGCGTAATCAGCCGACGCGCAGCTTGCGGAACGCCTGGCTGATCCAGGAGCCCCGGTTCTCGGTCGGCTCCAGTCCGCGCGACTGGACCAGGGAATAGGCGTCCTTGTACCAGCGACTATCCGGGAAGTTGTGACCGAGCACGGCGGCCGAGGTCTGCGCCTCTTCGGCCACCCCGAGCGCCATATAGGCCTCGGTCAGCCGCATCAGCGCCTCCTCGACGTGGCGGGTGCGCTGATAGCGGGTCACCACGATCTTGAAGCGGTTGATCGCGGCGGTGAAATCGCGCCGGTCGAGATAATAGCGGCCGACCAGCATCTCCTTGCCGGCGAGCTGGTCGCGGGCGATCTCGGTTTTCTTGCGGGCGGCGACCGCATATTCGGTGTTGGGATATTTGCGGACGATTTCATCGAGCGCGGCGACCGCCTTCTCGGTGCGGTCCTGATCGCGCGAAATGTCGGCAATCTGATCGAAATGCGAGGAGGCGATCAGAAATTGTGCATAGGCCGCGTCCGGGCTGCTCGGATGCAGCGTCACGTAGCGGCGCGCAGCGCTGATCGCTTCGTCATAGTTGCGGCTTTCGTAGTGGGCGTAGGCGGACATCAGCAGCGCCTTGCGCGCCCACTCCGAATAGGGATGCTGGCGGTCGACCTCGTCGAATTTCTTTGCCGCCGTCCCGCTGTCCCGCTTGCTGTTCAGCAGATAGAGGCCCTCGTTGTAGAGCTTGTCGGCCGGCTCGTCGGGCAGATACTCGTCGCTCTTGCTGAAAAGGCCGCTGAAAGTATCGCAGCCGGCAAGCGGCAGCGCCAGCAGCGCCAGCGCAAGCAGCCGCGACAGCGCGCGCCCGCGCCGGTCAAGCCGGCTCGACGTGGTGGGCAAGCGGTGCATGGATTGGATTTTCAGTCCCCGTCCCTGAGCAAATGACGCAGCCGCAGGATCGCCCCTGGAAGCTATGATCTACCGGTAAATCCCGGGCAGACCAAGCGAATATGCGGACAATCCGCCCGGAATATGGCGCAAGGTAAAGGTCTGCCCGTTAAGCTTGGGTTATGACCGGTCCGGCGCATAGGCCGGTGCGACCGCGCCGATCGGAAGCTCGGCATAACCGCGCGCCGGCCGCGGGGCCTCGGCCTCGACCACCGCCCAGGCGCTGGTGTCGGCCATCAGCGCCGACAGCACGGCGTAGTTGAGCTTGTGACCGGGACGCACCGAACGATAGAGGCCGAGCAGCGGCGCACCCGCCAGCGCCAGATCGCCGACCGCATCCAGAACCTTGTGGCGGATGAATTCATCCGGGTACCGCATGCCGTCGGGATTGAGCACGCGGTTGTCGGTGACGACCAACGTATTCTCCAGCGAAGCGCCGAGCGCGTAGCCTGCGCTCCACAGCTTGGCCACGTCGCGCATGAAGCCGAAGGTGCGCGCGCGCGCCAGCTCACGGCGGAATGTGTCGGGCTTGACATCGAGCGCCAGCGATTGCCGGCCGATCAGCGGATGATCGAAGGCGATTTCCATTTCGATGCGGAAGCCGCGCGAATAAGGCCGCAACTCGCCGAAGGCGTCGTCGGTCGCCACCCGAACCGGCTTGAGCACGCGGATGTAGCGGCGCGGCTGATCGAGCGTCTTGATCCCGACCTGGTCGATGGCAGCGACAAAGGGAGCGGCACTGCCGTCCATGATCGGCGCTTCCGGTCCGTCGATCTCAACCACCGCATTGTCGACGCCGAGCCCGCGCAGGGTCGCCAGCACGTGCTCGGCGGTAGACACCAACGGGCCCGCCGCATCTCCTAGAACGGTCGCGAATTCGGTGGCGGTGACGGCGCGGATATCGGCGCGGATTTCGCGCTCGCGGCAGCCTTCCAGCCCGGTGCGAAGGAAGCGGATGCCGGTGCCGGCATCGGCAGGATGGATAATGAGGGTAACGGGAAGGCCGGAATGAACGCCCACGCCCGATAGGGCGATTTGCGCACGCAGCGTCGTTTGCCTGCCGACTTTCATACTACCGTCCCACCTACACGTATCCCGCCAGTCCTCGGCGACATACGACCGATACCCCTGCGACCGTGAGGCCGCCCCTCTGCCATCGGTTGGGGGTAATACGTCGCGCGGACCCTGACCCGACTCCGCGATGTTCCCCGCCACCAAAACCCCTTTGCCGGAAGAACCTTAGCCACGGCTGCCGGCGACTCCAACTCACGCTTTTTTACCAAGTGTTACCTTGAAGCAGCCGCAATAGTGCCGCCGGTCGGTCGCAAATTAAGGCCGAAGGACACAGCATTGCCGGCAGATACGGGCGATGCATTCCTAAAAATAATTGCAAATTCAATTGGTTACTCGTTCCCTTGGAACAGTTTCGGTCCCGCCACGCAGCGGGCGGGACCGATTTTTGCCGTGACTCGATGTCGTCAGTTCGCCTGCCGGCGCAGGAAGGCCGGGATGTCGAGCTGATCCTCTTCGGTGGAATTATGCACAGGAGCTTGCCGGCCATGGGGGTCGAGCCCCTGGTGCCCCGGACGCCTGGCGTACTCAGACACCGGTTCGGTCCCGCGTGATTCCGGCGGCCGGGATGGCTGCCGCGGCAGCGGCGGCATCGGTGGCCGGGCCGGCCGGGCGCTCTGCGCCTGCTCCAGTTCGGCCTCTTCCTCGCGGCGGCCGAGGCCGACCGAGGCGAGCCGCTGCAACAGCGACATTCGGCGCTTCTCCGGGTGTTCCGTGGCGGTGGGCTCCCCGCGCCGCGCCCGCATTTCGTTCTGGGCCGGCATCGGCAGTTCGTCGATCCGCGGCATGCGCGGCGCGCGATTGGCCGGACGCTCCGGCGCCGGCGGGATGAACGGCTGCGCCGAGGCATCCTGGTCGGCCGGCTCGGACGCCATGCTGTCCGGGAACAGTGAGGGCTTCGGCTGGATCGGCCGGATGGTGACCTCTTCGATCGCCATCATCGGCAACCCCGCCGCCGCCACCGCGGCCTTGGCGGCGGTCTCGATCGCCGCTGCCGATGCGCCGGCGCTGGCGGGCGGATGCGCCGCCATGCGCGGCGCATCGCGCTCGATGCGCTCGGCATGGCGCTGGTCGGCATGGCGCTGGTCGGCGCGCAGCTTCTGCGCCAACTCTGCGATGCGGGCCTCGGCCGGTGGCGCCGGACGCTGATTACTCGGCGCCATGACCTGGTCGATGCCGGTCGCCACCACGGACACCCGGATGACGCCCTCGAGGCCTTCGTCGAAGGTCGCGCCGACGATGATGTTGGCGTCCTGATCGACTTCCTCGCGGATGCGGGTGGCCGCCTCGTCGACTTCGTAAAGCGTGAGGTCGCGGCCGCCGGTGATGGAGACCAGCAGGCCCTTGGCGCCCTTCATGGAGGAATCGTCGATCAGCGGATTGGCGATCGCCGCTTCGGCGGCTGCCAGCGCCCGCTTCTCGCCCGACGCCTCGCCGGTGCCCATCATGGCCTTGCCCATTTCCCGCATGACCGCGCGGACGTCGGCGAAGTCCAGATTGATCAGGCCTTCCTTCACCATAAGGTCGGTGATGCAGGAGACGCCGGAGCGCAGCACCTCGTCCGCCAGCGCGAAGGCGTCGGCGAAGGTGGTCTTCTCGTTCGCCACCCGGAACAGGTTCTGGTTCGGGATGATGAGCAGCGTATCGACCACCTTCTGCAGCTCGATGATGCCGGCATCGGCGACGCGCATGCGGCGCACGCCCTCGAAGTGGAACGGCTTGGTGACGACGCCGACCGTAAGGATGCCGACTTCCTTGGCGGCGCGCGCGACGATCGGGGCGGCGCCGGTGCCGGTGCCGCCGCCCATGCCGGCGGTGACGAACACCATATGGGCGCCGGAGAGATGGTCGCGGATCTCGTCGATCACCTCCTCGGCGGCGGCGCGGCCGACTTCCGGCTGCGAGCCGGCGCCGAGACCTTCGGTGACCTGCACGCCCATCTGGATGATGCGCTCAGCCTTCGACATGGTGAGCGCCTGGGCGTCGGTATTGGCGACGACGAAGTCGACCCCCTGCAGCCCACTGGTGATCATATTGTTGACGGCGTTGCCGCCGGCACCGCCCACTCCGAACACCGTGATCCGCGGTTTCAGTTCCCGGATGTCGGGCATCTTGAGATTGATGGTCATGTTTGCCTCTTCATTCTCTCATTGCGCGGGCGTCGCAGCGTTCCTGCGATGCCGCCGGTCGCACCGGTCCGCCACCGGCTGCACTCGTGAATCTCGTTCGGTCGTCAGAAGCTCTCGCGCAGCCATCGTCCGACCTTTGCGATATAGCCACCCGTCCCTGTCGTCGACTGCCGCGTTCGCCGCGGTTCAAAGTGTTCGAGATGCGCCGTCTGCGGGTAGATCGACAACCCCGTCGCGACGGCGAAAGCAGGTCCCTTGGCTTCCTCCGGCAACCCGGTGATGCCGAGCGGCCGGCCGATCCGCACCGGACGGCCGAGAATTTGCGCGGCGAGCTCGGGCAGGCCGTTGAGCTGGCTGGCTCCACCGGTCAGCACCACGCGCCCGCGCGGCTCGGCCGCGAACGGCGAGCCGGCGAGGCGGTCGCGCACCAGTTCGAGAATCTCCTCGACTCTCGGCTTGATGATGCCGACCAGGCTTGAGCGCGGCACGAATTGCGGCGCCTCGCGCTCATCGTGCTCGACCGGAGGGATCGTGATCATGTCGCGTTCGTCGGTTCCACCGGACAGCACACTGCCATACAACGTCTTGATTCGCTCGGCGTCGGCGATGCGGGCGTTGAGTCCGCGGGCGAGATCCACGGTCACGTGCCGGCCACCGAGCGCGAAGCCGTCGCCATAGACGAAGCGCCCGCCGGAAAACACCGCCATCGTGGTGGTGCCGGCACCCATGTCGATCAAGGCAGCGCCGAGATCGCTTTCGTCGTCGGCCAGCACCGACAGCCCGGCGACATAGGGATTAGCCACCATGGCCTCGACGTCGAGATGGCAGCGCTCGACCGCGAGCATCAGATTGCGCGCCACCGAGGCTTCCATGGTCATCAGATGCATGTCGATGCCGAAGCGCCGCGCCAGCATCCCGCGCGGATCTCGGATGCCGGGCTCGTCGTCCAGCAGATAGCCGACCGGCAGCGAATGCAGCACGGCGCGACCGGGCCGCACCGAATGCTGGCTGCCGGCGGTCAGCACGCGGGCGATATCGCGCTCCGACACCACCGATCCGACGACATCGACCGACGCCGAAATGAGTTCGCTGCCGGGCCGGCCGGCGGATACCGACACGATCACCGACTGCAATTGCATGCGGGCGGCGCGCTCGGCGATATCCACGGCCTGGCGTACCGCCTGCTCGGCCTCGGCGAGATCGACCCCCGCGCCGGCCTTGATGCCGCGCGCGAGCGTGTGACCGAAGCCTAGCACCTCAACGGAATGGCTGCGGCGGCGGAACATCTGCTGCGGAGGACTGGGCCGCAGCCGGGCGATAAGGCAGACGATCTTGCTGGTGCCGATGTCGAGCGCCGCCACCAGCGCCGAGCGCTTCGGCGACAGCGGCTTCATCTTGGGCGTCAGGCCGAATGCCAGCGCGCTCATGCGGCGCCGCCTTTCTTCTTCGGCCGCTTGTCCTTCATGACTTCCGCGCGCGCCTGGGCGGCGGCCTCCGACAGCCGCACGGTGACACGGTCGCGCAGGCGCAGATCGATGGCGACGATGTCGCGCGAGAGCAGCTTCTTGTCGCGATCGAGCGCAATGAGCTGCTCGAGGGCGGCGGAGAGGTCGGTTTCCGGCAGGCGCACGTCGATGCCATTCTTCAGCCGCAGGTTCCAGCGCCGCTCGCCGACCAGGATGGAGGCGCGCACCAGATCGCGCATGCCGGGATGGCGATCGAGCAGCGCGAGAAAATCCTTGGCTTTGGCGGCGGCGCCCTTTCCGACCACCAGCGGCAGCCGCAGCAGCGCAGGCGCTGCAAATGGCTCGAGCACGGTGCCGTCTGAGGCGATCACCGCGACGCGGCCGTCCTTCTGCCAGAGCGCGAAGGCCTCGCGTTCGATGATGCCGATCTGCAGATGATCGGGATACAGCTTGAGCACGGTGGCGTCGGCGATCCACGGATTGGTCTTTAGCCGTTGCCGCGCGCCTTCGGCGTCGAGAAACAGCAGCGACGAGGTGCCGGTGACGCCGGCGACCGCCAGCACTTCTTCGCGGCTGACTTGCCGCTGTCCGGAAATCGCGATCGAGGCGATGCGGAAGCCGAGCGCATTGGCGGCGCCGTTGCGCGCTTCGCGCAGTCCCTCCGCCAGTGCGGGAACGTGGCCGCCTTGCACGGTGCCATAGGCCACGCCGCCGAAAATGATCAGGATGGCGGCGGCGATGCCGGCGCCGCGCGGGGTGCGCAGCTTGATGAGCACGGTGAGCCACCGCTGCAAAAACCGCGGAAGACGAAATGGAATCTCGAACGCATCACGGCGCACGCGCGGCACGCCCCGGCGCGACGCCGACGGAGCCGGCGACCGGCCGCGCAGCAGGCGCGCGATCCAAGTCAGCGATTGAGCGAGGCGTCCTCGACCATCCATTTTACGAGCTCATCGAACGTGACGCCGGCGTGCGCCGCGAGTTCGGGCACAAGCGACGTCTCGGTCATCCCAGGTTGTGTGTTGACCTCGAGGCAGACCAACCCTCCCGTCCCCTCAATGCGGTCGTCGAAGCGGAAATCCGCCCGGCTGACGCCCCGGCAGCCGAGCGCGCGATGCGCCGCCAGCGCTAGTCTTCGGGCCTGTTGGTAAACAATTGGTGAAACCGGCGCCGGCAGCAGGTGTTTGGACCCGCCGGGGGCGTATTTCGCCTCGAAGTCGTAAAATCTTACCGTCGGTACGATTTCGATCACCCCGAGCGCCTCTTCGCCCATCACCGCGCAGGTTAACTCCTTGCCGGGTATATATTTTTCGACGATGACGCGGTCCCCATAGGCCCAGTCGTCGCGATACAGTTCCTGCGGCGGATGCTCCTGATCCTCCTGGACCAGGAACACCCCGACGCTCGAGCCCTCGGCAATCGGCTTGACCACATAGGGCGGCGGCAGCAGGTGCTGCTTGCCGGCTTCCAGCCGCGACACCACCAGCCCGTCGGGTACCGGTACGTCGGCGGCGCGAAACAACGCCTTGGCCACGTCCTTCTGCATCGCCAGCGCCGAGGCCAACACACCGGAATGGCTGTACGGGACGCCGAGGATTTCCAAGAGACCCTGCAGCGTGCCGTCCTCGCCCGGCCGGCCGTGCAGCACATTGAGCGCGGCATCGGGTTTCACCGTGGCGAGCACGGCGGCGATGTCGCGGCCGACATCGATGCGGGTGACCCGATAGCCTTGCCGCGCCAGCGCATCGGCACAGGCGCGGCCCGAGCGCAGCGAAACGTCGCGCTCGGCCGACCAGCCTCCCATCAGAACCGCGACGTGCTTGCTCATGGCGCAGCCTCAGGCGCAGCGGGCATCGCTGATTCGCCTCTGTGCCAATAGAATCGAGAAAGGCGTGCGCGTCGAGAGTCTCTGGCATTGTCATTCCGGGATGCCGCGAAGCGGCAGGCCCGGAACCATATCCACGAACCTGATTATGGATTCCGGGCTCGCGCCTGCGGCGCGCCCCGGAATGACGATGTCCTATTCGTGTCTCTTCACGCCGATGCGCTTGATTTCCCACTCCAGCGTCACACCGGCATGGTCCTGCACCTGTTGGCGCACGATCTCTCCCAAGGTCTCAATATCGGCGGCGCTCGCCTCGCCGAGATTGATCAGGAAGTTGCAATGCATTTCGGAGACCTGGGCGCCGCCGACGGTGAGCCCGCGGCAGCCGGCGGCGTCGATCAACTGCCAGGCCTTCTGGCCCGGCGGGTTCTTGAAGGTGGAGCCGCCGGTGCGGCTCTTGACCGGTTGCGTCGCCTCGCGCGATTCCGTGATCTTGTCCATCTCGGCGGCGATGGCGGCGGCGTCGCCAGCCGCGCCTTGAAACAGTGCTTCGGTGAAGATGACGTCGTCGGGCGCGCCGCAATGGCGGTAGGCATAGTGCATGTCGGGATTGCGGAACACACGCACGCCCCCCTGCCGGTCGATGCCGCGCGCCTCGATCAGGACGTCTTTGGTTTCACGGCCATAGGCGCCGCCGTTCATGCGCAGCGCGCCGCCGATGGCGCCCGGAATGCCGCGCAGAAAAGCCAGCCCGGCGATCGACGCCTCCTGCGCCGCGCGCGCTACTTTCACGTCGGGTACCGCGGCGCCGGCGCGCACGCGCTGGCCATCTTCGATCTTGATCTCACCGAAGCCGCGGCCGAGCCGGATCACCACGCCCGGTACGCCGCCGTCGCGCACGATCAGGTTGGAGCCGAGCCCGATCACCGTGACCGGAATCTCGGCGGGCAGCCGTGACAGGAAATAAGCGAGGTCCGCCTCATCCTCCGGCATGAACAGCACTTGTGCCGGACCGCCGACCCGGAACCAGGTCAGCGGCTTGAGCGGCTCGTTCGGCAACAGCCGGCCGCGCAAGTCCGGCGTGCTCGCTTGCAACACGGGAATAAGGTCGGGAAACATGGCGGCGCCGTCACGCCACCTTGTCGTGCGCGGCGAGTTCGCCGGGCAGCGCATAGGCCCATTGCGTGATGTTGCCGGCGCCGAGGAACACCACGACATCGCCGGGGCGCGCCAGCCGCCGCACCAGCCCGGCAAGATCCTGCGGGCCGTCGAGCGGGATCACCTGCCGATGCCCGCGCGCACGTATGCCCTGCACCAGCGCGTCGCGGTCGGCGCCGGCGATCGGCGGTTCGCCGGCCGGATAGACCTGCGCCACGATCACGGTGTCGGCGTCGTTGAAGCAGGTACAGAACGGCTCGAACAGTGCCTGCAGCCGGGTATAGCGATGCGGCTGCATGACCGCGATCACCTGGCCGCTGCTGGATTCCCGCGCCGCCCGCAGCACGGCGGCGATCTCGACCGGATGATGGCCGTAGTCGTCGATCACCACCACCCCGTTCCATTCTCCGGTGCGGGTGAAGCGCCGCTTGACGCCGCCGAAACTCTGCAGCGCCTTGCGGATCATGTCGTCGGAAATGCCGAGCTCATGCGCCACCGCAATGGCGGCGGTGGCGTTGAGCGCATTGTGGCGCCCCGGCATCGGCAGTGCGATCGCCTTGATCTCGTGCGCGTCCTCGCCGGCGCGGTCACGGAACATCACGGAGAAATGCGAACTGCCGTTCTGGTGATGCAGCCCGCTGAGGCGGACATCGGCCTGCGGATTCTCGCCGTAGGTGATGATGCGGCGGTCTTCCATGCGCCCGACCAGGGCCTGCACCACCGGATGGTCGGTACACATCACCGCGAAGCCGTAGAACGGCACGTTCTCGACAAAGGCGCGGAACGCCTCCTTTACCGCTTCGAAGGTTTTGAAATGATCGAGATGCTCGGGATCGACATTGGTAACGATGGCAATATCGGCGGGCAGCTTGAGGAAAGTGCCGTCGGACTCGTCGGCCTCCACCACCATCCAATCGCCGGCGCCGAGCCGCGCATTGGTGCCGTAGGCGTTGATGATGCCGCCGTTGATCACCGTGGCATCGAAATTGCCGGCATCGAGCAAGGCCGCGACCAGCGAGGTGGTGGTGGTCTTGCCGTGGGTGCCGGCAATGGCGATGCAGCGCTTGAGCCGCATCAGCTCGGCCAGCATTTCGGCGCGGCGCACCACCGGCACCCGTTGCGCGCGGGCGGCGACCAGCTCCGGATTGTCGCGCTTGATCGCGGACGAAACCACGATCACGTGGGCGCCGTCGATGTTGCGGCCGTCGTGGCCAATGGCGACCTTGATGCCCTGCTCGCGCAGGCGCTTGACGTTGCCGCTCTCGGCCATGTCGGAGCCGGTGACGGTGTAGCCAAGATTGCCCAGGACCTCGGCGATGCCGCTCATGCCGATGCCGCCGATGCCGACGAAATGGATCGGTCCGATGTCGCGCGGCAGCTTCATGGCAGGCTCACTGTTTTATCCATCGTCTGCAGCACCAGATCGGCGAGCCGGTCGGCGCTGTCGCTATTGCCCTGTGCGCCTGCGGCCGCGGCCATGGCTGCGAGTTTGCCGGGGGCGGTGGCGAGCTCAGTAATCTCCGCGGCCAGCCGGTCCGCCGTGAATTGGTCCTGCCGCAGCCGAATCGCGCCGCCGGCTTTTTCTAGCACGCCGGCATTGGCCATTTGATCCTGATCCAGTGCATGCGGTAGCGGCACCAGTATGGCGGGCCGGCCGAGTACGGCCAGCTCCGCAACGGTGGAAGCCCCCGCGCGCGCCACCACCAGATGGCTGGCGGCGATGCGCGCCGGCAAATCGCGAAAGAACGGCGAGACCTCGGCAGCGATCTGCGTGCGGCCATAGACCATGCGCACGCGCGCCAAATCCTCCTCGCGCGCCTGCTGCACGACCCTAATGCGCATTTGCAGGTGCGGTTCCAGCCGCTCGAGCGCCGCCGGGACGATGTCGGCCATGACGCGCGCGCCCTGGCTGCCGCCGAACACGATCAGATGAAACGGCCCGGTGGGATCGGGGGTGCCATAAGGCTGCGCCGCCGCGATCACCGCCGGTCGCACCGGATTGCCGGTACGCGTACCCTTGGCGGCGAGCGCCGGTTTGGCGTCGAGCACGCCTGCGAAGCTCGTCGCAATGGCGGTCACGCGCGACGCAAGCATGCGATTGGCGCGGCCCATCACCGCGTTCTGCTCGTGGATGAGCGTGGGAAGCCCCCGGAATGTTGCCGCCAGTAGGGGCGGAACGGTGGGATAGCCGCCGAAGCCGACCACGGCCGCCGGCTTTACCCGCCCCAACAGGGCATAGGCCTTGGCCAAACCGGCGCCGAGAACGGCGCCGGTGCGGATGAGCGCCAACGGATTACGCGAGCGCACGGTCGCGCTCGGAATGATGTGAATTTCGCGCGCGGGAAATTGGCTGCCATAGTGCTCAGCGCGCTCGTCGGTGGCGAGGTCGACGGCAACACCGCGGCGGCCAAGCGCCTCGGCCAGAGCCTCCGCGGGAAACAGATGTCCGCCGGTTCCGCCGGCCGCCAATAGCACGAGCGGCAGGCCGCCCTGCCCCATCAGGCCGCGCTCCGCGCCGGTATGAAGTCCGTGCGACTGGCCAGCAGTTCGGCGCGCGGCTGTCCGCGCGTGATCGCGAGCAGCATTCCCATGCCCCAGGCCACCGACATCATCGACGATCCACCATAGGAAATGAACGGCAGCGTCATGCCCTTGGCAGGCAGCAGGTGGAGATTGACCGCCATATTGATGGCCGATTGGAGGCCGAACAGCACGGCCAGGCCGGCGACCGCAAAACGCGTGAACGGGTCCTCGGTGCGCGCAGCGTGCGACAGCGCACGCAAAACGACAAACGCGAACAGCGCCACCAGCAGCAGGCATAGTACGATGCCGAATTCTTCCGCCGCCACCGCGAACACGAAGTCGGTATGGCTTTCCGGCAACGCACGTTTGACCGTGCCTTCGCCCGGTCCGCGTCCGAACCAGCCGCCGCGCAGAAACGATTCCAGCGCCTGATCGATATTGAAAGTGTCGCCGGACGAGGGATCGAGAAAGCGCTGGATGCGGCGCGTGACGTGCGGGACCGTGAAATAAGCGCCGGCGATGCCGACGGCGGCTGCGCCGCCAAGTCCGAACACCCACACCATCCGCATGCCGGCTAGAAAGAACAGCGTGCCCCAAACCAGCACGATCAGCATGCTCTGGCCGAAATCCGGTTGCAGTACCAGCGCCGTCACCACGGCCAGCAGCAGAGCGAGCGCCATGGTGTTGGCCGGCATTTCCGGCCGCCGCGCGGATTCGCCGAACAGCCAAGCGATCAGGATCACAAAGGCCGGCTTGAGGAATTCCGACGGCTGGATGTTGATGCCGAGAATGACCAGCCAGCGGCGTGCGCCCTTGACCTCGGCGCCATAGACCAGCGTCGCCAGCACCAGCACGAGGCTCATGACGAACACGGCGAGCGCAATGCGCCGGATGAGCCGCGGCGGCAGGAACGAGGTGATGATGAGCAACGCCAGCGCCGGGATCAGATAGAGCACATGGCGGTTGACGAAATAGAACGGTTCGAGCTGCAGCCGCGCGGCGACCGGCGGGCTTGCCGCCAGCGACAGCACGATGCCGCTGAGCATCAAAGCGCACAGCGCGACCAGCATGGGCCGGTCCACCGTCCACCACCAGGCGGCAAAAGGCGAACGCTCAACGCGCGAAACCATCGGAATTCCCCGTCCCAGAACGCTTAGTACCAAACGACACTTGGTGCCAAACGACACTTGGTGCCAATCGCACTGAGTGCCGACGACACTGAGTATCAATGACCCTTAGTCCTGACCCGGTTTGGTTGACGCGGGCTTAACGGGGCGTTTTCGGCCTCATTGCGGGCGGACGCCGGGCAGGGCAAGCACCAGGGCGCGGAAGGCATCGCCGCGCACCTCGAAATTGCGGTACTGGTCGAACGACGCGCAAGCGGGCGACAGCAGCACCACCGGCTGCTCGAGCTCGGCGGCTTCGGCGTCGCGCGCCGCAAGCGCCACCGCTCGATCGAGCGTGCCGGCGATCACATGCGGCACTTGCCCCTCCAGTTCGGCCGCGAAGCCTGCCGCCGCCTCACCGATCAGATAGGCCTTGCGGATGCGCGGAAAAAACCCGGCCAGCGCGCCGATGCCGCCGGTCTTCGGCTTGCCGCCGGCGATCCAGTAAATGTCGGAAAAGCACGCCAGCGCCTGCGCGGCGGAATCGACATTGGTCGCCTTGGAATCGTTGACGAACAACACGTTGCCTTTGCGGCCGACTTGTTCCATGCGGTGCGCCAGGCCGGGAAACGAGCGCAGGCCCTGCTGGATCGCCTGCGGGGAAAGCCCGAGCGCCAGTGCGGCGCCGGTGGCGCAAGCGGCATTCTGTGCATTGTGGGTACCGCGCAGCGAGCCGATGCCGCCGATTTGCGCAATCGAATGGGCGGCACCGCCCGATGCCTGCATGATCTGCTCGGCCTCGACATAAAGCCCGTCGGCCAGCGGCCGCCGCACGGAGACGCGCATCACCCGCTTGCCGGCACGCTCGACGCGGTCAGCGGCAGCCTGACACCAATTATCGTCGACCCCGATAACGGCGGTGCCGTCGTCCTGCACGCCGGCGACCAGGCGTTCCTTGACCGCCGCGTAGCTCGCGAGCGTGCCGTGGCGGTCGAGATGGTCCTCGGTGACATTGAGCAGGATGCCGACCGAGGGATCGAGCGTGGGCGCGAGATCTATCTGATAGGACGAGACCTCGATCACATGCACGCGTCCCGCCTGCGGCGGTTGCAGCGACAGGATCGCGGTGCCGATATTGCCGCCGAGCTGCGCGTCATAACCGGCACCGGCAAGCAGATGCGCCACCAGCGCGGTGGTGGTGGACTTGCCGTTGGTGCCGGTGATGGCGACGAAGGGCGACGTCGGCAAAGCGCGCCGGCGCTCGCGGCAGAACAGCTCGATGTCGCCAATCACCTCGACGGCGGCGGCGCGCGCTAAGCCGACCGTCCAGTGGGGCGCAGGATGCGTGAGCGGCACGCCCGGCGCCAGCACCAGGGCGGCGATGCGTGACCAGTCGACTTGCCGCAGATCCGCGGTCGGAATGCCGGCGGCAGTTGCCTTGGCGACGGTATCGTCACTGTCGTCCCAGCCGATCACATCGGCGCCGCCCGCCAGCAGCGCGCTGGCGCTCGCCAGGCCCGAGCCGCCGAGGCCGAACACCGCGATCTTCCTGCCAGCAAAGGTGGTGACCGGGATCACGGATCACCGCAGCTTCAGCGTCGACAATCCCGCGAGCGCCAGCACGACCGCAACGATCCAGAAGCGGATCACGATCTGCGGCTCGGTCCAGCCGAGCTGCTCGAAGTGGTGGTGGATCGGCGCCATCTTGAACACGCGCTTGCCGGTGAGTTTGAACGACACCACCTGCACGATCACCGACACCGCCTCCAGCACGAACAGGCCGCCGATCACCGCCAGCACGATCTCGTGCTTGGTGGCGACCGCGATGGTGCCGATCATGCCGCCGAGCGCGAGCGAGCCGGTGTCGCCCATGAAGATCGTCGCGGGCGGCGCATTGAACCAGAGAAACCCGAGCCCCGCCCCGAGCACCGCTCCGCACAGCACCGCCAGTTCGCCGGTGCCGGCGACGTAATGGATGTTGAGATAGTCGGCGAACACCGTATTGCCCGCGAGATAGGCGATGAAGCCAAAGCTGAGCGCAGCGATGATCACCGGCACGATGGCAAGGCCGTCGAGGCCGTCGGTCAGGTTCACTGCATTGCCAGCCCCGACAATGATGAAGGCGCCGAAGATGACGAAGAACCAGCCGAGGTCGAACACCAATTCCTTGAACAACGGAAACACCAGCGACGTCGCGAACGGCGGGCGGCCGAGACTCGCGATCGCCAGGCATGCCAGCCCGGCGACGATTACCTCGATGGCGATACGGGTGCGCACCGATACGCCGCTGTGGGTCTGCTTGGTAACCTTGAGGTAGTCGTCATAGAGCCCGACCGCTCCGAAGCTGAGCGTCACCCCGAGCACGATCCAGACATAGCGGTTGGCCGGATTGGCCCAGAGCAAGGTCGAGACGACGATCCCGAACAGGATCATCAGGCCGCCCATGGTGGGCGTGCCTTTTTTGGTGATCAGATGCGACTGCGGGCCGTCGCTGCGGATCGGCTGGCCCTTGCCCTGTTTCAGCCGCAGGTGATCGATGATCCAAGGGCCGAACAGAAACACAAAGACCAGCGCCGTGATCATCGCCCCGCCGGTGCGGAAGGTGATGTAGCGCAACACGTTGAGCGGGCCGATCGTGTCCGAAAACGAGGAAAGCCAGTAGAACATGGGTCAGCCTTGATCAGCCTTGGACCGGCGCTGCGGTGAGCGTCTCGCGGGGAGAATAGCGGCGCTCCAGCGCCTTCACGATCGGTGCCATGTTGGAGCCGAGGGATCCTTTGACCATGACGGAATCGCCCGGGCGGAGGGCGGCCAATAGGCCCGGTTCGAGCGCCGTGGAGGTCTCCGCATAGCCGCCCCGGCGTTCGGAGGGAAGAGCCTCCCATAGCGCGCGCATCAGCGGACCACAGCAGAATACAAGATCGACGCCATCGGCCAGCACCGAATTGACCAGCCCGCCATGCAGCTCGGCGCCCTGCGGGCCGAGTTCCAGCATGTCGCCGAGCACGGCGATGCGCCGGCCGCGTGGCCCGACAGCGGCCTGGCCGAGCAGCGCCAGGGCGGCGCGCATCGATGCCGGATTGGCGTTGTAGCTTTCGTCGATCAGGAGCGCAGTACCGCCGCGCAGGGTAAGGGTGATGCGCGAGCCGCGTCCGGCCGCCGGTTTCATTTCGGCGAGCGCCAGCGCAGCCAGAGCCAGATCGGCGCCGACCAGCGAGACCGCGGCCAGAACCGCCAGCGAATTGAGCACCAGATGCCGGCCAGGCGCGCCCAGCTTGTAGGTGATGTCGGTGCCGAGGATGCGCGCCTGCACCGTCGAGCAGTCCGCATGCAGCGACGATTTGACGAGCCGCGCATCGGCCTTGGCATGTTCCCCGAAGGACACGACGCGTTGCACGCCGGCGCTCCCGGCGCTGCGCTTAAGGCGCGCGAACTGCGGATTGTCGCGGTTGATCACCGCCGCGCCGCCCGGCTCAAGCCCGAGAAAGATTTCCGCCTTGGCGTCGGCGATGGCTTGGAGCGAGCCGAGATATTCCAGATGCACCGGCTCGATCGCCGTGACGATCGCCACCTGCGGGCGCACCAGCCGGCTCAATGGCTCGATCTCGCCCGCGTGATTCATCCCCATCTCGAACACGGCGTAGCGCGCACTTTCCGGACAGCGCGCAAGCGACAGCGGCACACCCCAATGATTGTTGTAGGAGGCGGCCGAGACATGGGTCTCGCCGTCGGCCGACAGCGCCAGCAGCAATGCCTCTTTGGTGCCGGTCTTGCCGACCGAACCAGTGACGCCGATCACTTTCGCTTGGGTGCGGGCGCGCGCCGCGCGGGCGAGATCGCGTAACCCCGCGAGCACGTCGGGCACGAGCAGAAGCGGCGCATCGGCCGGCATGGCGGCGCGCCGGTCCGCGGCGACCACCGCGAGACCTGCGCCGGCCTTGAGCGCGGCCGGCACGAAGTCATGGCCGTCGCGGCTATCACCCTTGATCGCGAAGAATGCTTCGCCCGCCCCGATGGAGCGGGTGTCGATCGACAGGCCGGGCGTCGACGCGGGCAGCGCGCCCGCAGCTTCGGCGCGCATAGCCTTAGCCATCGCATCGACGGACCAGAGCGGCCGGTCGCTCATGCCACTTTGCCTTTGAGTGCAGCGGCGACCGCCTCGTGATCGCTGAATGGAAAGGTCTGATTGCCGACGATTTGGCCGCTTTCATGGCCCTTGCCGGCGATCAGCAGCACGTCACCGCGGCGCAGGTCGGCGACGGCGCTGCGGATCGCATCGCCGCGGTCGCCGATCTCGACGGCGCCGGGCGACGCCTGCAAAATGGCGGCGCGGATGGCGGCCGGGTTCTCGCTGCGCGGGTTGTCGTCGGTGACGATGACGCGGTCGGCCTTTTCTGCGGCGATCGCTCCCATCATCGGGCGCTTGCCGGCGTCGCGGTCGCCGCCGGCGCCGAACACCACCACCAGCCTTCCGGCGGCGTAGGGACGCAACGCATCGAGCGCCTTGGCGAGCGCATCGGGCTTGTGGGCGTAGTCCACGAAAATGGGCGCGCCGTCTTTCTCGCCGACCAGTTCCAGCCGGCCCTTGGCGCCTTTCAATGACGCAAGCGCCGCGAACACCCGCGCCGGATGGCTGCCGGTGGCAATCGCGAGACCTGCGGCAACCAATGCATTCTCGACCTGGAAGCCGCCCAGGAGCGGCAGCAGGATGGTGTAGCTGTCGCCGGCATGCACGACCGTGATCTTTTGCGCAAAACCCTCGGTCCGGCGTTCGACGACGCGAATGCCCTCGCCGCGCTCGCCGACCGTGAGCAGGCGCAGCCGCCGCTGCTTGGCGGCGTCCACCACCGCTTTGGCATACTCGTGATCGGCAGCAATCACCGCGGCGCCGCGCGGCTGCACCAACTCGCTGAACAGCCGCAGCTTGGCGGCGAGGTAGTCTTCGAGCGACGGATGATAGTCGAGATGATCGCGGCTGATATTGGTGAAGCCGGCGGCTGAAATGTTCACCCCGTCGAGCCGGCGCTGATCGAGCCCGTGCGAGGATGCCTCCAGCGCCAGATGCGTCACGCCTTCGCCGGCCAATTCATCGAGCGCGCGGTGCAGGGCAACCGGGTCCGGCGTGGTCAAAGAGCCGTAGCTTTCCCGCTCGGGCGAAACGAGCCCGATGGTGCCGATGCTGGCAGCGTCTTCGCCGAGCGACGCCCAGATCTGCCGGGTGAAGGCCGCGACCGAGGTCTTGCCGCTGGTTCCGGTGACCGCGACGATCACGTCGGGCTGGCGCGGAAAGAATTTTGTTGCCGCCAGCGCCAGCGCGCGGCGCGCATCGGAGACCCGGACGAAAGCGACTTCGGCCGCCAGCGGCACAGCCGGCACCCGCTCGGCCATCACCGCGACCGCGCCCGCCGCCACCGCCTGGCCGACAAAGCGCGAGCCGTCGTCCTTGGCGCCCGCCACCGCGATGAACAGATCGCCGGGCTTGACGGTGCGGCTGTCGGCGCTGACCCCGCGCACCTCGAGCGCAGCAAAGCGCGCATCGCTGACGGAGTCGACGGGAAGAAGGGTCTTGAGCTTCATCGGGTCTTCTTTGATGTCATCATCCGCATTCCGGCCTGCGGCCGGCCCCGAGCCGTGCTCCAGCGGATGACCAGTGCCGCCGATTTGAAGTTCCTGCACCACTTGCCGCAATCTCGTTCAGGAACTTCAAATCGAAAAGCGGCACTAGAATCATAGACTTTCTAGTGCCCCTTTGCTTCCGAAGTTCGTGTCAGAGGTTGCTGCGATGTATCACGAACTTCGGAAGCGGGGCACTAGCAACCCTCGACGCTTGCACTCTACCCTGTGAAGCCGGCGACTGTTGGATGCCCCGCTGCGCGAGGATGACAATCTTTTACCCCGCCGGTATCGCCCGGCAAGGGTGACGCGGCCAGCTTACCGGATTGTGCCGGCCAGGATCAGTTTGTCCGAAGACGGCAGGTCGAAGCGCGGCTCGAGCCCGAGCAGGGGCGCCACCCGCGAGATCACGGCGCCGGCCGTCGGGGCCGCGTTCCAGCCGGAGGTCGCATAGCCATGGGTGCCCGCCACTGCCTGCGGCTCGTCCAACAGGATCAGCAGCTGGTAACGCGGCTGATCGGCCGGAAACACCGCCGTGAAGGTATTGAGCAGCCGGTGCTTGGAATAGCGCCCGCCGACGACCTTTTCCGAGGTCCCGGTCTTGCCCCCGACATAGAAGCCCCATACGTCGGCCTTGCCGGCGGTACCTTTCTCGGCGTTGAGCCGCATCAGGTAGCGCATCTTGGTGCTGGTCTCGGGCTTGATCACCTGCTTGGCGAGCGCCATCGCCTCTTCTTCGGTGCGCTTGAGGAAGGTGGGCGGGATGAGCTTGCCGCCGTTCACCAGGGCGCCGATTGCCATCACCGCCTGCAGCGGCGCCACCGAGAGCCCATGACCGAAGGCGATGGTGACGGTGTTGAGCTCACCCCAGCGGCGCGGCACCAGCGGCTGCGCGCTTTCGGGCAATTCGGTGCGCAGCCGGGTGAGCTGGCCCATCTTGCGGAGAAACGTCTGGTGATGCTCGGTGCCCATGGCCAGCGCCATGCGCGCGGTGCCGATATTCGACGAATAGGTGAAAATCTCCGGCACCGTGAGGACGCGCTTTTGCCCCTTGTAGTCGCCGATGGTGAACTTGCCGTAGCGCAACGGCTGCCGTGCATCGAATGACGAGTTGAGATTGACCTTGCCAGAGTCGAGCGCCATCGCCAGCGTCAGCGCCTTGAAGGTCGAGCCCATCTCAACCACCCCGGTGGTGAGCTGGTTGATGCGCGTCGGGTCGAGGGCTTCGCGCGGATTGTTGGGGTCATAGTCCGGGAACGACACCATGGAGATGATCTCGCCGGTGCGCACATCGGTGATCAGGCCGGCCGCCGCCTTCGCCTTGAACTTGTCACGCGCGATGATCAGTTCGTCGCGCAAGGCGTGCTGCACCCGCAGATCGACCGCGAGCTCGACCGGCTTTTGCAGCCGTTCGGTGGCGAGCCCGGCCAGATGCAGATCCGCCAGCCCGCGCCCGTCCAGCCATTTCTCGATGCCGGCGATGCCCTGGTTGTCGACATTGACGTGGCCGATCAGATGCGACACCGCCGCGCCATTGGGATAGACGCGCTTGTTTTCCGGGAGGAAGCCGATGCCGGGCAGCCCAAGGCGATGGATTTCGGCGCGCTGCTTGGGCGTGATCTCGCGCTTGAGCCAGACGAAGCGGCGCTTGGAGCTGAGCCGCTCGCGCAATTCCCTGGCGTCCAGTTCCGGCACCACTGCGGTGAGCAGTTCGACTGCCTCGTCGACATCGATGATGCGGTGCGGCTCGCCGAACAGCGACGGCGTGCGCACATCGGTGGCCAGCATCTCGCCGTTTCTATCGACGATGTCGGGTCGTGAAGTGGCGACCGCGTCGTGGCCGCCGGCGCGTCGCGCGAGCTGGCTGTCCGGCGCGGCGGCGAACATCACCAGCCGCCCGGCGATCACCGAATATCCGGTGACGAACAGCAGGATCGCCAGCACGATGCGCGCCTTGGCCTTGGCGGTGCGGTCGACATTGCGGCCATAGAGCAGCGTGCGCGTGAGCCGGCTGCGCCAGGACTCGGTTGCCGGCGTGGCGGCGCGACGCGGCACAGCTTCGTTCGTTCCCTGCATACTCATTACCTTGGGGCCTGGGGCGCCGCGATGCCGCCGGTCGGCACCTCCGCGATTTCGGGAATGTCGAGCAGCGCGCCGATCGGATCCGGCGTGTCGGGCGGCACCAGTTGGCGCGGGCGTTCCGGCAGGCGATCGAGGGCATCGAACTGCAACACGTCGATCGGCTTCAGTGCGAGATGGCGGCGCGCCAGCTGCTGGACGCGCGCCGGACTGTCGAGCCGTCCCCATTGGGCGCGCAAGGAGGCGACCTGGTCGCGCTCGCGCCTGATCTCCAGCCGCACCTTGGCGACGGCCTCGGCCTGCCGCGTGGCTTCGAACTTGATCTTGTAGACATGGGCGGCGGCCAGAACGAGGCCGGCGATCACGCAGATATTGAGGATCCGCATCATCGGCACCTCCCGCCCAAAACCTCGGACAGCGACGGCAGACGTGGCAGCAGGTCGGAGCTGGCTTCGCCAGCCGGCGCATCGCTGCGTTCCGCGGCCCGCAGCTTGGCCGAGCGCGCCCGCGGATTGCCGGCGATTTCGGCCTCGTCCGGCACCACCGGCCGGCCGGTCAGCAGCCGGAAGGTCGGCGCCGGCCGCTCGACCTCAGGCAGATGCCGCGAGCCGGCGCGCTGGCGGCCGCGCTCGCTCAGGAACGATTTGACGATACGGTCTTCCAGCGAATGGAAGGCGACGGCGACCAGCCGTCCGCCCGGCTTGAGCACCTGCTCGGCCGCCCGCAACCCCGCGACAAGCTCGTCCAGTTCCTCGTTGACGAAAATCCGCAGCGCCTGGAACGTGCGGGTCGCCGGATGAATGGTGCCCGGCCGGGTATGCACCACCCTGGACACAATGTCGGCGAGCGCCCGGGTCGTGCGGATCGGCGCCTCGCCACGCGCGCGCACAATGGCGCGGGCCACCGCGCGCGCGTGCCGCTCTTCGCCCAGCACCGCAACCACGGCGGCGAGATCGCGTTCGCTGGCTGCTTCGACGACGTCCGCCGCGCTTGCTCCGCTATGGCCCATGCGCATGTCGAGCGGGCCGTCGAGCCGAAAAGAGAAGCCGCGCTCCGCCTCATCGAGCTGCATGGAGGATACGCCGAGATCGAACACCACGCCGTCGATGATGTCGTAGCCGCAGGCCCGCACCGCCGCCGCCAGATTGGAAAAGCGCTCCTCCACCAGAACGAGCTGGCCGGCCGCCGCATCGACCAAGCCGAAGCCGCCGGCGATGGCGCCCTGGTCGCGGTCGATGCCGATGACGCGGCAGTCGGCAGCCTCGAGTATGGCTTTGGAATAGCCGCCCGCGCCAAAGGTAGCATCGAGATAGACGCCGCCGTCGCGCACGGCGAGATAGTCGACCATGGGGCGGCCGAGCACGGGAATGTGACGGGCTAGTCCGCCAGTGGCAGCCGGTTTCCCGCCGCCGCCGCCCGCCATCATTCCCGTGCTCCGTGCGGACCTTCCGCCGCCACCCGGAAGCCAAGCCGTTTCTTCAGCGCGCGGACCTTCTCGGTGGCCTCCGCGAGTTCCGCGCCGAAACGTCCGGGCTCCCAGATTTGAAATTTTTGGCCGAGACCGACAAACGCCACCGCGTCCGTGATCTCCGCATGATGTTTGAGCGTCTCGCTGAGGATCACCCGGCCTTCGCCGTCGATCTTCAGGATTTCGCTGGTGCCGTAGAGCGCCGCGGCAAACTGCTCGCGCTCGTCGGAATAGGGCGGAAAGCGCGCCGTCAGCGCCTCGATCTCGTGCAACAGCGCATTGCCGCCGGCGTCGAGCGCCGGCCGGTCGAGGGTCGGGTAGCAGTAAAGGCCCGCAAAGCCGTCGCGCGCCAGCACCGCGCGAAAGGCGGCCGGGATCGACACCCTCCCCTTGGAATCGAGACGCAACGTGTAATGCGACACGAAGCGGTCCATGACGCCCCTTTGGCAGCCGCGCCGCGCGCTGCGGCTGGCCGGTGGCGGGCGCCCGTCCGGATTGACGTGACAAAAGGCTGGTTTCGGCGCGCCCCAACCCACGGCAGCCGAGGCAAGCAACCACGTCTGCATATGGGAAAATATGGGCTATCATGGGACCAATTGGGCGTCAATGGAATGGCGCGACCTGCCATCCACCACCTGCGCCCTTGCCGGTTGACCGCAACGGCTCATTAACGGTGCGCAAACTTAAGGAAAGGTTGAAGGATTTCGCCCGGCCAAGCCCGCATGGAACCGCTGCCGCAGGCGCGTAGGGAGTTGCCGGGTGAACCGCGCGTGCGGCCGGAAAGCTCAATTCGCGGCAAGCCCGCCGCGTGCATTGCAATGACACCGGGAATTTCATTGCAATGACACCGGGCAACCAATTTTTTTGATCAGGAATTTTTTGAATTTAGCGCGCGTTGTGAGCGCAAAGATTTTTACAAAGGTTCCGCGCGAGAGTTTTTTATCTCAGTCAAAATTGCCGGAACACCGCCAAAGCTCGCGCGTTGTTTCCTGTAGGACGCGTCCTCATCCGAGGGCGCGGCCCGCTCCCCTTTGGATATTTGAATCATCATAACGGAGACCCAAGATGCTCAGGAATCTCATGATCACGACCGCTGCGGCGGCGCTGTTGACGGGGTCGGCGCTCGCGCAGTCGCCGGCACCGCCGGCGGGCCAAGCCCCGGGAATGAAGCAGGACGCGGCGCCGAAGCAGGACGCCGCCCCGATGCGGCAGGACTCCGCTGCCAACCGGCAGATCATCACCGAGCAGAAGCCGGATCAGTGGCTTGCCTCGAAGTTCAAAGGCACCGACGTGATCGGCGCCAACAACGAGAAGATCGGCGATGTCGACGACATCCTGTTCGACAAGGACGGCAAGGTCGCGGCCTATGTGATTGGCGTCGGCGGCTTCCTCGGCATTGGCGCGAAAGACGTGGCGCTGAGCCCGGCTTCCTTCCAGGTGCAGCCGGCGAACGACCGCGAAGAGCTGAAGCTCAAGCTGTCCATGACCAAGGACGAACTGAAGACGGCTCCGGAGTTCAAGCCGTACAACCCGCCGGCTCGTACCACCTCGGCGCCGTCGCAGCGCCCGGGTGCCGCCCCGACCACCGGCCAGGCCCCGCGGGATTCGCAGCCGGGCCCGGCCGAGCGCCCCGGCGCACCGCCGCAGCGCTAGTAAGTACAGTAGGTTAGCGTAACGTGGAGTAGCGGGGCGGATAAAAGCGTCCCACAGCGGGCGGTCTGGAGAGCCTCACGGCAATCTGGACCGCCTTCTGTTTTGCTGCGCGAGCGACTGCGGGCTGCGCGAGCGACTGTGGAAAGTGCGGCAGCTTCGCAACAGTAAAACGGAATCGCCCGCGCCGCGCTCGCTTCCGGCGCGTTATGCTTGTACCCGCTCGGGCTTTCTGCACAATCGAACCGTCCCGCCCCGACGATCTTCTCGTCTTGCGTTCCGTCCGGCCGGCCCTGTAACGCGTTCAACGGTTTCGCGTATGGTCCTGCTTGTGTCCGAGTTTCGTCCCGATTCCTGCATCGTCGCGGAGGTTAGGCCGTCGCCTAACCACGGCGAGCGCAAGAATGCTGCCAAGCCGGACATGATCGTTCTGCATTACACCGGCATGCGTCACGCCGACGAGGCGATCGACCGCTTGTGTTCCCCGGCCAGCGAAGTTTCCGCCCACTACGTCGTGATCGAGGACGGCCGCGTGGTGCAATTGGTACCGGAAGCGCGCCGCGCCTGGCACGCCGGCGCCGCCTCCTGGGCCGGCGAAACCGACATCAATTCCTGCTCGATCGGCATCGAGATCGCCAATCCCGGACACGATTTCGGCTATCCGGACTTTCCCAAGCGGCAGATCGCGGCGGTGACCACGCTTTGCCGCGGCATCCGCACCCGCCACCGCATTCCTGCCCATCGGGTGCTCGGCCATTCCGACATCGCGCCGGCGCGCAAGCATGACCCGGGCGAAAAATTTCCCTGGCGGCTCTTGCATGGATCCGGCATCGGCCTCTGGGTGAAGCCAGCGCCCATCGCCCAAGGCGGACCGATCCACGTGCTCGGCGATACCGATCCGGCGGTGGCTGAAATGCAGGGGCTGTTGGCGCAATACGGCTACGGCATCACCACGACCAGCGGCTATCTGGACGCCGGAACGCGCGACGCCATCGCCGCATTCCAGCGCCATTTCCGTCCGGCGCGGGTGGACGGGGTGCTCGATCTCTCGACCATCAATACCTTGAAGGCGCTGCTCGCCGCGCGCGACGCGACGTAATCCTAAAGGACGATGCTCGGATTGCGCAGGTTCTGATCGCAATCGATCAGATTGACCTGGCGCACCGCGATCTCCCAGCGTCCGTCCTGCTGCACGAAGCGGTGGCCGCACCAGCCCGACAGAAAGCGGGTGCCGTCCACGCGAAATTCGCTGATCAGGAAATTCGAGCGCACCATGCGGACGGCTGCGCGGTCGGTGGTGAAGACTTCGACATTGGAGATCGCGCGCACGGTGCGCGATTTCGGCGCTTGCGACCAGGCATAGCTTGAGCGCAGGCGGAAAATCCGGTCCTCCAGCCGCCGCCGGTCGTCGAATGAGATGGCGACCTCGCGGCGCGGGTCGCCGCCCTGCGGCGTCGCCGGTACCCAATAGGCGCATTCGCGCGCGAACATTTTCAGCCATCGATCGAAATCGAGCTGGTCGAGCAGCCGCGCTTCGCGCTCCAGCAGCGCGCGAAAGCGGTCGCGCTCGGCCGCATCGCTGACCGCCCGATCGTCGCCCTGCCAGTCGGAAAAGCTCTCGACCAGTTCCCGATAGAACGCATCGGTGACGTAGTAGGAGCTAAGCGAGGGGTCGTGGGCGGGAGCACGGCTACTCATGCTACAGTCTCTTTCTCGTCATTCCGGGGCGCCGCGAAGCGGCGAACCCGGAATCCATACTCCGCAGCCGTGGTTATGGATTCCGGGCTCGCGCCTGCGGCGCGCCCCGGAATGACCGCGGCACACATATTCACACTTCCCGCTGCACCACCAGGTTGGGCTGCGCCTTCATCAGCCGTTTCCATTCGTGGATGTATTCGCGCATGAAGGCTTCGTCGGTGGCCGGCGCGGTGACCAGCCCATTCTCATCCTTGCGCACGCGGCCGGGAATGCCGAGCCCGCGGTGCATATAGATCCACTCGTCCTCCTGGCATGCCAGCCCGCGCTGGATCTCCTCGAAATTGGCTAGGTCGTCGACTTCGCCGAAATTCGGGAAACTTTCCTGAGTGCGCATGCGCAGCGCATTCACATCCTCGACCGCGCCGCCGAGCACGCCCTGCTCGTCCACCACCGCGGTGCCGTACCAGGTGGCATTGGTCTCGTCGACCGAGACAGGCTCGAACACCTGGATGTGGTTTCCGAGCAGCGACAAATTGGGAAACACGTTGATGTTGACCGGCTCGGAGCCGGCGAGGTCGAGCAATTCGTCGGCCTTGGCGCCGTAGCGCCGGCGCAAATCCTCGGCATAGTGCTCCATGCCGGGATGCGGGCCTTCGATCGACCACAGCCCGCCGGGGCGCTGCAGAAGATTGGGCCGCTTGTCTTTGAAGTGATGGCCGTGGCCGGTGTACTGCATATACATCGGCGCGGTGTCGGGACTGCCGCGATAATACGACATGCCTTTGTTCGACTCGTCGGCGAGGCGGTTCTCCATGTCCAACAGCGAGCGATGCGAGAACACGACGTGGTAGCCGTCGCCGGAATTGTCGAAGGCGAGCTTCCAGTTGCCCTTGTATTTCAGCCGATTGGCCTCACAGACCACGACCTTGCCGCCGGGATTGCGGTCGAGCCAGTCGTCGATCGGCTTCCTAATGGCGCCGAGATAGTCGAGCAGCGAAGGCGCGTCCGGATTGAGCGTGCCGAAGATGAAGCCGCGATAGCTGTCGACCCGCGGCACCTGCGCGACATTGAACTTGGCGTCTTTGAAATCGCCGGCGTAGCCGTCGGGCCACGGTACCGCGCGCAGCTTGCCGGAATTGAGGAAGCTCCAGCCGTGGTAGGGGCACTGGAAGAACTTGGCCGAACCTTTTTCCTTGCGGCACAGCGTGGTGCCGCGATGGGTGCAACGGTTGTAGAGCGCCCGGATCTTTCCCATCTGGTCGCGCAGCAGGATGATCGGGCGCAGCCCGAGCTTGGTGGTGATGAAATCGTTGTTGTTGGCGATCTGGCTTTCGTGCCCGAGATAGACCCACACCGCGCCGAAGATATGCGTCATCTCCGCGGCGAAGATCGCCGGGTCGGTGTAGATCAGCCGATGGACGCGATCCTCCTGGACCAGGTCGTCCCAATCGTAGGGAGGCGCGTCCAGGCGGCTCGGCGTCAGTTTCTCCAGCATCCCTTCAGTCCTTGTTTCCCGCCCATCCCCTGGGAGAGGTTACAACACGCCCGATCCACTTCTTAGAAGAAATCGAAATATTCGTTCTGCTCCCAGGCGGTCGGCTCGTCGGGCGGCGACGGCATGCCGCTCTCTTCCAAAAACTTCTGGAAACGGCCTGCTTCGTTGCGTTTCAGCTTCAGGAAATAGTCGACGAATATGTCGCCGAGTTGGCTGCGAAACAGCGGCTCCTCCTCAAGCGCCTGCAGCGCCGCCGTCAGGCTCTTCGGCAACGGCGGACGCTCGGCCGCATAGGGCTCGTCATCCTGCGGGCCCGGATCGAGGCCCTGCTCGACGCCGTCGAGGCCGGCGACGATCTGCGACAGGATAAAGAGATAAGGATTGGCCGCCGGCTCGCCGATGCGGTTTTCCAGGCGCGTCGCCGGATCGCCGGACCCGCCCAGCACCCGGATCATGGCGCCGCGGTGATCGTAGCCCCAGGACGCGCGGTCGGGCGCCAGTGAATTCGGCCGGAAGCGGCGATAACCGTTGACCGTGGGTGTCGCGAACACCGTCGACGACGGTGCGTGCTTTAGCAGGCCGCCGAGATAATTTCGCCCGAATGGCGACAGCGGAAAGCCTTCGCGCTCCGGCATGAACAGATTGCGGCCGCTCTCGGCATCCACCACCGACTGATGCAGATGCCAGCCGCTCGAATAAAAACCCTTGAGCGCGGGACGGGTCATGAAAGTGGCCATGTAGCCCATGCGGCGGCAGATTTGCTTGGTCGCGGTGCGGAACAACAGCAGGTCATCGGCCGCCTGCAACGCGGCCTGGGCTGCAAAGGTGCACTCGACCTGCCCGGGGCCCAACTCGTTCTCGATCGAGCGCAGCGGCAGCTCGATCTCTTCGAAAGCCGCGGCCAACGCTGTCAGCACCGGCTGCATCACGTCCATGTTGGATTCGGAGTGATAGGAGTAGCCGGGCTCGACCGGATAGGTTTTGGGCGGGCGGCCGCGGATGCCGGGCAGGCTCACATTGTCGTCGGTGAGCGGCTCGTCCGCCAGTTTCAGCAGATACCACTCGACCTCCAGGCCGACGATCAGGCTCATCCCCTGCTCTTGCAGCCGGCGCAATTGCCGACGCAGCAGCTGCCGCGGCGAGAAATGGAACGGCACGCCGCTGTTGAAATATTCGTCGCACAGGATCCAGCCGACACCTGGCGCCCACGGCAGCACGCGGAAGGTCGCGGGGTCCGGCACGATGGTCAGATTGGGCGAGCCGGTCATCTCGTCGAGCCCCATGCCGCCGCCGCGCGTGAACGAGGCGAAGGTGCGGGCGGCGGCGGAATCGAGCGTCGTGGTCGCGACATTGATATTGTAGCCGGTCTCGAGCGCGGCAATGAAGGCAGGCACGGTCACGGCCTTGGCGCGCGAGGCGCCGTGCGGGTCCGCCCAGGCGAGCCGCACAAAGCGCAGCTCCTCCTTCTGCACCCGGCGCTTAAGCTCCGCCGCCTGCCGGGCTTGATCCTCGGTCCACAGCCCGTGTTTTTCGATAAAACCTTGGGATTGCGTCATCGCGCCCGCGGGAGCCGGAGCGCGGCTCGTTGAGAGGAAACCATCTCCTTGATTAGAGGAATTGTCTGGCGAAATGAACCCCTTGCGACCTTGACGGCGGCGGCCCGCAGCCCCATCCCTATAGGTGTCAGTCGGCTGGACGGCCGCTCGGACCTAGGCCGAAAGGTGGTCCGGGAGGAAAGTCCGGGCTCCATGGACATACGGTGCCGGATAACGTCCGGCGGGCGCGAGCCCAGGGAAAGTGCCACAGAGAACAGACCGCCGCGGAGCGTAGCGTTTGCCGCGGTAAGGGTGAAACGGTGCGGTAAGAGCGCACCGCGCCTGCGGCAACGCAGGCGGCACGGCAAACCCCACCGGGAGCAAGACCGAATAGGGGCGGCGCGAGTCCCCGCGAAAGCGGGGATCCGGGATCCATGTCCGGATCCGGCCGTCCGGGTAGGTTGCCGGAGGCGCCGGGTAACCGGCGTCCCAGAGGAATGGCCGTCACGCGTGCAGTACGTGCTGCACGCCTTACAGAACCCGGCTTACAGGCTGGCTGATGCATAAAGGGGGCTCGGCGGAAAAACCCGCCGGGCCCCCGCCAATTTTAAGGCATTGATTCAAAATCGTTTTTTCGATTGAAGTCCGCCCTTAAATAAGCTAGCGTTATAGCTAGCTATACAGCTAGCTATTTGGAGCGCGGCATGGCTGAAGTCGGTACCTTCGAGGCCAAAAACAAACTGTCCGAACTGCTCGACCGGGCCGAACGCGGCGAGCGCGTCGTGATTTCCCGGCGCGGCAAGCCGGTGGTGGAACTGGTGCCGGTCGCGCGCGCGGAAGCCCAACGGCAACGGTCGCGCGACGCTGTCCGGCGTATTCGCGAACTTGCCAAGGAGATGAATCTCGGTCCGTTCGACTGGGAAGAGTGGAAGAAATATCGGGATGAAGGCCGCGAATGAGCTTTGTGCTCGACAGCTCGCTGACTGTCGCCTGGTTCGTTCCGGACGAACGCAAAACCAAAATTCAAGTCTTGCTCGACCGGGCCGGCGAGGATGGCGCCGTGGTACCCGATTTCTGGCGATTGGAAGTCGGCAACGCCCTGCTTCTCGCCACCCGGCGCAGTCGCCTGACGGCGGCGCAGCGTACCGAGGCGCTCGAACAATTGTCTTTCCTTCCGATCACGGTCGATTTCGAAACGTCTTTGCATGCTTGGGGCGCGACGTTGCAAATGGCGGAGCGCTTCCACTTGACTCTCTACGACGCCTGCTATCTCGAATTGGCGCAACGGCGCGCATTGCCGCTCGCGACGTTGGATCACGCGCTGGCTTCAGCCGGACGCGCGCTCGGGCTGGAGCTTCTCGGGGCGTGAGCGTGCTACATCGTTGCTCCGCGATGTAATGGCGGCCCCATGACTGGCTCCTGGGATTTCTGGATCGACCGCGGCGGCACCTTCACCGACATTGTCGGGCGGCGGCCGGACGGCGCGCTGGTCGCGCGCAAGCTTCTCTCGGACAACCCCGAGGCTTATCGCGACGCCGCCGTGCAGGGCATCCGCGACTTGCTCGGCCTGACGCAGGACCAGCCGATCCCGGCGGGACGCATCGGCGCGGTCAAGATGGGCACCACCGTCGCCACCAATGCGCTGCTTGAGCGCAAGGGCGAGCGCACGCTCTTGCTGATCACCAAGGGTTTCCGCGACGCGTTGAAGATCGGCTACCAGGCGCGCCCGAAGATTTTCGCCAAGCACATCGTCAAGCCGCAGATGCTGTACGAGCGCGTGTTCGAAGTCGACGAGCGCGTGCGCGCCGACGGCACCGTGGAGCAGGCGCCCAATCTCTCAGCGGTGCGCGCGGAACTTGCCGCGGCGAAGAGTGATGGCATCGACGCGGTCGCCATCGTGTTCATGCATGCCTACCGCTATCCCGAGCACGAGCGGCGGGTCGCCGCGCTGGCGCGCGAACTCGGCTTTGCGCAGGTCTCCGCCAGCCACGAAGTCTCGCCTCTGATCAAGCTCGTCTCGCGCGGCGATACCACCGTGGTCGACGCTTATCTGTCGCCCATCCTGCGCCGCCATGTGGCGCAGGTGACGGAGGCGTTGGGTGCTGAGTCTCGCTCGCCCTCTCCCCGCTCACTTCATTCACCTCCCCCCTTGCGGGGAAGGTCGGACCGCGCAGCGGTCCGGGAGGGGGGTACTTCTGAAACATCGGTGCCGGCATCTACCCCCCTCCCCAACCCTCCCCCTCAAGGGGGGAGGGAGCGCGCACAATTGATGTTCATGACATCCGCTGGTGGGCTGACGGCGGCGGAGCTGTTTCAGGGCAAGGACGCCATCCTGTCCGGTCCCGCCGGCGGCGTGGTCGGCATGGCGGAGACCGGGCACGAGGCAGGCCTCGACCGCCTGATCGGTTTCGACATGGGCGGCACCTCCACCGACGTGTCGCATTTTGACGGCGGATACGAACGCGCCTTCGAAACCGAAGTGGCGGGCGGGCGGCGGCGCGCGCCAATGATGCTGATCCACCCCGTGGCAGCCGGCGGCGGCTCGATCCTGCATTTCGACGGCGCCCGCCTGCGTGTCGGCCCCGACAGCGCTGGCGCCAACCCTGGACCGATGAGCTACCGGCGCGGCGGGCACCTCACCGTCACCGACGCCAATGTCATGGTCGGCAAGCTCGTTGCCGATTTCTTCCCGAAAATCTTCGGGCCGCGGCAGGACCAGCCGCTCGACGCCGACGCGGTGCGCGCAGGATTTGCTGCGCTCGCCCGCGACGTCGGCCGCACCCCCGAAGAGGTCGCCGACGGCTTCATCACCATCGCGATCGAGAACATGGCGAACGCCATCAAAAAGATTTCCGTGCAGCGCGGCTACGACGTCACCCGCTATGCGCTGAACTCGTTCGGCGGCGCCGGCGGCCAGCACGCCTGCCTGGTCGCCGACGCGCTCGGCATGCGCAAGGTGCTGATCCATCCGTATTCGTCGTTGCTCTCGGCCTATGGCATGGGGCTGGCGGATATCCGCGCCACCCGCCAGCAGGCGATCGAGCAGCCATTCGACCAGGCGCTCGCCGCCATCCGGCGTATCGGCGCCCGCCTCGGCCAAGAGGCAAGAGCGGAAGTTGCGGGCCAGGGCGTGCCGGCCGGCAGGATCAAAGTGATGGTGCGCGCGCATCTGCGCTACGCCGGCACCGACACGGCGCTGGTGGTGGAGGCCGGCACTGCGTCACCCTCCCCTGGAGGGGGAGGGTCGGCGACCCCCGACTTGATCGGGGGGAGCCGGGGTGGGGTGAAGCGCAACACGAAAAGATCACCCCCACCCGCCGCGCCAAAGCGCGTCGAAGACGCGCGGGAACGCGCTTATGGCGCGGCGACCTCCCCCCTCCAGGGGGAGGTGAAGATAGTACCCTTGGAAAAAATGCGGCGCGCCTTCGAGGCCGCCCACAAGGCCCGCTTCGGCTTCATCGATCGCAGCAAGCCAATCGAGGTGGAGGCAGTCTCGGTGGAAGCAATCGGCGGCAGCGCCAAATTCCGCGAGCAGGCGCACAAGACCACCCGCCGCAAGCTCCCCGCCCCGGCCCGCCACACGCAATTCTTTTGCCGCGGCCGGCGCCACAGGGCCGCGATCTATACGCGCGAGCAGCTCGCGCCGGGGCACGCGGTGGCCGGGCCTGCGATCATCGTCGAGCCGCACCAGACCGTGGTGGTCGAGCCCGGCTGGAGTGCAAAGGTCACCGCCAAAGATCATCTGTTGCTCGAGCGCGTCACAGCATTGCGGCGCGCGCGGGCGCTCGGCACCAAGGCCGATCCGGTGATGCTGGAAGTGTTCAACAACCTGTTCATGTCGATCGCCGAGCAGATGGGCGTGGCGCTGCAGAACACCGCTTCGTCCGTCAACATCAAGGAACGGCTGGATTTCTCCTGCGCGGTGTTTTCCGCCGAAGGATCGCTGGTCGCCAATGCGCCGCACATGCCGGTGCATCTCGGCTCCATGGACCGCGCGCTGGAAACCATCATCCGGCAGAACCCGGTCATTCGTGCCGGTGACGTCTACGCGATCAACGCGCCTTATAACGGCGGCACGCACCTGCCGGACATCACCGTCTGTACGCCGGTGTTTTCCACCCTCCCCCGGCGAGCGCTTGCGAGCAGCGGGGAGGGTCGGCGACGAAGTCGCCGGGGTGGGGGCACCTTCGACACAGCCCCCCACCCCCGACCCCTCCCCACCACGTCGCTTCGCTCCGCGGAGGGAGGGGAGATTTTATTCTGGGTCGCCAGCCGCGGCCATCACGCGGATATCGGCGGCATCTCGCCTGGTTCAATGTCGCCGAATGCCGTCACCATTGGAGAGGAAGGCGTCTATATCGATAACTTCAAGCTCGTTGATCGCGGGCGCTTCCGTGAGAAAGAAATTCGCGCGCTGCTGACGGGCGCCACCTATCCAGCGCGCAATCCGCAGCAGAACATCAACGACCTGAAGGCGCAAATCGCCGCCAACGAAAAAGGCGCGCAGGAACTGCACAAGATGGTGGATCAGTTCGGGCTCAGCGTGGTGCGCGCTTATATGGACCATGTGCAGGACAATGCCGCAGAAAGCGTGCGGCGCGTGATCGACCGGATGCGCGACGGCGAATTCACCTACGAGATGGATCAGGGCACGGCGATCAAGGTGAAGATCAGCGTGGACAAGAAGAAGCGCGAGGCCACCGTCGATTTCACCGGCACCTCGCCGCAGCAGCCGGACAATTTCAATGCGCCGGAGCCGGTGACACGCGCGGCCGTGCTCTACGTGTTCCGCGTGATGGTGGACGACGACATTCCGATGAATGCCGGGTGTCTGCGGCCGATCCGCATTGTCATTCCGCCGCGCTCGATGCTGTCGCCGGAATATCCGGCGGCGGTCGTGGCTGGCAATGTCGAGACTTCACAGGCGGTGACCAATTGCCTGTTCGGCG
>ORMF012441051.1_pt1 | contig 43039 bp, 42 predicted proteins | sample 1779871 | NCBI WGS metagenome assembly ORMF01 (sample SAMEA104232316, study PRJEB22302) | groundwater metagenome | biome: forest; feature: aquifer; material: groundwater | place: USA | collected 2011-08-07 | depth 5.4 m
CCTTCTTTGGGTGCAGCAAGATCACGCACAACGCGGCTGACTTCAACGGGGATAGATGCTTTGCTGCGTAAATAATGCGGTGATTCTTGAATGGTGCGGCGCAAATAAAAAACGGATGCAGCGGGAATGGCGCCAAATCCAACGAGAATACGCCAAATAACTTCGTGCGATAAATGTGATGCCAATAATAATGATGCAAAACCAGGCCCCACAATTAATCCAACCGCTTGCATTGCGAAAACCAATAACACCAAAAAACCGCGGTTTTTTCGCGTAGAATTTTCGCTGATAACCACCGCGCTAGACGGATAATCTCCGCCAATACCGAAGCCCACGATTAAACGTGCTATCAGCAGCATGGTAAAAGAAGAAGAACTTGCTGATAATATCGCGCCAAAAAATAGGATTAATACTTCAAAGCCATATAATTTTTTGCGACCATAGCGATCAGAAAAAAAGCCAAAGAACACGGCGCCGAATGCAGCGGATGCCAACGCTGCGCCATTGAGAATCGCAACTTGAAATGTGCTGAGACCCCAGATAGGTCCTAAAATGCTGGTGACAATACCAATAATAAACAGATCATACGCATCCGTGAAGAATCCAATCCCTGCAGTGAAAACCATCTTTGCGTGAAACTTGCCCAGTTTTGTTTCTTCGGAAGATATAACAGTGGAATGCGTCATCTTGTTCCCATCGGTTTTTTCAAGGAGCCCAGAGTATACCAAAGATTTTGAATAATTTTGTGATAAAGATGACAAAATACAAGGTGATTGGCACCATATATGTATATTTTTTCATCGAGTTGTATCCATTTTGGCGCTATTGGTGTTTTTTTTGAACAATATTGGTCAATGGTTGTGAGGTAGGAGGTCGGTGAATCCAAATGGAGTGGGTGATTTTAAGAAAATTAGTTTACAAACGCCTTCCGCACACATCATAATCTTGCAGCGTTGTCTGAATAGCGAAAAAACAATGCCGGCACCTTGATGTGCCATATACTATGTAAAGTCTTGGGGCCGTTAGCTCAGTTGGTAGAGCAGCTGACTCTTAATCAGCGGGTCGACAGTTCGATCCTGTCACGGCCCACCATATAATCAATAAGTTACCGATCATCTTTCCATTTTTAAATAACGCACTGTGTCATTTTTGTGACATGAATTCGTTTTGCTGCTTCTCTTAGATGATTACTAGAGAGATGCGCATAACGTAAAACCATATCCAAATTTGACCAGCCGCCAAGTTGTTGTAACTCCTGTAGGCTTGTTCCGTTTTGCACGTGCCAACTTGCCCAAGTGTGTCGCAAATCATGCCAGCGAAAATCGCGAATATCCGCTCTTTTTAATGCCCTCTGCCAAGCGCGTGTATTGCAACCTTTTACTGGTTTATCTCTAAAAGTAAAAACATAGATTGAATGCTTTCCCATTTGTTTCTTGAGGATGCTCATCGCATCATCATTTAATGGAATGGGAATTGCTTTTTTGGATTTTGATTGCTCAGGGTTCACTAAGGCGTGTGCTCTTTGCATATCAACATCCTTCCAGCGTAAACCGGATACGTTAGAAGCGCGAAGTCCTGTTGCTAACGTAAATCCAACCATGTTTTTCAAGTGTTCTGGAAGCTCTTTCATTAAACGAGCCGCCTCATTTGGCGTTAGCCATCTGATGCGCTGGTTTGCTTCCCGACGGAATCTGATTTTAGGTATAGTATTAACCCATTCCCATTCAAATTTTGCTTTTCGCAAAATTGATCGAATGACTGCAAGTAAGCGATTGACAGTTGCAGGTGCGACCCCGGTAGCTTCTTTCGCTTTTGCAATTTCTTCGACAAGATCCGTTCCAATATCACAAAGTGCTCGTTGATGAAGATAGGGGTGTACCCAGCGTAAATTTTTACGGTCTTCATTTAGTGTTCGTTTGTGTTTGGATTCTTCAAACCATCGTGTTACTGCTTCAGGCCAAGTTTTTTGAGGCTTTTCGTCAAGATGCGTGTATTTCCATAAGTCAGATTTAAATTGATCATGAAATTGTTGTGCATCTTTTTTTATCGCAGTCCCAGTACTTTTTCGTATTCTTCGTCCTTTGTGTGAGATATCGATCCACCAAAGTCCATCTCGTTTATAGAGTGCCATATCGTTTTACTCCTATGGTCAACGACACCCTGCGATGCCTTACCAGAATATAGTGATCGAAAGTGTGCGACAAGATCGGCTTCGAGAAATCGCCACGATCTGCCTACTTTTGCGCCAGGTAGGTCGCCGCTTGCTGCTAAGTTGCGTGCAGTTTCTTTGTGAATACCTAAGAATTCTGCGGCTTCAATAAGGGAAAATGTTTTGTGGCTGTAATTTGCATCATGCATATTGGTGTCCTTATCGTTAGCTCCCCGAAAAGATACAAAAATATTTTGCTAGATCACTGGCTTGCTTTTTATTTAGGAACGCTTTTTTTGAAATCACATTATTTAGCTTTTCATCAGAGATATTCAGCATTTTTGCGATATCTGCTTTTTTGAGCGGTGATTGTTCTGTGATTAAATTTATTAGTGTGTGTTGCTTTTCAGGGTGTAAAATAAAGTCGACTGTGATGAATGTTGTTTTTTGTTTTTTAACGTTGGTATCGCCCATAATAAAAATACTCCGTGTAATCTAATGGATCGTATTGATCAAAAATAAAACCTGTATTGATTTATTTTCCTCAATGATGAGCGAAGAATAGGGCGCAATTTTTCAAAAGTAAAGTTTTCTTTATTTCAGGTAAATAATAATTTATATCTGCGTACATTTTGGTATGAATTAATTTATTATTGAAAAGTAAAATTTATTCGATATACTGCGCGAATGAAAAAAAACAAGTTAAAAACATTATCAGATCGGTTGCTGTACGCATTGGAAATTACCGAAACCAGAAAGGCGGATTTGGCCAGAGCGATTGATGTGCAACCACAAACGATCCAGCATCTTTGTCACGGAAATGTGAAGTCATCGCGCTTCACGTTTGAGTTGGCAACTGCGCTGGGTTTAAACACAACATGGCTAGCAACAGGTGAAGGAGAACCGTTTGTTGCCGATGAACCGAAAAATCATTTCTTTGACGATTATAAAATCATCCCCGTATTAGAGTCAGAACAGTTGATTTCACTGGCTCATAAAAATACATTCAATGAAACTACCACCACAGAATGGGCTACATTAAAGACAAAGGAATTGGACGTATTCTGCGTAACAATGCACGATTCTTCAATGAGCCCATCTATTCCCAAGGGCGCAAAACTATTCTTTAAAAAGCCTGCAAAAAAAGAGGCTTTAGGTGGAATAGTCATCGCTTACTTACCTTCTTTTGACTCAATTTTAATTCGAGATTACCAGCAAAAAAATAATTCTGTTTTTTTATCACCAAAAAACAAAACACTTTTCAGGGAGATAGAGTTGCCGACGGATGCGGTTATTTTTGGATTGGCGATTGAATGCCAATTCGCTATTAACATTGCGTAGTAATGGAGGTTCAATGACGAGCTTACTGAGGAAGGTAAAAAATAAATTTACTTATTCTGTGGAGAGTATTAGAAATCGATATCCTTGTAAATTAATCAAAATAAAAAACCATACTGATTTTGATCGAAAAACATTGGTGACATATCGTGCTGTAACTCGCTTTAATTTGCGTGAACTCACGCTTGAAGAAATTTTGAATGACCAAATGATTGTCGAAAAACTTCACCCAACAGACGCCGTAAAATTAGGCTTTTTGTCTGCCGCTGAGATTTTTTTAAAAAACGATAAATCAATCACTGAGATCAAACAAGATTATCAAAAAATAGCAACGAATATGTTTAAAGACTTGGATGGACGCCAATGAAATACAACAACGCACCATTAAAATTGAACTCACGATATATTTTATTAATTGCGATGCTCTACACCGCCGTCAGTGTTGCAGCAGATGTGGTTGCATACAAATACACGCATTTTCTTGGATTATTAGAATCCGGAGCCACCATTTTATTCCCGCTTACTTACGTGATGGGTGACGTGGTTTCCGAAGTGTATGGATGGGGAATATCCATGCGATTGGTTTGGTTTGGATTACTCAGCGAAGCTTTTTTTGCTCTGTGTATTATGTTTGTCATTTACTTGCCGTCATATGGAATTGGACACCACCAACATGAATATGTGGATGTCTTGGGAAATATTTGGTTATTTGTATTAGCAGGTATTATTGCTGATGCCATTGCTGGATTGCTCAACGTATATTTTATTTCAAAATACAAAGTTCGCTGGAAAGGTGAGTTATTTTGGGTAAGAAGCATTCTTTCAACACTAATCTCCGAATTCATTTTAATTTTTGTTACTGTTGCAATTGCATTCATTCCGGATATTCATTTGAAAGCAACAATGCATGTATTTTGGGATGCGTACAAACTAGAAATTTTTTATGCGATTTTATTTGTAGCGCCAGCACAATATCTTGTTGGTGTGCTCAAACGCGCAGAAGGAATTGACGTTTATGATTATGGAATTTCATACAATCCATTTAAATTTAATTAACCTCGAGGACATAAAATGAAAATTGGAATCATGGGCGCAATGCCGCAAGAAGTTGATAGTATTCTCTCGCATATGACAGATGTTCAGACAATTGAGTACGGTAGCAGAACCTATCATGTTGGAAAAATGAATTCACATGATGTGGTATTGGTGTTTTCCCGCTGGGGAAAAGTAGCGGCTGCAACAACGGCAACATCTCTTGTGACAGAATTTAAAGTTGATCAACTGATTTTTACGGGTGTTGCAGGTGCATCTGCGCCCACTTTAAATATCGGTGATATCGTTATTTCATCACAACTTTATCAGCATGATATGGATGCAAGACCATTGATGCCGCGCCATGAAATTCCGCTAACTGGCATTACCTTTTTTAGAGCTGACACAGCGCTAGTGAGAAGAGCGCAGGCTGCAACCCGTGGCTTGTTGGCAACGCTATCACAGAAAATTCCAGCAGAGGAATTGGCTGCTTTTAACATTACTCAGCCGAAATGCATTCTGGGTACCATTGCAACGGGCGATCAATTTATTGGTGACGCTGATCGCACAGGTGCGATCATGGCTGAAAAACCAGAAACAGCCGCTGTTGAAATGGAAGGAGCCGCAGTTGCGCAAGTCTGCACAGACTATGAAATTCCATTCGTTGTTATCCGAACTATTTCAGACAAAGCAGATCATCAATCAGCAATCGATTTTCCGAGATTTGTCGATAAAATCGCAAGGCATTATGCGGAACATATTGTGACTGGGATGATATCTAATATGCGTGTTGATGCCGAAGATGAGGCTGAAATAGCAAATTCCTCTACCTCTGTAATGTAGTGTTAAATATTAAAATACAATCCGTGGCTCTGTATTCAAGTGATTTCAGAGCCAAATGAAAAGTTATGTAATAAACCATAGCCCATTTGCATACAAATAAGCGGACGAAACTGCGCCAAGTTCGGTTGCGCTTAAATGGAAATGCGTCATTAAATTAACGCCAATGGTATTGAATGCGACTTTTTGAAATATGGTGAAGAAAAAAAATAAACCTGCTGAAATGCATGATTAAACACGTTGAAATAGCCCAATTTCTTCCTGATTATTGAAATTCATTTTCAATATATTTCCAACAAATAATGTTAAACAAGGTGCCTAAAAATGTGGTGCAGTTTAGTATAAAGTTGTGTGGGTTGATGTACAAATTACTGTAGTTAATACGGTAGTGATATCTGATTAAGTATCTTGTTTGTTGGGCGCCTGCCAGTCGAATTTCTTGTATTTTTGGTCGATAAAACTTCATGTATATCAATATATTGAGTTATTTTTGATTCTTTAACGACTCAATATACCTCGTGAGACCACTTTTTCGCCTTTTTTCGTCAAAATATTTCCTTAATCTGTGTGCTATATACTTAGCATGAGGATCAGTGATTTTTGGTTGTCATTGAGTTACTTGATTTTGGCGATGTTTGGGACTAGAAACAGTGAGATACATTACATGAGATTTCAATCTAAGACGGAAGCATATTTATATACATTGTACGTCCTTGACTGTGCTTTGAAAAAGCAGCGGGTGGATTCGTTCGCATCTCAAAAAATTAAAATCGCAATTGATGCAATCAGAATAGCTCTTGAAAACCATGAGCAAAATCCTAAAAAGGTGGCGGATATTGTGGACACCCTTATTAGGGAGATTCGTTTTAACGTTGACAGTTACACTCTCTCAAGACTTGAGTCAGTACAACAAAGCATTGTGGAAAGTAGTTATCAGCAAACAGTTGAAGAAAAATGGGCGAACCCTTTAGGTCGTCGATTTGAATCTCAACTTCAAATTGAGCTTTTGCAAAAGCCTACCGAATCTATGATGGCTTCAGTTAAAAAAATTTCTGACAAGTTGATTGAAATTTTAGATGGCAATATCAATATACAAAACTATTTTTTGCAATTTTTACATGAAAAGGCGCATGTTATTTCTTTTGGCGCATTCAAAACAAAACCAAATTATAAACAAGTAAAACAGGTTTTACAGAACAATAATCCAATGGATTTGGCAAAATTAATGTTCATACATTTTAAATTTGCACAATCAATTGCGCGATCCTTGGAAGGGGATTATGCTCAAACAGCTGCAACCGTCGCTCAAGTTGCTGATGTACAAATGTATAAATCTGAATATTATAAAGAGCGTGGTCGAGGTCAAACTTTTGATGGTAATAAACGCACTTATCAGATGGGACTTGTTGCGCAAGAAGGTGGTGTATGTAACGCAGGTTTGCCTAGAGTTGAAACTAGTGGTGCATCTTGGGTTGCTGATTGTAGAGCGCAATCACCAAACCTGACTTCACCCTATACAAGAAGTTTGGTTGAGTATGATACACCTTATGTGGCTGGTCCCTCTGGCATGACCAGTGTGTTTATAGGGCAACTGATTGGTTTTAATGTACATGGTGTTGATGAAAGGAAACACTATTTATCTGCTGTCACAGGCTATATGGTTTCAGGCGGATTTCATAGCTTGCATGAAGTGCTAGGCCCTGTTCGTCATTGCTTGCCTGATCAGCAATTATTGCCAAACACTTATCATGCTGAAATTCCAAAGAGTGATGATTTGGGTCAACCACCAAATTTTCATGCCTTCTATGAACAGATGTCATCTGTAGATTCACAGTTTTCAGAAAAAAGAGAAGCTGGATATGCAAAGTTAAATTCTTTTATGCATGATCATTATGTGAAAGCAACGCCACGATTACCGCTATATCATGATGCTGAAAGCGTAAAAACAAAGGCCCTCTCAGGAATTAAATCATATGGTAGTAGGAGTAAGGGGTTATTTACCTTTACTTTAAATCCAGATAAAGAGAGAGGAATTAAGAGGGCGGATAATTATAATAAAATGCTTACCGACGCTACATCAGATTTGGAAAAGCTGGTAATTATTTTCGCTTTATTGTCTAGTAAAGAGGGCCCAACTTTAAAAAAATATGTTGCGCAAAGCTTGGGTTTTTCTACACCTAATGAAGCGATAAAGGAACTTGGTGATCTTATTAATGGTGAGTTGAGAGAAAAATTTGTAGTTGTGTCTCGAACTGGAGAATTGATTGATTTAGTGCAACTTGAAAAACAAAAAGATGAGCTAAACAAGGTGATAAGCGAATTAATTAAATTAGCCGATGCAAATCTAGACAAGAAAGAGTGTTATCAATCTTCTGCTGAAAGAGGAAAATTTACAGCACCTCTAGAAAGGCTGTCTTATATAGCCAAGCGGGATTATGGGCAAGAAGAAAGTGAGCGCATTAGAGAAGCGCAATCTCCAGGAGTAGGCTAAATGAAGTTTTTATCAAAAACAGAAGCCTATTTATATACGGTATACATTTTTAATAAAATATTACGTAATTATCAACATGATCAAGATGTTTCTTTAATGTTGCAGCAAGGTGTCGATTATTTTATTCAATGCGTAGAAAATCATGAGCAAGATTTATCTAAAGTTTTTCAATTTACAAGCGGTGTGTTGGTGCAGTTGACTAAAAAAATAGATAGAAAAGATGCATTGGTTTTATCTTTTGTTTTTAATGCAATACAGACAAGTGACTTTAATCAATCTTTGGAGGATAAGTGGAAAAATCCGCTTGGGCGTCGATTTGAATCGCAACTGCAAATTGAGCTGTCTATGAATCCGACTGACAGAATGATGGCGGCCTTAAAAAAAGTGTCTAATGAAATCGTTGAGCTACTAGACAGAAACTCCTTGGTTCGAGAGTATTTTTTATACATGCTATGTGAAGAAGCGCATGTAATCGCTTTTGGAAGCTTCTCAGAAATGCCGGCCTATGAGTCCGTAAAAGAAATTTTGCTTAAAAATGATAAAAAAGATTTCATCTCTATTATGTATATGCATTTTAAATTTGCGCGTGACGGCATTTATATGCTTGATGATGAATATCATGAGTTAAAATCAAGAAATCATAGAACAGATGCGCAGATGTTTGGTTCGCAATACTATAAAGATAGGGGTCGAAATGGTCGTTTAAAAATTGAATATACACAAAGAATGGGCACGTTAATTGATGATAGTGATTTCCATAATCATCAATTACCTGAGCATCAATCTCATTGGGTATCTGATTCAAAAGGGCAGTCGCCTGACTTGACCTCTCTTTACACGTTAGCGCTAATTGAGAATGATGTTCCCTACATTGCTGGTCCTTCTGGAATGACAAGCAGATTTATGAGCCAGATGTTGGCTTTTGAAGTGTTAACGAAAGAAGAAAAGCAATGTTATGTTTTATCAGTGACCGCGTATATGGTATCAGCTGGTTTTCATAGCTTGCATGAAGTATTAGGGCCAATTGCGTTTTGTTTACCCGAGGAAAATTTAATTCCTGGTTATCATGCCGTTGCATCCGTTGAAACAGGAGGTAGACAGGTTCCAAATTTCAATGTTTTTTATTCTCTGATGGAGGAACTTGATCCCGAATTTAGATTGGTTAGAAGTTCTGGGTGGAATAAGTTAATTCGTTTTATAGAAGATGCTTATTTATTGCAATTCACACATTTATCCGCATATGAAAATTTATGTGGCGATGTTAAAGGAAGAGTTATGAAAGCGATAAAACAGTATCAGAAAAGAACGAGAGGTTTTTTCACATATACCATTAATCCAGATAGAGAGACGGGTGATATCAGAGCAAAAAATTATTTATTAATGCTCGAAAAAGCTGAAACAAAATCTCAAGTATTAGTGATTGTGTATGCATTACTTGCCACAATAAATGGCAGTATATTAAAGCAATATGTAGGCACCCATCTGAATTTTAATAATGTTGAAGATGCTAGAAACTATTTTGAAGAATTGGTGAGAATAAATATTTTTACGTCAATGCAACGGCCTGACAGTTTATTTACACGTCTATTACAAAGCTTAAACACGAATGTTATTTTAAAAATAGTAAGGCTATCCCATGATAGTAAATCTAATGTTGAAGTCATTGTTAAAGGTTTGTATGGGTCGCTATCTGGTATTGAGTCTGAATCTAAACGCAATTTTGCAATAAATTGATAAATCTTATTAAGGTAAGGTAGGTGTAATATGAAAAAAAATAGTGTTTTTTGCGAAGGTGCAGATGTGGTTATTGATAAAATAGCTGATAATCGCTCAGATTTTACCCGTGCATTCCTAGACACTTATCCGCTTACTGATGAGCAAGTTGATAGACTTGCAAGTGCAATAAGATCTAATACGAACCTACAGTATATTAATCTTTTTGATTGTCATATTAGTCAAGAAAAATTACATGTTCTCCTTTCTGCTTTACTGGAAAATAAAAATATTCGTGAGTTAGTAATTAACCAAGATATTGGCGATGAATTATATAGTGCATTTATGAAAGCAGTTTCAAAAGATAATTTAAATTCTGCTAAGCGCATATAAAATAAAAAATAGGTCTGATTTAAACTGTCTAATTGCAACAGTTGTATTTAAATTAATTTTGAAGTTATTTTGATATCAGAATCCTATTAGTTTATAGACGGGTAAATCCTTCTATGTGCCAAGAGGGAGCGGTCGCCACAGGTGACAGCTATGATCTCTTGGAAATGGGCATAAAAGGGACCGTCTTTTTTATCTTCCTGGTAAGTTTATATGGCTAAAACTGCCAGTCCATGATGATCAACCAAATTTAATAATTTCAATGCAATCCCGTTCGGTTTTTTTTGTCCTTGCTCCCATTTTTGAATTGTTGAAGTAGTTGTATTGAGATAAAGAGCGAATACCGCTTGGCTTACTTTAAAACGTCTGCGAATACGTTTTATTTGATTGGCTGAATATTTTTTCACTGGCGGCAAAGACATGGCGTCAAATTCACGCAGTGTTTGCTCGCTCATTACGCCGGCTTCATGAAAATCTTTTGCGGTCTCGTGAATAACTTCACTTAGTGTTTTGCCTAGCATGTTCCACCTCAATCAATTTGCCTGCTTCAACCAGAGTATTCAGCTGTTTTTCTGAATAACCTAACAACTCTTTTGCGAATTCTCTTGTTTGCTTTAGTTCATCATCGCTTATGTTGTCTTTTTCATTTTTGGAATAGCCAAATATGAAAAATGCGTTTGCAGATGATTGATAAATTAAAATGGTGCGTGTGCTGCCTCGTTTGCCACGTCCTTTCTGTGCAACACGTTTTTTATAAACGTGACCACCTAAATTGGCATCAATCAAGCCGCGCTCCATTTCGCAAATAGCTTGGTTGAGAATATCGTCCGTTAATTTTTCTTTTTGCGCCCATTTGGCGAATAAGCGAGTTTTAAAAATGCGCATCCATTTTCCTTACTTTTTAAGTATAGCACCGAGTGCTATATTTTCAACTTTTTGTTTGAGCGTTATTAGCCCTGGTAAAGATGGGTTGACTGACAAATAATCCCAACAATATGCGCAGCATCTGGTTTATCTGCGATGATATTTGCCCAGTTGTCATTGAGCGCGGTTAATTCAAATGCCTCAAAATCGTTATTAAAGCTGTGTTGTTTGTATTGTCTGATGATAATGCCGGGTTGATTAGGAATAACGGCGGCAACGAGACTGCCCGGTTTGGGTTTTTGATCCGTGTTGATAATCACAATGTCGTTGGTGTTGATTTTGGGTGACATGCTGTCATCTTGCATTTTTATCGCAAAATAATGGTGTTCATCGTCGTTTTCAATCAAGGTAAGCGGGGCGTATTCGATTTTTTCGGAATGTTTTATTTTTAGTGTCTCGATGCTGTTTAACGGATTGGTAGCTTGCTCCAAGCTTAATAAAGGCACGAATTTTACAGGTGTTGATAGCTTTCTGATTTCTCCGGTTGCGGTATCAGACAGCCCCAGAAGATAGGATGGTGCGGTATTTAATAATTTCCCGAGTAAAATGGCTTCATTTGGCCCTGGCGTTCGAGCGCCGCGCTCCCAGTTGGCTACGCAGGAAGCCGTCAGTGCGCCTTTGCTGAGTTCAGCCAATGCTTTCAATGTGAGGCCGCATTTTTTACGGTTTTCAGCGATTCTTTGACCGATAATTTCTTGAATTTTCATCGTATTTTCAACCTTAATTCGATTTTTAATCACAAAATGAAAATATTTGTTGATATAATTTCATTTCGTGATAATATTGCAACACAAAACGGGATTTAACAGGGTTTATTGTTTCATTTCGCAAATAATATCACAATTTTTGAAATAAAATCACATTTCGTGATCGGTTTTAATGGATTTAATGTGCGGTAGCTCATGGAATACAAGATCAATCAGCGAGAGCAGGGTGCCTTGAAGGGGTTGCCCCATTTAGCGCGCTTGGTGTATCTCGAAGCAATCCGCCCTTACATGGATTACGCAACCGGCATCGTTGGTATCAAGCGCGGGATTAGCTATCAATCACTGCGTGAAGAATTGTATGTGGAACCACACAAAGGGTATGCGAGCGGTTCGCCAAGTAAAGATCAAATGCGCCGTGCAGTAAAAACATTGGAACGTGCGGGATTAATTTCGATTGAATCGGAAGGGATGAAGCTGATTTTAAAGTGTAAGTTGGCGACTTGGGATTTTTCCGATCAAAACAAAGTAGCCACTAAGCCGCCATATGAAGCCACCACACAGTTGCCACTAAAAAATAACAATAAAACAAGTGATTGTGATTTGAAAAACGAAAAAGCCACCATAACCAAAACTACGAAAGCCGCCACACCTCCGGTATCCGATATTAATTATGTTTTTGTGTGTGATGCGTTTCAACAATTTTGGCAAATGTATCCTGTGAAATTTTCAAAGCAAAAAGCATGGGAAGTGTTTCAAGCGTTGTCGGTAACAGAAGGGTTGTTTAACGAAATCATCGCAGGACTGGAATCGCAGTGTGTTTATCGCAAAGAAGCGTTAATGCATGGCACTTGGATGCCGCAGTGGAAACAAGCCGCAAATTGGTTGATGCAACGTTGTTGGGAAGATGAATTACCCTCGTTGAAAATATTGTCAGAGGAAAAGGCAGATGCAAGCAGCAAAGGAAATAACACAAAACAAGAACGATCAGTCGATTTGCTCTGGGAATCTTGCAAAGACGCCTTTGATGAAGTCGACAACAGCAGTGACAGAAAAATCATATACCTCAATGCCAGCCAGCGCGCGTATTGATCGATTGTTTGTAAAATTTTCTGCGATTTATGGACACATTTGGCAGAGCCAATTTAAACAAGCTGAATTTTTAACGATAGCAAAAAAGGTATGGGGCGAGACACTGGCGGATATTGCTGATGAGAATATTGATCTGGCATTAAAAGCTTGCACAAAAAGACATGAAATGCCGCCAACTTTGCCAGCGTTTTATCAATTGTGTCGCAGCTATCAACCAAAAATAAAAATCAATCATGTTGAGAAAACGGAGTGTAAACCAGCAGATGAAAAAAATATCGAAACCCATTTAAAAAAATTACGTGAAATTGTTTCGCAATCATTATTTAAAACGAATGCTAAATAAAGCAGAAGAGTTCAATGAACCAAGCCTACTTGCTTGAGAAATTAGATCATCGCATTCAGCACGCGCTGACAGATAAAAACATAGGCGAGATTATCCTAAATTCCGACGGTAGGCTTTGGTTTGTTGATCATCAATCCCGATATATTGAGAGTGGGTTGATTGAGAAAAATCAGGCAATGACATTTGTGCACGGATTGGCGCAATTTGAGTGCCAATTTTTAAATGAAAGCACGCCTTACCTAGATGCTATTTTGCCATTTGATGGCGAGCGAATTAATGTGCGTATTCCGCCGATGACCAATCATGTGTCATTTAACATTCGTAAAAAATCATCGCGCGTATATTCATTGCGTGATTATGTTGAGAAAAAAATGATGACGGCTCAACAAGCAGACATTTTAATTAATGCAATTGAATTGCGAAAAAATATTTTAGTAAGCGGTTCTCCTGCATCCGGTAAAACAACATTAACCAATGCATTGCTAGATGCGATGACGCAAGTCTTACCCGAAGGGCATCGCGTATTAATTTTGGAGCAAGTGCCAGAATTACAATGCAACGCTAAAAACAAAGAATCATTTTTGGTATCAAAATATTGTGACATGAACAAACTGCTGTGGACTGCGATGAGAAGCTCGCCTGATTGTTTAATTGTAGGCGAGGTAAGAGATGGTGCCGCGCTTGATTTGTTGAAAGCGTGGAATACAGGGTGTCATGGTGGTGTTGCAACGATTCATGCTAATCATGCAAGAGCAGCGGTTCAGCGTTTATTGGATTTATCCTGTGAGGTCACGGTAACACCGCCTTACACATTAGTCGCAGAAGCAATTGATGTGATTGTGCATATTCAAGCAAGTCACAAGCATCAGCCTAATAGAGAAGTCACAGAGATTGTCGCGATTGATGATTTTGACATGCATACAAAAACGTATCGCTTTAAACGATTGGATTCGGAGAAAAGTCGCCATGAAAAAACGCTTTAACAAATTTCGCTGGATGATGATTTGTCTAATTTTGTTTTTACCGTGTTCTGTTTTTGCATCAGAGACAGGTGTGAACCCGTGGGAAAACGTGTTGCAACGGATTGCTGATTCATTTACAGGGCCTGTTGCTTACGCCATTTCTATTATTGCCATTGTTTGTTGCGGTATCACGATGGCTTTTGCAGATTTACAAGGTGGAGCGAAAAATTTTGTGCAGGCGGCCTGTGGTTTGTCGATTGCGTTTTTTGCAGCGCAAATTGTCACTGAATTTCTGGGATTCAGTGGGGCAGTGATTTAAATGCGAGGAACTGTCCTGCCTGTTAATAAGGCCATGATGCGGCCGTTGATGATCGGCGGTGTTGAAAAACACTTGGCGCTTTTTAATGCGTTGCTGTCTTTTCCGTTGATTGCGGCAACGCATTTTCATTTGCCGTGGTGTTTTTTAGGTTTGTTTTTTTATGCAAGCATGCATGCATTGCTTCGCTTGATTTCAAAGCAGGATCCACAGATTGGAAAATTATTTCAGCGCAGTACGCGATATTGCGTGAAATCTTATTTTCCAGCAAAGAGTCATCCAGCGATGATTGAAATATGGAAAATAAAATCGGTGACGTAAATGATTTTCAAAAAAGAATACAAGCCACACCCATTGAAAAAAACATTTCGCAAACTGCGCACGCATCGTGGTTTTAATGATTTGTTGACTTACATGATGCAATTAGATGATGCAACGATTCTACATAAAGATGGCGCATTGTCGCGTCATTTTAGGTATGTTGCGCCAGATGCTGATTCTGCTACGGCAAGTTACCTTGATTTTATATCGGAAACTTGGAAAAACAGTTTTGGATTCTTGGGCGATAATTGGATGGTTGAAACCAATGTCATTAGTGAGCAATTCAATTATTATGCTAATACACGTGAATTTCCCGAAATTGTTTCTGCTTTGATTGATGATGAAAGAAGAAATCAATATCAACAAGATGCTTATTTTAAAACGACGCATTATCTGAGTATCACCTGGAAGCCGCAAAATCATTTGCAATCGGGTCTTCAAAAATTCGCTTTGCAAGCTGATGGTGAAAAAGTAGATTTGGATTATCAGAAAATACTGAATCAATTTGATCAAAAAGTTCAGGAATATCTCAATTATTTAAAACGCGCGTTGATATCCGTTAGCCCTTTGAATGAAGACGAATTAACCTCCTTTTTATATTTTTGTGTTGGTGCTTATTCTCGCAAATTAAAAAAGCCAGTAATGGGTTCATTTCTAGATGCGTATTTAAGCGGTGATGATTTTATCGGTGGTCTTGAGCCAAAAATAGGTAATAAATACATTAAGGTGTTAGCGCTTGATGATTTGCCCAGTTATAGCAATCCAGCACTCTTAAAATCATTGCAATATTTTCCAGTTACTTATCGTTGGTCTAGCCGTTTTATTCCATTGGATAAAACAACAGCAGTTTCCTATTTAAAAAAATACGAACGCAGTTGGTCATCCAAAGCCATTGGTTTGATGGGTGTAATTCGTGAATCCATGGGCATGATGCCTAAACGTGATGATGATGCGCAATCAGTAGCGGATCAATTAAAGCAAGCGCAGGTTGAAAATAGCGCTGGTAATGTGGGATATGGATTTTATACCAGTGTATTGATTTTAATGCATGAGGATAAAGATCAATTAAAACAAATTGCAGAAGAAATCATTGCGCACATTCATCAAATGGATTTTAAGGTGCGCGATGAATCCGTGAATGCATGTGAGGCTTATCTGGGATCGCTTCCATCACATGGGGATTATAATTTACGAAAAATGATGGTGGATACGAACTACATTGCTCATGCCATGCCAACGAGTAGTTTATATCAAGGTGAGATGAAATCACCTTGTGATAAGGCAGGGTATCGTCATCAAGCGCCATTGCTATTTACTGCAACAGAGGGCTCACGTCCATTTCTTCTGAATAATCATGTCGGTGATGTGGGTCATACTGCAATTCTTGGGCCAACAGGCATGGGTAAAAGCACTTTGATTGGTGCGATAATGATGGGTCATCGTCAATATGCGGGTTCTCGAATCATCGTGCTTGATAAAGATCATTCGAATCGGATACCGATTAAAGCGCTCGGCGGGCAGTATTATGATTTGAATAAGGATGAGTGTCAGTTATCGCCATTGGCTCGTGTAACAAGTGTTGATGATGTGGCGATTGATCAAGCCCTGGATTGGCTGAAATCCTGTTGTTTTGTCCAAGGTGTTGCAATCAAGCCAGAGCAACAAGTGTTATTACGTGAAGCTTTGGTTCGATTGGGTGGTGATAAACAATCATTTAAAAATTTATCGCATTTAAGTGTGCAAGATGAATCAATTCGAGTTGCTTTATCCAGTTTGAATAGTGGACGATACAAATCATTATTGAATGGCACATCACCACAATTTTCAAACGCAGATGTGATTGGTTTTGAAATAAGCGCATTTTTGCAAACACACACCAAACAACACAATTTAAATATTCCGGTTATTCAAGCCATTTTGAATGAATTGGATGAGTTATTCAAAGATAAGCGCCCAACCTTACTAATTTTGGAAGAAGCTTGGGCTTTTTTGCGTCATCCACTTTTCAAAGAAAAACTTAACGATTGGTTTAAAACGCTACGCAAAGCCAATGTGTCAGTGATTTTTGTATCGCAAGATTTAGATGACATTGTCAAATCAGACAGTGCGTCTGTTATTCAGTCCTCTTGTATGACCCGTATTTATTTACCGAATCGATCTGTATCTGAAAAACGCGTTGCTGAACAATATGAAGCGTTTGGTTTTAATGAGCAGGAAATTAATATCATTAAAAACGCGATTCCGAAACAGGATTATTATTACCAATCACCTTATGGAAAACGATTATTTCGGTTGGATTTAAAACCAGTTGCCAAAGCGTTTTTGTGTGTCAGTGAGAAAAAAGGGATTGATCAATTTGATTCGCTTTATACATCGAATAAACCAGATTGGATTCTCGATTGGCTAAAGTATCAAAAACTCGATTCTTGGGCTCAGTTTGTTAAATCACATTATTTGGATTGATCGGATGAAAAACAGATACGTTATAACATGCTGTGCATTGGCCATCCTTGTGACAAATACTTCGCAATAGGCGATGTATTTTCCTATTTAAATTATTTACAAGATATGAAGACTGCGATGAATTCTGCTACTTCATTAGCAAATCAGGCACAGCAAATTCACAATGAAATTGAATCTATTCAATATCAAGCTAAAAATACCGGCCATTTGAATAACTACCAATACAACCGTTTGACGCAACTCATGCAACGGATGGATCAAATTACGAATCAAGGTCAGGCGATTTCATACAATGCGGCGAATATTGATCAGCAGTTTCGTAGCCGTTATCCCAACTATGCAAATCAAAACAATACGCGTAATTATCAATATGCTTATCAAAATTGGAATCATTCCACATTAAATACGATTAATAATTCTATGCAAGCCAATGGTGCAATTGCACAGCATTTTCAAACGGAGTCAGATTTAATGGATCATTTACGTACCCAAAGCAAAAGTGCGACCGGCAGAATGCAAGCGTTGCAAGTATCCAATGAAATTGCTTCTGAAAACGTAAATCAAATGCAAGAGCTTGAGCGCATCACCTTATCGCAATCCAATGCACAAAATTCTTATATGGCTTATCGAGTCTCAAAAGAATCTTATAACGAAGAGGGATTGTCTGATTTGGCAAAAAACACCAGTGCCACATTTCCTGTTTATCATAACAATGATTCATTCCAAAAAATTGAATCAGGGAATTGATCCATGAGTGATGCGGGTATTTTAGATCAAGTCACGCAACAGTTTTTGAGTGCGTTTCAAAGTGATGGCTCAGTCTTCCAGCGTGCAGGCGAGCATCTTTTTTATTATTTGTGCGTGATTGAGTTATCCATTTCTGCAATTTGGATGGTCTTAGCGGGTGAATCACTGCAAAGATTAGTTTTGCGATGTGTTCAGCTGTGTTTTTTATTTGGGTTTTTTTATGGGCTCATTCAAATGGGAAGTGAATGGGTGCCTGATTTGTTGAATGGTTTTATCGAGCTTGGGCAACAAGGTGGTGTCAGGTCATTAGATCCGAGCTCAATCGTGAATCAAGGGGTCAGTATTGCGAGCGCTATTTTCCAAGGGTTTTTTAACTGGGGTTTGTTGACGCATCCCTTTGTGTCACTCATTGGTGCGATTGTGTGTTTAGCGGTTCTGGTGATTTATGCATTAATTGCAGCGGAATTAACGATTGTTCTGGTGAAATCGTATGTCGTTGTATCACTGGCAGGATTATTTTTTGCCTTCGGTGCGAGTGAATACATTAGGAGCATGACTCAAAAATATATCGCCACAGCAATTGGATTGGGTATGCAATTGATGATGTTGTATTTGCTATTGGGAGTAGGGCAACACGTAGGTAGTGATTGGGCGTCGATGACAGCGGAAGCCGCATCGCAACATCAACTCATGCCCATGTTAGTCATTCTGGCGGCTGTGATTGTGTATTACATGATAATTAAACATGTGCCTGTATTTGTTGCGAGTATGTCGGGCGCATCAGGATTGCGTGATTATGCGAGTGCAACGATCAGTAATACATTGGGCGCCACCTATTTTGGCATGAATGTATTGGGCAATGTGAAAAGTGGTGCGGGTAATATCGCTCGAGCGAGTATGCAAGCAGGTACCACAGCATCTCATGTTGCGCGAACAGCCAGTAGTGAGATGAAAACGCATGGCGTTACATCAAAGGGTTTTGCAAAAGCGGCTACTACTAATTTTTCATATATCGCATCTAGCGCTGTTAACACAGTAAAAGATATTTCGCGTGGTGATAAACAAAATCTATCGTTTGGTCAGAAATTTAATCGGCATTTGGGTAATAAAGTTGATCGTCAAACAAATCAACAGGAGCAATGATGAGTCAGACTGACAGTAAAAATACTTATTTAGAATCGCGTGCATTATGGCAGGATGTCTATGGCAATCTGCAAACGAAACTCGAAAATTGCTACCGCATTATTTTCTGTTTATCAGTGGCCATTGTCATTGCAATGATAGGGCTCGTGATCGTTGCATGCGAAACAAAAATAAAACCCATTCCGTTTGTTTTGCATGGCAATGATGTCATCACAATGGATGAAGAGCACAGCCAATCATTTAATACCATCAAGCCAAAATTATCTGTCATTTTAATCAGTGATTTTATTCGTCATGTGCGCGCCATTAGCTCAGATAATGCTGTAAATGCGAATAATCACATTGCCGCTTTATCCGTCGTTTCAGGTGCCGCATCAAATGTACTAAATTCATTTTTTGAATCACAAGAAAAGACAATGACTCAAAATGTGACGCGTGACGTTGAAATTAAAAATGTTCTACGTGAATCAAATCATCATTTCGAAGTACGTTGGATAGAAGAAACGCGAAATGGACAATCAGGTGAGGTGATCAGCACGCAATCCTATATTGCTGAGATTAACAGTGCGTTCAACTCAATATCCAGCAATCCCATTATTTTAAAACACAATCCTTTTGGCTTTGTAATTAGCAATCTTTCGTGGGCTCAAGATCAATAAAATGTGGAGTGTGAAATGAATTTGAAAAAAATAATACTAATACTGCCATTGGTTGGGTTAGCAGGTTGCGCAAAACACGTGACATACAATCCAACCGATTTTATTAATCCCAATCGTGAGGTTGTGAAAAAAGAGCCGGTTATTCCGCAAAAAGTACATGCTACTTTTTCATTGGGGAATGATCCTGCTGTTGAAAAAGCTTACGAGAAATTTGCGGAAAAAGGCGTTGCTGACAATATTAGTTCATCTGGATTTAAAACATTTTCCTACGATGCGCAGAAGCGTCCGATTGTGACTTGTGCCCCGTTGCATTTGTGTGTCGTGCAATTAGAGCAGGGTGAATCGATTAATAATATTGAACTGGGTGATTCAGCAGATTGGTTGGTTAGCACTGCGTTAGTAGGTACCAAGAGCGCGGGATCTTATCAAGTTGCAGTGAAACCGAAGCTTTTTGATATCGCAACCGACATGGTGATCACAACCAACAAGCGAACTTATAATATCGGTTTGCTTAGCCAAAAAGGGCAAACAACCCATGTTGCGCGTTTTTATTACCCGCAAGAAACACTGGATGATGCGAATGCGCAATTGAATGATGTGGTAGATCAATCCTCGGCAGATCCCGCCACTGCAATTGATTTAAAACATCTTAATTTCAATTATGGTTTAAGTGGTGATGCTGTTTCATGGAAGCCAACTCGTGCATTTGATGATGGTGCTAAAACTTTTATCCAGATGCCTGCTATTTCAGAGCGTTTTAATTTGCCCGTTTTGTATATTCAAAGAAATAAACAAATGGCGCTGATGAATTATCGATACAAAAGACCGTATTACATTGTCGATGGTTTATTTTCGAAAGCATTTTTGATTTCAGGAAAAGGATCTGATCAACAGCGCATTGAAATTGATAATAATAATTTAGCGTAGGGCGGTTTCATGATAAATGTTTCTGAATTGAATATTCCGCGTGGCATCGGTATTAGCAAACGTGTTTTTGTGGCAATGGCAATTGTGTTGTCTGTGATGACCGTTTTATTTATCTATTTTATCCATCATTACTCAACGCATAGGCGGATTGTGCAAAAGAATGCGGATACACATTCGATGGTGGTTGATACCGATGTGACGAATATGATTAGTACGCTTGAAAAACACAAATACGATAAGGGAAAAAATGCGGCTGTGAATAATCAGAAGACTATGCAATCCAGCGTGCCTGCGTTATCAGATAATCTACTTAAAACAGCCGGTGACTCTGCGTTATCGGTTTATCATAGCGCAGATGCGCAATCACCTGATGTTTCCAATACGATTAATAGTGATTCTGGATCGTCAGCACCAGTGATTCCCGATATGCAGCAATCACAACAGGGTCATTACGAGGCGCAAAACGGTCAATCTCAGAAAATTGCCTTTCTACAATCGACATCAAGTAACCCAGACACAATTGATTCGCAATTAAAAACACCAGTATCTAAATATGAAATCATGGCTGGCACGCTTATTCCAGCAACATTGGTAACGGGTATCAACAGTGATTTACCCGGAACCATTACAGCCAAAGTCTGTCGCGATGTTTACGATACCGTTTCCGGAAATTATTTATTAATTCCGCAAGGCACAACCATCATTGGTGCATACGATTCAAAAGTCACTTATGGTCAATCGCGCGTGCTCATTGCTTGGCAACGGTTGATATTTCCTAATGGTGATTCTTTTAATTTAAGTGGCATGCCCGGTGCAGATTTAATGGGCGCTGCAGGATTATCTGATTTAGTTGATCATCATTACACTCGTGTTTTCGGCTCCGCATTGCTCATGAGTGTATTTGGTGCGGCAGGGCAGTTAACACAACCCAAAGACAGTAACGCAAATCAAATTAACAACGAACAAATTATTTATGCCGCCATTGGCCAGCAACTGAGTCAAACCAGTACGCAGTTGATTGCCAAAAATATGAATATTCAGCCGACGTTGATGATACGGCCGGGGGAGAATTTTAATGTGTTGTTAACACGGGATATGGTATTGCCCACTTATTATCATTTTTCATAACGGTAAAAATGATTTGTACACGCCAATAATATGTTGGCGTGTTACACCGCCATAGTAACGAGAGTCCCATGAATCAATTGGATCATTAGCCCCATATAGCCAATATGAATTAGTTGAAAAATAGCGACCATTTCGAATGACTTTTTCAACGTGATGACCGTGATTATCTTTTGTTTGTCGCGGCGCAGGATAAAAAAGATTGTTTACAGTAATGAATTGATTATTGATTGAAACCGAATCGCCGGGTATGGCGATCACTTTTTTTAACACTGGCACACTGCCATTGCTACAGGAGCCTCGTGCGAGATAATGATTTTCTAAACCAATTTTTCCAATCTTATTAGGTAGGCATGCGGCCACTGTATCGCCATTGTGAACAGCGATTGTTTTTAATTTTATATAAAAACCAATCGGCATTGAGTTTGTGTAATTAAAACGAATGCCAGTAACTTTGATAATAAAAATTAACAAGAACACAGACAAACCAAGGAGAAGACATTTTTTCATTTACGCATTATAGGCTTTTTTACAGCAATAAAAAACGGCAACAGCCTTTCCAATTCATTTGGAAAGGCTATTGGAATAAAAACGCCGCACACCCCGCACCACTGCATTATTTTGTATTTTTTTCGCGTTCGTGACCTCACCCTCGCAACGTCCTATGGAGTCTTGAGAGTGAGGTCTCGAACTTAAAAAAATAAAAATAAGCAGTGGTTAAGATAAGGATGAAAAAATAATGAAGAAAATAAAAATAACAAAAAGAGATCGGGAGTTGATGAAGTGGGTGAATGGTGTTGGATTTGCAAAAATAAATCAGATTGCAGAAAAGATGGGTATATCCAAATGGGCGGCATACAAGCGAGTCAATAAATTGGCTCACAACGGATATCTTGAGTATCAACGGTTTTATCATGATTTATCGGGTGTCTGTACGGTAACAGAAATGGGTGTTGAATATGCAGGCAGTTATTTGCCGCCGCTTAAATCTATTGCAAAGGGTACATATGATCATGATCTTTTGGTTACTGATATTTTAATTAAGCTGCAAAAAAAACATCAGGGCGAGTTTACAACGGAGCGCGAATTTCGATACCAAAAAAACCAAGATGGCATTGGACAATTTGGTCATGTTCCTGATGCCGAAATATTGATTGATAATAAAAAAATTGCCATTGAAGTTGAGCTTAATAAAAAAGGCAGTCGTCGATTGCAAAAAATCATGAATGAGTACATGAAAAATTTCGATATCAGTGAGGTGTGGTATTTCTGCGCCACCAATGAAATCAAGCGGCAAATTTCTGAATATCAATCTGGTTTTTCTTTTCTGAAAGTATTTGATCTGGATGATTGCCTAAAATGATCAATGATTTTTTTGAGATGATTGCGAATGGTCAACAGCATCACCCTGTGGTGATGCTATTCCCATTTTTGATATTTGCGATATTCATCTTGATTGTACTGCAATTTAAAACTGGCGTTAGAAAAGAGTTGAACCGTATTGCAAGTGGTTCAGCTGCTAAGCCATCAAAATCATTGAATGCACATCAGCTAGAAAAACGATTACTGAAAATAAAATCAGCATTTTGTGAAAACGGAACTGTGTTTGGTGTTAATCAGATGACCGGCAAGCCCGTTACTTTATTTGATCATGATGCCAATTTGCATACCTTAGCCATTGGAACAACTGGATCAGGTAAAACAACCGCACTCACCAACTTTGTCGAAAGCGCTATTCAAAAACGATGGCCATTATTTTATGTAGATGGAAAAGGAGATTTGGCATTAGCCCAATCGATTTCAAATTATGCAAAATCAAATAATGTTTCTTGTTATATATTTTCAATGATTGGTGACAGCGTGAAATATAACCCCATTTCATTTGGCGGTTTTACATCCAAAAAAGATCGTATTGTTGAGTTGCGAGAATGGTCTGAAGATCATTATAGAAAATTGGCAGAGGGGTATCTGCAAACCGTATTCAAAATTCTGGAGCGATCCAATATTGCAGTGAACCTGTGTACGTTGTCTCACTATCTCGAACCCCCTGAATTATATCAATTGGCGCGCGAGATAAATGATCCGAGTCTCAAACGCGAAATCGATACGCTGGCAAATAAGCGTAAAGATATCGAAAGCCTAATCGCTGAAATTCAAAATATCGCCAACAGCGAAATTGGGCATTTGTTTGATTGTCGGGATAACTGTGTTCTGACGCTTGAGAAAGCTATGCAAGAAAACGCCGTTGTTTATTTTTGTTTACAACCACTCGCATTTCCAGCCTACGCATCAACCCTCGGAAAATTAATCATCAATGATCTGAAATCACTCATCGCATACCAATTAAAAAATCAGCAGCGAAAAAATATCTTTGCCATCTTTGATGAATTTTCAGTATTTGCTGGCGACCAAATCATTAATTTAATTAATCAAGGTCGTGGTGCTGGTGTGCATGCAATTTTGGCAACGCAATCATTATCCGACATTGAGCGGCGAGGTGGGAGGGAATTACTCGGCCAGGTATTAAATAATACAAACAATTACATCATCCAACGTCAAAATTTCCCGTCAGATGCCGAAACGTTGGCAAGCATTATCGGCACAGAAGATCAATTTGTAGTGACATCGCAAATTGCAGTAAAAGGTTCAACGGGTGCTGGCTCCATTCGTGAGACAAAGCAATTCATTATTCACCCGGATAAAATAAAACGTCTTAATCGCGGTGAGGCAATTGTTGTGAATAAACAACAGTTTTTAGTGCAAGAAATGCTTGTTCGAAAAGGCGCTATTTCTTAATTCATCATTCATTCGTATTCACTGTAAAATTCCGAGGCTTTTGTCATTTCTCTGGTCGTGACGTGATCGGGCTAGTACATATTTTGTATTGGTGGGTTGTAGGATAGAATTGATTTGATCATGCACCATCAAAATTAACAGCTTAAAAATCAAAAATATGACGCATCTATTATCAAAATCCCAATTCCTAAAAGGCCGTCACTGCCTTAAACGGATATGGCTTTACAATCACCGTCACGATCTCATGCAAGAACGATCTGCATTTCAAAACGCCATCATGGAGCAGGGCACTGAAGTAGGTAAGTTGGCACGTTCCATATTTCCAGCTGGAGTGTTGATTGATGAAGATTATCAAAACGTATCGGGTGCCCTTGCTCACACCACGTCAGCGATCTCAGCCAATGCATCGGCCATTTTTGAGGGTGCATTTGTTTATGACGACATCTTGGTTCGCGTGGATATCCTTAAACGCAATTCAGATGGATCATTCGATTTGATCGAAGTAAAAAGCAGCACGTCAGTTAAAAAAGAGCATCTACCCGATTGCGCTGTTCAAGCCTATGTTCTTCAACAATGCGGTATTAGGCTGAATCAAATTTGTGTGATGTATCTGAATAATGAATACCGAAGGGTAAGTGAGTTGGATTTAGATCATTTATTTATTATCGAGCCGATTGATCGCTTGGTTTTGGATGAGTTGTCAAAAGTACCAGACCATCTCAATACGATTCGCGCAGTATTATCGAAAGAAGATGAACCATTTTGGGATATTGGATCGATCTGCAAAAATCCGTACCCGTGCGAATTCAGGCGCTATTGTTGGCGCGATGTCGGCAAAAAATCGATTTATTATATTTCACGAATTACAGATAAACAAAAATGTTCATTGGTTGATGCATGGATTACCCTAATAAAAGACGTGCCCGATCAATTTAATCTCACTGCGCTGCAAGCCATTCAGGTTTCATGCGAGAAGTATCAGGAAAAATATATCGATTCTGATGCCATCAAAAATCATTTATCTCAGCTGCAATACCCGCTTTATTTTTTAGATTTCGAAACGGTTGGTTATGCGATTCCACTGTATGAAGGCACAAGACCATATCAACACCTGCCATTCCAATACAGCCTGCATATAAAACGAACGCCAGATGCAGAACTTGAGCACCATGAATTTTTATTTGATAAAAAGGAAAACCCATCACGCGCACTCGCTGAAGAATTGGTATCTATTATTGGATCAGAGGGCAGTGTGGTTGTGTATTACGCCAGCTTCGAAGGCAGCCGAATAAAAGAGATGGCAGAATCATTTCCTGATTTATCTGAAAAGCTGATTTCAATTCATCAGCGCTTGTGGGATTTGCAAATACCATTTTCCAAAAAGTGGTACTGCGATCCTGGCTTTAACGGATCGGCATCCATTAAAGATGTTTTGCCGGTGTTGGTTCCTGGGTTGAGTTATAAAAATTTAGCGATTCAAAAGGGTGATGAGGCGCAGTTTCGGTATCAAGAGCTAATTAATTTGCCTGAGAACAGTGGTAATCGCATCACAATAAAAAACGCGTTGTTGGAGTATTGTAAGTTGGATACGCTAGCGATGGTGTACATTTTAGACCAAATAATATCCAAATTGGCCAATTAATGTCCGTTTATCTTTACTAATAATGATAGCTTCACCGATAATGTCTCCTACTTAAATTTATATGCACAAAACCCCTATTTGTGCAGAAAATGATATCGGGAATCCCTCAATGGCCATTAAAAAAACAGAACTCTATTCTTCCCTTTGGGCTGGTTGTGACGAACTACGTGGTGGTATGGATGCCAGCCAATATAAAGACTATGTGTTGACCATGCTGTTTATGAAATATGTATCTGACAAATACAAAGACAATCCGCATGGCATGATCGTCGTGCCTGAAGGCGCTAGCTTTGATGACATGGTTGCATTAAAGGGTAACAAAGAAATTGGCGACAAGATTAATAAAATCATTGCAGCACTTGCAGAAGAAAATGATCTGAAAGGCGTGATCGACGTTGCAGACTTCAACGACGAAGATAAGTTAGGCAAAGGTAAAGAAATGGTTGATCGCTTATCCAAGTTGATCGGCATTTTTGAATCACTTAATTTATCCAATAATCGCGCGGAAGGCGATGATCTATTGGGTGATGCATATGAATACTTGATGCGTCATTTTGCAACGGAGTCCGGAAAATCAAAAGGGCAGTTTTATACTCCTGCTGAAGTCTCACGCATTCTTGCAAAAGTGATTGGCATTAATGCGGACACACCGCAAGATGCCTCTGTATACGATCCGACTTGCGGTTCTGGTTCATTGTTATTAAAGGCCAGTGATGAAGCGCCACGTGGATTAAGTATTTACGGGCAAGAAATGGATAATGCCACGAGTGCGTTAGCGCGCATGAATATGATTTTGCATGACAATGCCACAGCAAAAATATGGAAAGGTAACACCATTGCTGATCCGCAATGGAAAGAAGCAAATGGCCAGTTAAAAACATTTGATTTTGCGGTCGCCAATCCACCATTTTCAAATAAAAACTGGACGAGTGGCATTAATCCCAGTGAAGATGCATTTGATCGTTTCACCTGGGGCATTCCACCTGAAAAAAATGGCGACTACGCATTTTTACTGCATATCATTAAAAGTTTAAAAAGCACGGGTAAGGGTGCGGTTATTTTGCCGCACGGTGTTTTATTTCGTGGCAATGCCGAAGCGCGCATTCGCGAGAATTTAATTAAACAAGGCTATATCAAAGGTATTATTGGATTACCTGCGAATTTATTTTATGGCACCGGTATTCCCGCCTGCATTATTGTCATTGATAAAGAAAATGCGCGCACGCGTGATAGCATTTTTATGATAGATGCCAGCAAAGGTTTTATCAAAGATGGCAATAAAAACCGTTTGCGCAGTCAAGACATTCACAGAATTGTAGATGTATTCACAAAGCAATTAACCCTGCCACGTTACAGTCGCATGGTGTCATTCAATGAAATCGCAACCAATGATTATAATTTGAATATTCCGCGATATATTGATAACAATGAATCAGAAGACTTGCATGATTTAAATGCCCATTTAAATGGGGGTATTCCCAATCGTGATATCGATGCATTAAATAATTACTGGGAAGTATTTCCTACAATACGTTCTACATTATTTACAGATGATCGACCCGGTTATAGCAAATGTTTAATTGAAGCGAGTCAGGTTAAAAATACGATTCTCAATCATCCAGAATTTAAAGCGTTTGCAGAAAAAAGTATGCAGCCATTTTTAGATTGGTGCGCAAGCATAAAATTAAATGAGATACAGGTGGGAGAGCATCCAAAAGCGATTATTCATCGCATCAGTGAAATGCTACTGGATAGTTATTCAAATTCGTTATTGCTTAGTAAATACGATATTTATCAAATTCTCATGGATTACTGGGCTGATGCGATGCAAGACGATGTGTATGTGATTACACAAGACGGTTGGCTTGCTGGAAAAACACTGCGTGAAATTATCGTAGCCAAAGGTGAGAAAACAAAAGAAGCTGCCGATCTTGTGATCAAAAAAATCAAGTACAAAGCTGAATTAATTCCACCAGTATTGATTGTGAATCGTTATTTTTCAGATGAAAAATCAGTTATTGATAAAATTCAATTGGAGCTGGATGCAGCAACTCAGTTACTTGAAAGCTATATTGAAGAAAATAGTGGTGATGAAGGGTTGTTATCGGATGCACTAAACGAAAAAGACAAAGTGACGAAAGCAAGTGTCGCATCGCGATTAAAACAAGCGTCGGATGCTGAAGAAAAAGCAGCGATCAGAAAAGTATTGCAATTATTTGATGAAGAAGCTGAATTGAAAAAATCACTCAAAGAGCATCAAGAAAAATTGGATTTAGCGGTATTCAAAAAATATCCTGTATTAAGTGAAAACGAAATTAAAACATTGATTGTCGAAGATAAGTGGTTAAGTGTGCTGAGTAACAATATTCATTCCGATATTGAACGTGTTACGCAACAGCTTGCCAATCGCGTAAAAGAATTAGAAGAGCGTTATGCAGAATCATTACCAATGATTACAAAATCCGTGAATGTGTTAAGTGAAAAAGTGGCGGCGCATTTGAGGGTAATGGGATTGGAGTGGGTGCAATGAGTGTGATTGAGAAAGAAATTGCACAAGATGTTGTACCTGTTGGGTATAAGAAAACGGAAGTTGGGGTGATTCCGAATGATTGGGATGTTTTCAGCATAGGCGACTCACTTGTTGTTATTGATGGTGACAGAGGTGTAAATTACCCTTGTAAGTCAGATTTTAATTTGCATGGTTATTGTGTCTTTTTAAGTGCGGAAAATGTTACAAAAAATGGATTTAGATTTTCTAAAATTGAGTTTATAACTGAAGATAAAGATAAGCTTTTGAGAAAGGGAAAACTTAAAAGAAAAGATATAGTATTGACAACAAGAGGGTCGGTTGGGCATTTAGCAATGTACGATTATTCTGTTGGTTATAATCATCTTAGGATCAATTCTGGGATGGTTTTGATAAGAGATGAATTAAATAACTATGATTATCGGTGGTTGTATTGTTTTTTAAATTCTGAAATTGCTAGAAAGCAAATTGATGTCATGTCTTTTGGTAGTGCTCAGCCCCAGCTTACTGTTGCAGGCATTAACAAAATTTTAATCATAGCTCCATCTGAAAAGAAGGAGCAGGTAGGAATTGCAAATGCTTTATCCGATGTTGATGCGTTAATTAACGAATTAGAAAAATTAATCGCAAAAAAACAATCCATCAAAACCGCAACCATGCAACAGCTCCTCACCGGCCGTACTCGCTTACCCCAATTTGCCTACCGCGAAGATGGTTCAAAAAAGGGATATAAGCAAAGTGATCTGGGTGAGATTCCTGAGGATTGGGATATTGTTAATTTAAATTCTGTGTGCAGTTCATTTAAAACTGGGAAGCTTGATGCCAACGCGATGAGAAGTGACGGTGAATATCGATTTTATACATGCGCAAGAGAATATTATTATATTGATACTTATGCATTTGATACAGAGGCATTGTTAATTTCTGGTAATGGTGCAAATGTTGGTTACATTCATTACTACAAAGGCAAATTCAACGCATACCAAAGAACATATGTTTTGTCTGAGTTTAGTGCATCTGTTGGGTATTTAAAAATTTATTTAGAAAGAAAGTTATCAGATCGAATCAGAGTTGAGGTAAATTCAGGCAACACGCCATATATTACAATGGACACCTTAACGGACATGCTTATTGTCACTCCAGGAAAATTCGATGAACAAATTGCCATCTCTTCGATTTTATCTGACATGAATACTGAAATTGAACTTCTCGACCAACGTTTATCCAAAACTCGTCAAATTAAACAAGGTATGATGCAGGAGTTGCTGACTGGTAAAACCAGAATTCTGAATAGGAAGTAAGAAGATTGTTATGAGTGAAATAAAGACAAACATTTTTGAGAATCGCATTTTATTATTTATGGATATTTTAGGGTCAAGAGAAATAGTTTCCGCGCAAAATACAAAGTCCCTTCTCATTAAAGAAATAATCACTAGTTTTTCCTGTATAAATAAACCATACAGCAAATATGAAGTAAAGCCGAAACCTGAGGAGTGTGATTTAATTAAATGGGATAAGCCATTCACTCAAGATCACATTAATGAATTACCCGGCGTTTCTGAACGCGCATATGTCAGGGAAGGTAATTCATTGTATTATGTAATAAAGCGCATAAAAAAGATTGATCGAATTGATTTGCAAGCTGATTCAGTTACGACTTTTGATCGAGAAATTATCGGTAATCTTGAATTCGCTGTTGCAAAAAAATTAACATCTCAGGATTTCGAAAGAATTGAAAATATAACCCGCCATAAACATTCAATCGGCATTATATCTATTGGTATAATAGAGCCGGAGATTTCTAGCTTTTCAGACCATATTGCGCTTTCACTTCCTATTCCAGAAAAAAACTTCGATTTATTAAATTGTATTTTTGGGCTCTTTCGTTATGCGATTTGGCTGCATCACCTTATGTTGAGACATGGTTTTCTGATGCGTGGCGCTATGACTCTTGGTGATCTTTTTCATGAGGGTAATATTATTACAGGTGATGCGCTTAACAGGGCTGTAGACATCGAAGAAAAATTATCTGTTTATCCCCGTGTTATTGTCGAGAATGAAATAATAAAACTTTTACCATCTAATAAACGTTATTTCTTAAAGACAGATTTTGATGGGCTAAATTTTGTAGATTATTTATCGGACAAAAAATATTTTACTGAAGAGTGTATTTTAGAATTACTACCTCTAGTTAATCAAAATATTTCTGATAATTCATCAAACATGAGAGTTTATTCAAAGTGGTTTTGGTTGTTAAAAAAAATGAAAAACTATTTCTATTCAAAAATAGCCACTGTAACAAGTGAAAATATTGAAAATGAGTCTTAAAAACATGACAAACGTCGGCCAGCGCGAGCGCGCAACACAAGATCGTATCGTTCAATTATTTCAAAAAGACCTGGGCTATCGTTACATCGGAAACTGGCATGAACGAGAAAATAATAAAAATATCGAGGCAGGTATTCTTACACAATGGCTGCAAAAGCGTGGTGTAAGTGATGCATTGATTTCTCGCGCGATTCGCAAGCTGGAATTTGAAGCAGCGCTCGGTGAAGGAAAAAAATTATATTACGCCAATAAAGAAGTGTATCGATTATTGCGATATGGCGTGAAAGACAAAGAAGGTGCGGGGGAACAGAATCAGACTGTCTGGTTGATTGATTGGAGCAATCCAGAAGCCAATGATTTTGCAATTGCCGAAGAAGTCTCTATCAAGGGAGAAAACAAAAAACGTCCTGATTTAGTGTTATATGTGAATGGTATTGCGGTTGGCGTGATTGAATTTAAACGATCATCTGTTTCTGTATCAGAAGGTATTCGTCAAAATTTAGATAATCAAGAAAAAAACTTTATCCGTAATTTTTTTACAACGATACAACTTGTCATGGCTGGTAATGATTCTCAGGGATTGCGTTATGGCACGATCGAAACCAAGGAAAAATATTATTTAGAATGGAAAGAAGACGTTGAAAATTTGCACGAGTCAAAATTAGATTTTCATCTCAGTCTAATGTGCAATAAAAAACGTTTATTGCAAATTATTCACGATTTTATTGTTTTTGATGCAGGAATTAAGAAAACGCCGCGTCATAATCAATTTTTCGGTATTGAAGCGGCAAAAAAACATATTGAGCGACGTGAAGGCGGCATTATTTGGCACACGCAAGGATCAGGTAAGAGTATCACGATGGTGTGGCTAGCAAAATGGATTCGTGAAAATGTGGATGATAGTCGTGTATTGATCATCACCGATCGAACTGAATTAGACGATCAAATTGAAAAAGTATTCTCAGGTGTTGATGAAGAAATCTATCGCACAAAAAGTGGGGCGGATTTAATTTCAGTATTAAATGAAGCGAATCCTTGGTTGATGTGTTCATTGGTTCATAAGTTTGGCCGTCAATCGGAAAAAGAAGACGATGCACTAACTGATGAATTTATTACTGATCTGAAAAAATCGCTCCCAAAAGATTTTAAGGTGAAGGGTAATTTATTTATTTTTGTGGATGAATGTCATCGTACGCAATCCGGAAGACTGCACGAAGCCATGAAATCCATATTGCCTGATTCAGTCTTTATTGGTTTTACTGGCACACCATTGATGAAAAAAGATAAGAAAAAATCAATCGAAGTGTTTGGTTCCTATATTCATACCTATAAATTTGATGAGGCGGTTGCCGATGGTGTCGTGCTTGATTTGCGTTATGAAGCGCGTGACATAGATCAGCATATTACATCACAAGAAAAAGTGGACGAATGGTTTGAAGCGAAAACACGTGGTTTGACACATTTAGCAAAAACACGCATCAAAGAAAAATGGGGCACAATGCAGAAAGTGCTCTCAAGCAAGTCACGCTTAGAGCAGATTGTAAAAGATATTTTAATTGATATGGATACGAAGCCGCGGTTAATGGATGGTCGTGGAAATGCGATGTTGGTTTGTTCCAGCGTGCATCAAGCGTGTGTTGCTTACGACATGTTAATTAAAACGGATTTAGCGGGAAAAGTGGCCATTGTCACAAGTTATAAACCAACTGCCGCGAGCATAAAAGGTGAAGAAACGGGTGAAGGGCTAACTGAACGATTGTTTAAATACGGTATTTACAGAAAAATGTTATCGGATTATTTTGAACAACCCGAAGATCAAGCTGCCAATCGCGTAGAAGAATTCGAACAAGAAGTTAAAAAACGTTTTATCAAAGAACCCGGTCAGATGCGTTTATTAATTGTTGTCGATAAGCTGTTAACTGGATTTGATGCACCTTCAGCAACGTATCTCTATATCGATAAGCAAATGTCAGATCACAGTTTATTTCAGGCGATTTGTCGAGTGAATCGATTAGATGGGGATGATAAAGAATATGGTTATATCATCGATTATAAAGATTTATTTCGCTCATTAGATAAAGCGATTTCTGATTACACGCAAGGCGCATTTGATGATTATGATAAAGAAGATGTTGTCGGTCTTTTAAAAAATCGGTTGCAACAAGCAAGATTGGATTTAGACAATGCGTTAGAAATGGTTGCTGCATTATGTGAATCTGTAAAAGCACCGCGTAATACGCAAAATTATATTCATTATTTTTGTGGTGAGTCTGGTGCGAATCAAGATGAGTTGACTGAAAAAGAAGTGTTGCGTCTTGCGCTTTACCAAAACACAGCAAAATTATTGCGCGCTTATGCCAATGTCGCAAACGAAATGCTGGATGCCGGTTATTCAAAACAACAGGCTGATCGAATACATGCGGAAGTTGCACATTATGCAAAAGTTCGCGATGAAATTAAGTTGGCAAGTGGTGATTTGGTTGAAATGAAGCGTTTTGAACCAGCTATGCGTCACTTGCTGGATATGTATATTCGAGCTGATGATAGCCAAGTACTGATGGATTTTAAGGAATTGGGATTGATTGAGTTGATTGTGAAAAAGGGGGCTGATGCACCAGAAGTATTCCCAGAAGATATTCGTAATAATCCAGAAGCGATGGCTGAATCGATTGAAAATAATATCAGAAAAACAATTATTGATGAGAATCCTGTCAATCCAAAATATTATGAACAAATGTCTGTATTATTGGATGAGCTGATTGTACAACGAAGACAAAAATCGATTGATTATAAAAAATATCTTGAATTGATTCGTGAATTATCAAAAAAAGTGGTTAATCCCAATCAAAACACATTTGCGTATCCTCAATCGGTAGATACTACTGCCAAACGTGCATTTTACGATAATTTTGGTTGTGATGAGGTTTTGGCAATTAAAATTGATCGTGCAATCCGTTACACTAAAAAAGCAGATTGGGTAGGAGATCGATTTAAAGAACGTGAAATTGCAAATGCGGTTCGTGAAGAAGTAAAAGACTATGATGTAGACATGCAGAAGATAATGGAACTTGCAAAAGCGCAAAAGGAATACCAATAATGCCAAGGATGCAGGTCGGTACGATCAACATGCAATTGAATCGTAAAGACATTAAGAATTTACATATTAGTGTGTTACCGCCAGATGGCAGAGTTCGTGTTTCGGCGCCGTTAGCTATGACTGAGACAGCGATTCGTATGGCTGTGATTAACCGTATTCCTTGGATTAAAAAACAGAAAAATAACTTTTCCAAACAGCCTCGTCAATCTCCTCGTGAAATTGTGACAGGCGAGTGTCATTATCTGTGGGGAAAACGACATAGAATAAATGTGATTGAACGTGCTGGACGACATGAAATAAAGCTATCTAAAAATAAATTGTATCTTTACGTTAATCCAAATACATCGTTAGAAAATAGAGAATTAGTATTGTCACAATACTATCGTTTCGAATTAAAAAAGCGTATTGATGAGCTGCTTTTGTATTGGAAAGATATTATCGGTATTTCACTTTCTTCGTTCGGCATTAAAAAAATGAAAACGAAGTGGGGAAGTTGTAATATCGAAGCAAAACGTATTTGGCTAAATTTGGAGTTAGCAAAAAAACCGCCAGAATGTTTGGAATATATTTTAGTGCACGAATTGCTTCATTTGACGCAACGCAAACATAACGAGCGATTTAAGGCAAGTATTGATAAATTTCTGCCAGACTGGTCTGAGAGACGAGATTTGTTAAATCGGATGCCGTTGGCATATAGCAATTGGGTGTATTAATATGCTTGAAAATTTTAAAATATGGTTATCGAAACATTGTGTTATATTAGTTGCAATGCTTTCTTTATTATTTTTTATAATTAATCAAGTTATAGATGGTTCAAAATATTTTCTTGAAAATTTTAAGTTCTATCATGTGTATCTTTCTTCTGCTGTTTCAGTGATAACAAGCGGCATTTTTATTGCACTGTTTGTGTACTGCTTCACTGTTACTGTGCCTGAAAGAAAGCGCGACAAATTTATTCTTGAGTATATTCTTAAACAATACCAACTGATGAAAGATCAAATATGGAGTGAAATATTAATTATAATTGATGAGCAAGGAGGGGAAGGTGTTAGAAAATTATCGCGTGACGTGGTAGAAGCTAAAATTTTTTTAAATGCTGGTGAGGGTGATCAAAAAAGTTATAGGTGGTATAGACTTTGTAATGAATTATCTACTTCAAATTATAGAGATATAAATATACATCTACAAAATTTTGCTCAGGTTTTAAGGTTGTTTTCTAATACTCAAACTGCTCTGAACTACGATATGGTTCCGATATTAATTCGTTTTATTAAGGCAATTAATTTTAATAATCACTATGTGGAAAATGGTCGCGAAATGGGTGGTGATCAATATAGACCTTTTTTAACGAGCCTTTATTCAATATTTACAGGTTTCAATCTAATTGATGGTGATACTGGAGAAGATTATTTTGTGACACAGATGAATCATATATTGAAAAAGTTATGATGGGGGGGGGAATAATTTGCCCCAGATCTCTTTCGCAGTTTCACTTGTCGATGTTGCAATTTCCATCTTGTTTTCATATAGTTCAATCGTTGAACAATAATGTTTTTTTGATCAAGGAGTGATCTATGAATTCAGATTTAGTTGGTAAAGTAAAAATTAGACGTTTATACGAAACACGCGATGCTTTAATGAAAACAAAAAAAGATGGCTGGCTTTTTTTCCCTGAGGAAGAGTGTGAGCAATTTAAATGTGCTAATGAACACCTTGTTGCACAGAAGAGTGTGGCTGATTGGTTAAATTCGATTGGATTGAAATGAAGTAATGCCCACGAAAGACGTGTAGGGATTTTGTAACGTAACAACCCCGTTTCAGAGTTGTTTTACACTGTGTTTGACCGTTTTTCGCCCAAAAGTGCATCGCAAGGCATTGATTTAATGATGTTTATATCTCAATGTCCGGGCTCTTAATCAGCGGGTCGACAGTTCGATCCTGTCACGGCCCAATTAAAAATCACATTTTTTCATTGTGTTACACAGTACTCAATCAATTTCTTTCAGTGTTTCACAAAACACTGTGGCAAAATTGTGACATATTCGTGACAAAAAAATCAGTTTGTCTGCACCGGAGAACACTGCGACAACACTAGACTAAGATTCAAGATATTTTTTTTGATCTGAAGTGACGTCTTTGCCCAATGGGCCTACTTCTTTTCCAGAGGGTGAAAATAGCCAATACCAATTGTAACTTCCGCCTGCAACAAAGTACCGATGCTGCCGGGCAATGATATATCCTTTGTATTGACCTTTTTGAAGAATCGAAAATTCATTTGCCGGAATAAGAAAATGTTCGTTGGTACCATCTACATTGACAGCATGTAACGCACCTGAGGTTACCCATCCACTTGCAATAAAATAGAGTTTTTTTCCATCTGGTGAGAAACGCAATTGCTGCGGATCAAGCATTTGTGTTTCTGGATTTTTGCATGAAAAATTATTATCTACCAATAAATGTTCTTTCTTGCTTTTAACATCATAGATCCAAATTTGTTTTGCGTAATCTATGTCTTTATCATGATTTGAATCTATAGTCATTCCGGTGTCTGGATCAATAGCTGTTTGATCATCTGAATTTGTAGTAGTGAAGCAATGATCTGGTATAACCTTTTTAGTTAATTTAATAAAGGCAATTACTCTTCCATTCGGAGACGAAGCGGTGTTTTGTATGTCTGATATATCCTGAGAAAACGCAATTTTTGCAAAAAACATTGTAATTAATACTGTCAGTAATTTCATAAAATCAGCACTATTTTTTAATTAATAGACGTAAATCTTTTTGAAATGAAGAAATTCCGGTTGCACGCAAATAAATATTACCAAGACTTGACGTACATACTTCTAATTCTAATTGTTTGGTCGAGGCAAGTGCAATACAGCGCTTTTTATTAATCCAGTGATTATTTTCCAAAAAATAAGAACAGATTTCATGGTTGTTGGTAATCTGTGTCATTGTTATTTTATAAACTTCTACCACGCACCCTTTTTTGTATGATTCTAATCTTTCAATGCCTTCCCACAATTTTTTAAATTGAATGTTGGCAAAGTTTTTAATTTTTTTATTATCTGAAACGCCAGTAAATTTCTGTAAGAATTTTATGTAGCTTTTAGTGTTATTTTCACTGCTTGGTGCAAAGGCTTCCATCATTTCTGTGATTGATGAATTCCAATAATTCGTTTTTATCACATCAATTAGTGCCTCATGACCAGATTGATAATCTGGGAAAACAGCAAAATTATTTATCGCGCCAATTTGATTATGTCGCCTGCTAATTTTTCCTGGGCGAATATTGCCTGGATTGTGATTTCGCCAAGCCACTGTTCCGCCAAAATGACGAAAATGTTTCCCGTCAGTATTAGTATAAATAACGGAGCGTTTTAAAGCGCGTTCTGCTTTTATATAATGAGGCATTTTATTACTCTGCTGCTCGTGCTAGTAACATGACAAGCTGCTTATTAATATAATATTGATTTCTCCCTGCTTGATGTTTTTCTAGCAATCCAGTAACAACTAATTGCTCAAGATATTTGGATGCGGTTTGTCGGGAAATGTCTAAATCTTTTTGGACGTACTCTATGCGCGTGTAAGGATAACGAAATAAATTATTCAGTAAATCTTGCTAATATAATTTTGATGTTTCAACACGCATGCGTTGCTTGTATTCATGCATGAGTGAGTTAATACCATCTATTAATTTTAAAGTAATTTGTGCGGTTTCTGCGACCGAGTTAAGCATATACACGATCCAGCTTTCCCAGTTTTTATTGTCATCACGCACACTTTGCAATAAGCGATAATACTCAGATTTTGTACGGTTAATGCCGCGCGACAAATATAAAATAGGTGTTTCGAGCAAGTTTGAACGAGTAAGGTATAACACATTTAATATACGGCCAATGCGTCCATTACCATCAGAAAAAGGATGAATGCTTTCAAACTGATGATGAATAATCGCCATTTTAATTAACGGATCAAGATTACTAGCAGCATCATCGTTAATAAAATTTTCTAGTTTAGTCATATAACTAATAATCATATGTGCATCTTGTGGTGGCACATAAACAATATCACCCGTTGCTTGATTTTTTAATGCTGTCCCTGGTGTTACCCGAAAACCCGCTGTTGTCCCTTTGAGAAGCTGAAACAATTCGATCAAGATATTATTGGTAATAATGCCATGATGTTTTTGCATAGCATCATAACCCGCTTTAAGTGCATCACGATAAAGCGCAACTTCCTTCGCCGGGCCCAATAAGTAATCATGTGGGAGCAAATTGGTTTGAAACAACTCGTCCTGAGTCGTCACAATATTTTCTATTTCAGAGCTTGCTTTTGCTTCTTGCAGCCCCAGGGTATCAATCAAAATGCCTTGATTTGGAATAATTCGAGCTCGTCCTTTTAGTTCTGCCAGGTGTCGGTGCGCATTCGATTGCGCACGAAGTACAGCAACCGTTTCCAGCTCAGCATTGGGGGGTAAATCAGGTAATTGGTAAGTGGGTTGCAACATGGTGCCTCAGTCCGTGATAAGTTAAAACATAATGATTTTTTTAACCTATTTTTAGGATACGTTAAAGAAATTTGATTTTATTAACATATCACAGTTTATTTGTTAAATAAAATAGAATTTTTTAACACTATTCGAGGCGTACCAAATACAGAATAATAGTACTTTCACTGTGTCATTATTGTGACATGATTATTAATGTTCTCCGCTGTCTGTGACTGTTCTAGACTGTTTTTCATCATAATGTGCATCGCAAGATGTTGATTTTATTAGCGTTGTTAGATGGCGGTGGCCACTCTTAATCAGCGGGTCGACAGTTCGATCCTGTCACGGCCCAATTAAAAAGTGCATTTTTTCATTGTGTTACACAGCTTGCCATCCATTTCTTTCAGCGTTTCACAAAACACTGTGGCAAAATTGTGACATATTCGTGACAAAAAAATCAGTTAGCCTATTGTATGCGACGCAAAGACATCGCCATGCAGTTTGAGACGGGTGTAAATCAACAAACTCTACATCTCATCGAATGAAAATCGAGATTCAGTCACGGTGCCAATAATGCGAATAGATTTTGAAAGTTTGTCTGGTTTTGCATGATGATTTAAAGGCAATAAAAGCTCAGTTTTTCCATCAACAGATAGTTCACGTAATGTGCATTCTGTTGTGCTAGGAAAGTATGCAACTACAAAATCACCATCACGCGGTGTGATTTTTGTGTCGATAATGAAAATCGTGCCGCGTGGAAAATGCGGTTCACACGTGGCTTTGCTTTTGAGTGCAAATAGCGCGTTTTGATATTTGTCATCATCAACCACTACCCATTGTAACCATTGCGTAGAAGAAAGTGTTTTGAGTGTGTTTTGATAATGTGTGCACTGAGACCATGTGATGATCGGTATTGGTTTTCCTTTTCGTGCAGATCGATTGTCATTCAAAGGTGTCTCGACATAAAGTGCATCAAGCGTTACACCAAAATAATCCGCCAGTGTTTGTATTGTTGATATACGCGGATCTGTCGTTTTTCCCGTCATGATTTTATGCAGCGTAGGTTGTGGAATACCTGTTTGTCTGGCGAGCTCCGCCTCGTGAATGCTGTATTTTTCGGCAAAATGATTGAGGTTGGTCATCAATATTTTTGCTGGGGAAGAGGGTGATAGTTTTTTGGTAAGCATTGTTCACTCGATAATAATTCTTAACGGAGTTGTTTTTAATTCCAAAAGGAATTATATTCTCGTCCTATTTGGAAAGCAACTAAAAGGAGGGGTGAATGTGCGCCTTTACAAGAATACGGGATGTCAGTTGACACTGGTTGGATATTTGAAATTGGTTTCTGGTGATGAAAACAATAAAGTGATTTTTTTAGAGCGAAAACGGTTAAATAACAACAACGATGAAACGGCTATTTTGGAAGAGGCGGAAATTTATTCGGTTCGCGTAAGTGAATTAGATTATTCTCGAATAAACAAATTTGGATTCTCTGGAATGCTGTTGTCAGTTGTGGGTGATTTGCAAGAAGTGGATCAGCGTGTCGAAATTATTGCGAAGAAAATTGACTTTTTGTACGTACCAAAAGCAGGAAAATTCAGTCAAGCGGTCGCGTTATCAGATGAGATGGTGTTTAATGTGCAACACATCAGCAAATTGAAAAGTGCGCTCGGATATCGAAGCGCTTTATATTTTGAAGCATTACATAACGTGCATTGAGACCATGATGAACAAAAAACATATTTCAGTACTAACTCAACTTTTTAATCATGATCAGATTTTATTTGATGAAATTAATTGTGCTAATTACAGTTGTGATTTATCCGTGTCTCAATCAATTATCCCCACTTCATATTGCGTGGTCTTCCCAAAAAATAATGAAGAGGTGATTGAGTGTGTTCGATTCGCGAACATAGAAAAAATTTCATTGGTTCCATCAGGGGGTCGAACGGGATTAAGTGGTGGTGCAGTAGCGAATGAAAATCAAATTGTCGTGTCATTTGAGAAAATGAATCGTGTGCTGGAATACAACTCGGTAGATCAAACAATTTATTGTGAGGTTGGCATTACGCTTGAAACTGTTCAGCAATATGCATTAAAACAAAATTTAATTTACCCGATTGATTTTGCGACATCAGCGACTTGTCAGCTGGGTGGTAATATTGCAACGAACGCAGGTGGGATTCATGTGGTACGTTATGGATCCACTCGTGATTGGGTTCGTGGATTGACGGTTGTGACAGGGAGTGGTGATGTATTGCATTGCAATCAAGGATTAATTAAAAATTCGTCTGGATATGATTTTCGACATTTATTTATTGGATCAGAAGGTACGTTGGGTTTTATTACAGAAGCGATTTTAAAATTTACAACGCCACCTGAATCTACACAAACTATTTTATTTTCATTGCATGATCAGCGACAACTAATGTCGATATTTTCTCAGTTGCAGAAATTGGTTCCAATTATTGCATTTGAATTTTTTTCCGATTTTGCAATGCAGTGCGTAATGGCGGAAAATCGGGTTGAAAACCCATTGCAAAAAAACTTTGCATTTTACGTGATTTTTGAATATGAAGTGAATATTGTCAATCAAGATAAAATAACCGATTTGTTTCATAAGTTAATAAAAGAAAAAATAATTTTCGCAGTGTGTTTTAGTGGAAATAAAAATGAAGCAGAGCGGTTATGGCAATATCGTAAAGGCATATCCTCTGCATTGAAAAAATACTCGCCGTGCAAATTCGATATTGCTGTCACGCCATCAAAGATAGCTGAATTTATTTCTTCTGTGAATGAGTTATTAAAAAATAAATATGCAACAATGATACCAGTATGTTTTGGACATATTGGAGACGGAAATATTCACCTCAATATTATCAAATCAGCGGATCACTCGCCTGAATCTTTTTTAAATTTGATAGGTGAAATGAAAATCGATATTTATAAATTAATTTCAAAATACCAAGGAACGGTGTCTGCTGAACATGGTGTAGGACTTTTAAAAAAATCATACTTACATTATTCACGCAGCCAAGCTGAGATTGATGTAATGCATGCCATCAAAAAAATATTTGATCCTAATGGTATAATGAATCCTGGAAAATTATTATGAGTAAAATGGTAAAAATAGATTTCAAATACCTTACGTTAATGTCCATGTTATATGGCGCTATTTTACAAATATCAGTTTTGCTTGATTATAAATTTATTTCGATACAATCATTTGTAGCGTCATCTGCAACATTTATTATTTCCATCACATTTTTTCTGTCGGATGTCATTGCAGAGGTATATGGATACCAAAAAGCAAAGCAAGTAGTTTTCTCTGGCGTGGTTGGATTGGTTTTATTTTCATCTATTGGATTTTTTTTACAGAAATTGTCAACGCCACCAGAATATCATCGTTATGCGCATGCTTATGATATTATTTTAAATTTATTATTCCGGGCGGGAATATCGAATGCTGTTGCGATTATGATTGGATCATTCGTCAATGTTTATTATGTCAGTCGCTGGAAAGTAATTTTGAGAGGGAAGTATTTCTGGCTCAGAAGCTTGGGTTCCTCTATTGTTGGTGAAGCAATTTATACAATCTTTGTTGTTTCACTTTTAAATATTGGGCTGGTCTCCCCAAAACAATTTATGCAAATATTATTTATTTCTTATTCATATAAATTAATATTTGATTTATTTGCAATTTTTCCAACCTGTTTGTTAGCGCAATGGTTGAAGAAAAAAGAAAATATTGATGAGTATCCTTTGCCAAAGACAATATTGCCGTTTTCCGCAGAAGGATTATTTGATGGATATGTGCAATGATTAAGAAAATAGTGAATGCGCTGCGCGATATTTATCGTGCTAATCAATATGCTTGTCGTTTAGTTGATTTCGATGTAAAGAGGCAAGAGGTTATTTTACAATTGAAAATGAAGTCCGTGATATTTCGTATGTTGCTAGTAGATGTGATTCGTAATCATGAATTGATGCGGATGTTAACGCCATTTGAGGCATGTTGGTTGGGTGGGTATTATGGGCGATACTCTCGTGTAATGACGCATCATTCTTTGATTTCACAGCATCCATTTTCAGATTTTTCTTTGCGGCAGAGTGATAACCGATATCAATTAATTTCATTAAATCGAGAAAATGAGCTGGTTTATGTCGATCGATTTAATCAGGCGCTCTATTGTGAACACCCTCTTGCATTAGTCAATAATGAAAATGTGATTGCACGATTTGATCACATGCAAGCGTATTATATTGGTTACTTAGCAGGCGTGTATTTTGAAAATAATCTAAGATCTCGTGCAAAATCAAATTCCTCTGTGAACTCAATTACTCGCCCGAGTTTTGTGTCGAAGTTAAGAGTAGTAAATTAAGTGTGTATTTACGGAAGTTTAGGCGTTGTCGTTCTTTTTTGGTTTTACAATTTTTCTTTCTTGAAAGATGGTATTACCCTTCTCATAAACTGATCA
>ORMF011400354.1_pt1 | contig 42910 bp, 49 predicted proteins | sample 1779871 | NCBI WGS metagenome assembly ORMF01 (sample SAMEA104232316, study PRJEB22302) | groundwater metagenome | biome: forest; feature: aquifer; material: groundwater | place: USA | collected 2011-08-07 | depth 5.4 m
ATGATTACATCTGCTCAAACAGTGCTTCGGGCTTACTTTATCTTCGTCGTTGTTTTCTAAATCGCCTGCGAAGTCTCAAAAAATTTGTGATTTCGCTTGAACGTCTAGATGCCTTTAAAAATTTAGAATTCCAGGTATGATAAAAGGATGCATTTTTTTAAGAAGATAATGAAGAAAAAACGAATATTTTTAGACTATGCCTCTACCACTCCGATTGATAAGAGAGTGAAAGAAGAAATGGATAAATACGAAGAAGAATCTTCTTTCAATCCGTCGGCTTTGTATAGCGAAGGACTTTCGGCAAAAGAAGTTTTGGATTCTTCTCGAGATAGGATAGCCAGTCTTTTAAGTGCCCAAAAAAATGAAATTATTTTTACAAGCGGAGGAACAGAAGCAAACAATCTGGCGATTTTGGGAGTCTTTGAAGCATATAAAAAAGAAAATTTTACTCCTCATATTGTCACTTGCGAAATAGAACATCCGGCAGTTTTGGAGGTTTGCAAGGAAGTGGAAAGGAGGGAAGGAGAAGTAACAATTCTACCTGTTTCCGAAGATGGACTAGTCTCATCGAAAGATGTTCGCGATTCGTTGAAAGATAACACTGTTTTGGTCAGCATAATGTACGCCAATAATGAGATCGGCACTGTCCAGCCAATAAAAGAAATAGGCAGAGTGATAAAGGAATATAGGACAAAGAATAATAAAAGACTACCTTATTTTCATACTGATGCATGCCAGGCGGTTTTATACGAGGAGCTTCATGTCCAGAAACTTGTAGTGGATCTTATGACTTTGGATGGGATAAAAATGTATGGCCCGAGAGGTGCTGGATTGCTTTATGTAAAAACTGATACGGAAATTCATCCGATTAACTTTGGCGGAGGACAGGAGAGGGGATTGCGAAATGGGACAGAAAATGTGGGAGCTAGCCTAGGTCTTGCTCGTGCTTTGGAAATAGCGACAGATGAAAGAGAAAATTTATCAGAGAGAATGTCTAAGCTTCGGGATTATGCAATTAATAAAATTTTAAAATCTTTTCCCACGGCTTCATTAAATGGCTCGGCTACTTATCGTCTACCAAACAACATCAACATTTGTTTTCCCCTACTAGACGCAGAATTCGCTGTCATCTCTCTAGATGTTGCTGGTATTGCTGCCTCGTACTCATCATCCTGTCTTACGCTCAAAGAAGACTCATCTTCGTATGTTATGACAGCTCTGGGAAAAGACGACTGTAAAAACTCCAGTCTGCGGTTCACTCTCGGTCGTGAAAGTAAAAAAGAAGACATTGATGCTCTTGTTTCCGCACTTCAAAAAATTGTGAAATAGAAAAATGGGTGAGGCATATGCGCCCCACCCATTCAAACAAGTTCGTCTACCAATCCCAATTGAAGGCTCTCTTCATCTGTGAGGGTGAGCCAACCCGATCCATACAATTTCGCCATCCACTTTTTGGATTTGGAGATCTCATATTTGTCGAGTAGGGATTGAAGTAGAATTTCGTACCTCCAAAAACTGGCAAGTATCGATGTAGAAATTACACCCGTAGCGTGATCAAAATCCGACGCCTCGAGTCGAAGTGATCCTAAATGGAATTCTACACATGCTCGCTTACTCATGGATTTTTTTCCATTGAAGGATAGAGCGAGAACCAGAGCCATTGATTTGGCATCTCGGATGAGTACGTTAACTCGCAGGCCTTCCTCTTGCATTTGCAAGAGTTCATCTATGAGTGAGATGGTTGGAGAGACTAGCCCTCCCTTGGATTCCACGACTAGGAGGATTTCCCTTTCTCCTCGCACAAACAAGTCGCGGATTTTCTGTTTGTTCTTTTCTAAGTAGACTGTATCCAAAAACCCCCTAAAAAGAACTTTTCTCATTTGTGCACCTCCTTTTCAGATGCTATAATTGCTTTATTAAAACTAATACATAATACTTTATATGTCAAATATAGAATCAAATCCGGAATTAACAGATGAACAATTAGCCGCATTGACTCTAATAAATGAAAATCCTCTCTTGCAAAATGATGTATATGCCAAGAAGGTTGTTGAATCAGGAGGCCTAGTAGATAGTGGAAACATGGTTGATATAGGTGATTTTTTAGCAGCTCGACTTGCGGTGCTTGAAGGATCAGATGAAAAAGTAGCAGCTGCAAAATTAAAAAATCCGAGAGCATATGATGCAGCAGTTGTACATTCTGTAGCACCACATCTAGAAAGGAATTTGGAAGAATAAATTTTTACTTACTAATGGAAGACCTCAATAAAAATCAAATTGTCCTCCTGACTCTTCTTGTTAGTTTCGTCACTTCTATTGCTACGGGAATCATGACGGTTTCTCTACTCCAAGAAGCACCGCTCGAAGTTACCAGAAACATAAACAGGATAGTAGAAAAAACAATAGAGACAGTAACTCCAGCTACAATACTCACTCCTTCTCAAAAAGAAGTAACAACTGTTGTGGTCAAAGAGGAAGATCTGATAATTGATTCAATAAATAAAAATATAAAAAGTGTTGTCAGAATAAAAGAAAAAGACGGAGCCGTCGGCACTGTCAGTCTATATGGGATGGGGTTGGTAGTTACAAAAGATGGAATTATAGCCGCCGATAGAAAAATAATTACGGAATTAAATACTTTCAGTGTAGTTATGAATGATGATAAAGAATTTCCTCTGGTTCCTATGGGCAAAGATAAACAGACAAATTTTATTTTGTTTAAAGCGGGAGAAGCAAACAAAACTACAGACAAACCTGCAGACAAAACTCCTTATGTTTTTGTACCAGCCACTTTCAGTGACACAGAAGCGAAACTTGGTCAGACGCTTATTGCACTAGGAGGAGATACTTCGAATTCTGTAGCAGTTGGCAGAGTTGTCGCGTTACAGATGAAGGATTCTACTGTCGGTAGCACTACAACCAAATCTCTTATCTCGATTGACACTGATATTATTTCAAAAGATTTAATAGCCGGCAGTCCCATTTTCAACTTATCAGGCAATGTTGTGGGAGTAAAACTTTCCAATGATCCTGCTAAATCTTTTACTCCAATTTCTGTTTTGAAGAAAGAAATGGTTACCTTAATAGAAACAGTGAAGGTTCCATAAAACGCTCTTAACGGATTGACTTTTTGAAAATTTCGCTCTAAAATAGCTGTAATTATGCCGCCATTTGGCCATTTTACAACCAAAGCAAAAGAAGCAATCCGCAAGGCTCATGAACTTGCTATTGAACGTGGCCAGAATCACGTAAATCCTCTCCATCTTTTGACCGCACTTATCTTGCAGGAAGAAAGCATTGTTACATCTATCTTGGACAGACTTGAGGTAGACACTATCCTTCTAACGGATTCGCTTTTGGAAGCAATAGAGGGGACTGATCCGGGCCAGACTCTTTCTGCCTCGTACCAAGTTTATCTTACTCCAGAGTTAGCCCAAGTCATTGAGGCTTCTGGAAAACAGACATCTCTTTTAAACGATGAATTTGTTTCAACAGAGCATCTTTTTTTAGCTCTAATGGAAATAGCAAGTCCTGCCCGCGATCTTTTGAATAAATTCAAAATAGACAAGGACGCTGTTCTAAGAGTTATTGAAGATATCCGAAGTACCAAGACAGTAGAAAGCGATGCTCCAAAAAAATTCAAAGCTCTTTCCAAATACACTCGAAGCCTGACAAAACTCGCCCAGCAAAATAAATTGGATCCTGTTATTGGCCGGGATGATGAAATTTCAAGAATAATCCAGATTCTCTCGCGACGTACAAAAAATAATCCGATTCTTATTGGAGAAGCTGGGGTTGGAAAAACTGCAATAGTAGAAGGCTTGGCTCAGAGAATGTCCATGGGTGAAGTTCCTGAATCTCTGCGCGACAAAGAGCTGGTTTCACTTGATCTAGGTCTTTTGGTTGCTGGTACAAAATATCGCGGAGAATTTGAAGAGAGACTGAAAAACATTTTGAAAGAAGTAGAAAAGTCTGACGGGAAAATAATTCTTTTTGTGGACGAAATTCACACTATTGTCGGAGCTGGTTCTGCCGAAGGATCTTTGGATGCTTCCAATATGCTAAAGCCAGCTTTGGCCAGAGGAGAACTTCGGGCAATAGGAGCGACAACTTTGAAAGAATATCAGAAACATATAGAAAAAGACCCGGCACTTTCCCGCCGTTTCCAGCCTGTCTATGTAAACGAGCCTAGCATAGAGGATGCTATAACTATTTTAAGAGGACTGAAAGAAAAATATGAGCTCTATCATGGCGTGCGCATTACGGACGAAGCAATTATTGCGGCTGTAAATTTGAGCGCGCGGTATATAACGGATCGCTTTCTACCAGACAAAGCAGTAGATTTGATAGACGAATCCGCTTCCTTCTTGAAGATTGCAATGGAAAATAAACCTCCCGTTCTCCAGACTGCTCATTCCAAAATTGTAAAACTTCAGATAGAGCAGGAAGCTTTGAAAAAAGAAACTGATCCAAAATCAAAAGCCAGGTTGAAAGAAATAGAAAAAGCTATCGCCGATCTTAAAGAAGAGATTTCTGAAATAGAGCTGAAATGGAATAATGAAAAAGAAACCGTCTCCGATATAAAAGTTATTAAAAAACAACTGGAGGAATTAAGGCGCGAAGCTGAAATTGCTGAGGCTAAGTCAGACCTTTCTCGCGCCGCCGAAATTCGTTACGGGCGAATTCCTCTTTTGGAAAAAGATTTGGACAATAAATCAAAGAGACTAAAAAAGCTCCAGAGCTCACGAAGAATTCTAAAAGAGGAAATTTCCGAAAACGATATTGCAACTATTGTCTCCAAATGGACTGGTATTCCAGTCTCGCGAATGCTCGAAGAGGAAGCAGACAAATTAAATAGAATGGAAGATGTACTCCGCAAGAGGGTAGTCGGCCAGGACGAAGCAGTAACGAAAATATCCGACACAATAAAGCGTAGCCGCGCCGGGATAGCGGATCCACATAGACCAATTGGCTCGTTTCTATTTTTGGGTCCAACGGGAGTTGGAAAAACAGAACTGACAAAAGCCTTAGCCCAGTTTATGTTTGACGATGATAAGGCTTTGATCCGAATAGATATGTCGGAGTTTATGGAAAAACACAGCGTCTCAAAAATAATTGGCGCGCCTCCGGGTTATGTTGGTCACGAAGAGGGAGGTACTATCACAGAGCTTGTTCGTCACCGACCATACTCTGTCATATTATTTGATGAAATTGAGAAAGCTCATCCGGAAGTTTTTAATATTCTGCTTCAGGTTTTGGACAACGGGCGACTGACGGATGCAAAAGGAAGGCTTGTTAATTTCCGAAACACGGTGATTATTTTGACTTCAAACATAGGTGCTCGCTACATAGATAAAATGGAGAAAATTGGTTTTGCTTCCGGAAACGAGAAATCTAGCTACAACGACGCCAAAGCTAAAGTAATGGAGGCCCTGAAGGACCATTTCCGTCCTGAGTTTTTGAACCGCTTGGACGATATTATTGTCTTTGATATTTTGAGCCATGAAGCTGTTGCTGAAATCGTTAAGATTCAAGTTGATATTGTCCGCGAGAGACTCCTTCAGAAAGAAATCAAACTAACTTTGTCTTCTGCTGTGCTTGATCACTTAACAAAAGAAGGCTACAGTCCGCAGTACGGTGCACGTCCTTTAAAGAGACTAATCCAGACAAAAATTCTGACACCAATTGCATCTCTCATGGTAAGCAAAGGCCTCTCCAAAGGCGGATCTATTTCAGTTGATATGAAAGATGGCGACTTCTTCTTTACTGTCAAAAAAGGAAAGAATGGAGCGTTCGTGACCGACGGTTTCCTACACGAGAACGCCCTAGCTTAAAAAGTTAATTGTGGATAAACCTAATTGCGGTACGATACATGTCCTATTAGAATTAGTACATGACTTCCACCCCTATTTTATCTTTCGAAAAATTAGAACAAGTAAAATTTTTATATCTTAATAAACAACTCTGTATCAGAGAGGTAGCCCTTGTATTAAAAGTTTCACCTGATGCTGTAGAGTCTTTTATAAAAAAACATAATATTCCTAAAAGAGGTTATAAAGAAGCACAGCAAGCCAAATTTTATAATAAACCACCATCCTTTCACAAACAAAATATACACACTCCACATTTCAAAGAACTTTCTGCCATCGGCACTATGCTTTATTGGGCTGAAGGTTACAAAGGAAATGAAAGAACTAAGACAGTTGATTTTACCAATAGTGATCCTTTAATGATTCAGCTTTTTCTCAAATTTCTTCGATTGATATATAGGCCGAGTGAGAAAAAATTTAGAGTTTATTTATATTGTTATTCCAATCAAGATTTAGGCAGTCTCATTAAGTATTGGAGTAAAATCACCAGAATTCCCAGGAGTCAGTTTTCAAAACCGTATGTTAGGTCAGATTTTAGAGAAGATGGAAGAAAAATGAAATATGGAATGATACACATTCGTTATCATGATAAGAAACTTTTACTGGATATAAAAAGTATGATAGAGTCTTATGTGAAGAAACATGCGCCGATCGTATAGTAGCAATTACACGACGCTGTAAACGTCGCGGCTTCGGCCTCCGGGGGTGCAAGTCCCTCTCGGCGCACAATTTGCCATTATTGGTCTTTTCTGTTAGTTTATAACAACTATGTCACAAGATAGATTAATACCACTTAAGAGCAAAGAGACGGGAGAAGTTCGCTGGACTTCAAAAAATAAAAGAAAAGTGGAGCGAAAAATCGAGCTCAAAAAATACAGCAAGAAATTGCGAAAAAGAATCGTATTTAAAGAAACAAAAAAGTAAAAAAATTTGATAAGTTAATAAGTTCAAAAATTCGCCACTTCGGCGAATTTTTGCTATATTTGGTCTGTTAATGGGGGATTAGTTAAGTGGTATAACAGCTCTCTCCAAAAGAGCTGTCGGGAGTTCGATTCTTCCATCCCCCGCCAAGTCGTGCGTTGCACGAGATGCGTCAATATAACGATATTTTGACTTTGCATAGAGCGACCCGTCTAGGACGGAGAAACCGCAAGACGGAAACTAGCCATTTTATGAAAGACAATAAAAGGCTATTTAAATGATTTAAAAGTGAAGGATTATAAATTCTTTTTGTAATATCTATTTCTTTGTTTAAACTGCCTTTCAAGGAAAGGGATATTTTTATCCCTATAATCTAAGACAAATTTTGGATTACTACTGTGTAATAACCTCCCGATATACTGAATTAATTTTCCTTCAAATGAAAATGGGAATGCGAGTATTAGTGTAGAAATGTCTTTTATATCCAACCCCTCTCCGAAAAATTGTCCGGTTGAAAGTATTACTTGATAATGTCCATCGTGTATCTGTTTAATTTTAGAAATACGTTGTGGTGCTGAATCATCCCCTGATATTGTGATGGTTTCACATTTTCCTTTTAAACAGAGAGTGAGGATTTCAAGATGTTCTTTTCTTTCACTTAATACGAGCGTTTTATTGCCAGCATTTACCTGATCAAGTATATCTTCCAGGACCAGTTTATTGCGTCCTGTGTCAAAACTGATAATCTTAGTCAGAAGTTGGAATCTATCAGTTTTCCATTGAAACGGAAGTTCTAAATCTGTCTCTTTGATAATTACCTTAGGCTTTTTAATAGATTTTATCTCTGAATCAGATATTCCACTCGTTTCATATCCTTTCATCTCTGCTATAACATCACCGATATAAACAAAAATAAGTTGTTCGTCATTGTGTTTCCGTCTTGGTGTTGCGGTCAATCCATACAAATATTGAGAATTAAGGTTGGCTATCACTTCACGAAATGTTTTTGCTGGAATATGATGACATTCATCAACTATAATTGTTCCGAATTTATCTGACAGATCTGCTATGTTTTTGTACCGGGCGAGACTTTGTAGTAATGCCACCGTGATTTCTTTTCCAATTTTCTTTGTTGTTCCAGAAAATCTACCGATTTTAAGTTTGGGTATATTTAGGTAGGTCTGAATTCTTTCAACCCATTGATCTAATAGTTGTTTTCGGTGAACAAGTATCAACGCAGGTAATTTTCTCTGAACAATAATCTCCATACCAATCATTGTCTTTCCACTTCCAGGTGGAGCGACGATAACCCCTTGAGTTTGTCTGAGTGATTTCTTAAGGGTGTCGTCTTGGGATGGAGTTAATAAAATTAAACTTTTTAATTCAAGAGCTTCTATTTCTGGATACTCGTATTCTATTGAATATTGGATTTTATTTGATTCTAGAAAAAGTACAAGTTGGTTTAAAAATCCTCTTGGTAAGAAAACATATTCTGCAGATTCTTCAATTAATCTAAAATATTTTTGAATTTTATATACTGATTTGCCCAACCGTTTCATAGTCAAGTATTCAGTACTCAAGAAATTAAGTTTCTCTTTGAGGAATTTAACAGTTTCTGGTGTTAATTCTGATCTAGATATTCTAAGATTTTTACTTATATTAATAATTAACCCTTTACTATTTCTTGTTTTTTGTATCACTGTAGTATTTTCATTAACAGTGATTTTAGAAAATATTTCATCCATCTTTTCAATGGAATTTTTTTGTATATTTGATAAGAAATCCCATTGATCTTGATAGGGTTTTGTAGTCAACGGATCGATAAAAAGTGAATTACCTATCTCTACATATTTTCCTTGAAATGGAAAAGCGATAAGATTACCGAATCCATCTTTAGAAATTGAATCTTGATTTGGGAAAAGCCGATCAAAGCTATCTTCTTTTTCAAAAACTGAAAGATGTAGTGATTCTCGTATTAATTCTAAAGCAATGGCTCGACTTTTATAACAAAGATAAGCATTATCAAAAAATATCCATACGTGCCCACCTTTTCCTGATTTTGATCTCTCAAGATAAGCCGTTAGTCCAACATTTTTACAATTGGTAATATATTTCTGTGTATCTGAAAGCCAATTTTCTCCATCAAAATCCGCAGCTATAAAATATGAAGTATTATCTTCCAAAATAGGATAAATACCTAAAGCAATATTTCCCATGAGGTGTGATCTTATAATCTCTCTTGATAAAGGGATTAATTTCTTGTTCTCAAAGTTATTCATTGTTCCGCCTTTATCTTTATGAGAAAGAAACTCATTCCAGTCAAAAGAATATGCAGGACTGTAACCCGATCTTCCATTTTTCTCCCAAAATCGAGCGTAGACATCAGTTCTTCCCTTAAACAGAGAAAGATATAGATCTAATTGATCATCATTCAGCTGAATCATAATTATATTTTAGAGTATCTTGTTGTTCTACCTTGACCAATTCTTTTTATCTTTTTCAGGCGCATCAAAACATCCAGTGCCTGTGACACTGTTGGTCTAGTTACTTTTGTCGTTTTTGATATTTCTCCAGGTGTTGCAACAGATACTGATTCAAGATATTTCCATACAATAAGCTGTTTTGGAGAAAGAAGTATTTCTATATTTTCCTTGGACAGTAGATCGATAGCAAGTTTCCCTTGTTCCAGTAGGATTTTCAGGAAGAACTCTAACCATTCAGTTATATCCTCATTTTCCTTTTTGATTGTTTTCTGGCTTCTTCTTAAAGCCACATAATAATCTGCTTTGTTATCCTCAATCAATTTTTCATGTGATATATATGGCATGTACGGGTAGCCATACTTGAGTAGAAGTAGGTTTGTCAGTATTCGAGAGATTCTTCCATTGCCATCTTGAAATGGGTGGATATTTAGAAATTCAACAAGAAAATTCCCAATAACCAGAATAGGATGGAATTCTCTGGTTTCTAGATTTTCCTTGGTCCATTCCACCAACTCTTGCATTTCCTTTGGGGTCAGAAATGCAGGGGTAGTATCAAAAAGCATACTGATAGATTTACCGCCATCGTCAACCATGTGAACTTTGTTTTCCACTTTTTTGTATTCACCTCTATGTAACTTATCTTTCTCAACATAGTTCAAAAGTTCTTTGTGAAAATGTTGAATTGTACTTTCAGAAAATGGAATATTTTTCCATGAGTCAAAAACATTGTTTAAGAGTTCATAGTATCCTTGCACTTCCTGCTTATCTCTATCAGAAAATTTCTGCATAGCAAGGCCACGCATCATTTTTTCGATATCTTCGTCAGAGAGTTTGGCTCCCTCAATACGAGTAGAAGCACCAGTAGAGGTGATAAGGGTTGATTTTTTCAGACGTCCTAAAGCCTGTGGGTTGAGTGTTGCACCACCAATCCACCTTCCTTTTATTTCATCAATTTGGTTTAATAGTTCCCATATTGATTGTGGTAAGTCTTTTATTCTTTTATTAAATTTGTAGTTCATATTTTTAGTTAATCTTATATTATGATTATATTAGATTATATGAGATTATGTAGAAAAAGTAAAGCTTTTTAATGTTGATAATTTTACCTTGTAGTATATACTTATTTTAAGCCATAGATCTCGAGCGCTCGAGATTCATTCGATTCCTGATCCCACCGCTCTTCAATTATTTAGGATTTTTTCTGCTTTTTCTATGTCTTCAAATGAATTTATTGGCACCCATTTTTCCGTAACAATTCCTTTTATCGGAAAATCTTCTCTTTGAGCGAGGATTGTTTGAGGTAGTCCATATTCACCCCCATACACGCTTACTCCTTCATGTTTGAAAATATTTGCATCAATAACATATGCTCCGGTAGCCACTAAAGCGCCGAGAATTTTTTCTTCCTCATTTTGAGGTAAAAATCCTTCTATATAATTTTCTCTATCTAATTTAATGCTGTAGTAGTTTGGCATTATCATTCTCTGAACTCCGAATGATCGAGGATAATGAAGGTACTTTTCCAGTTCTTGTTTTTCGTGCATATCGTCGCCATTTAGAACCAAAAATCTCTCGTCATTTTTAAACAAGTCTCTGGCAGACAAAAGAGCTCCAAAAGTGCCTTTTTTCTCTATTTGGTCAACAAATGAAACCTTTCTTCCATAAAAATTCTCTCCGACACGGTCTTTCAATCTCTCTTTTAAATACTCTACTACTATTACAACCTCATCTATCTCCTCTGGCAGGGAGTTAAAAATTCTGTCGATTATAGGTTTTCCTCCAATTTGTATTAATGGTTTAGGAGTTTCAAGAGTTAATGGAAGAAGTCTTGTTCCTTTTCCTGCAGCCAGAATAATTGCTTTCATAAATTCAATATTATGTTTTTGTGTGATTTTTTGCAAACAAAAAGGAGAGGATTTGTAACCCTCTCCTTTTACACAGACAGCACGATGTCTTTGTAGTTTCGCCCATCCAGCTCGAGGGGAAACTCTACTACGTCTGACAGACGGCCCTCGTAGGGAATTTTGTCGATGCCAAGAATACAACGTTTATAGCGGAGAATCATTCGCAAGTAGCCCGTCCAGAATTCGTCTTTCTTTTCGACGATCTCCTCGAAGCTCATGAAGCGAGCCTCGGAAGTATCGGCACTATGTTCAGCTGAAGGCTCCCCGCTGAACTTATGCGTTTCGTAAAGAACAACGAGTCCTTTTGGTCTCTGAACAAAGTGACCGATTAAGCGATAGTTTGCTTCGTCACTAATGATACCCGATTCTTCCTCAGTTTCCGATTGTGATGCGTGCCCGGGGGCTTCGCCTCGTTCGATTTCTCCCCCTGGAAGCATCCAGAGTCTCTTTCGAGTTCTTTCTCTAACGACAAGGATTTTCCCATGCTCATCTACCACGATAAGATTGGAACCGTTTTTGAGATCTTTCGCTTCAGCGAGCTCCTTTTTGACTCTCTCAAGTTCTATCTTTAAGCTGTCGATATTATCGGTTTCTTCCACAAAAACCTCCAGAGAACACCTTACTATTTTTTATTGAAGTAGTCAAAATTTTTGATTAATCTATATATTTTGGTTAATTCGCTAGGTTTAAACCATTTTATTCTTTTGTCTCTCTTGAACCAAGTCATTTGGCGTTTGGAGTAACGCCAAATTTCTCTTTGCAATTTTTCTATTAGTTCATTTTTATCAATCTTTTTTTCTAAAAAATCTGCTAGATATCTATATTCCAACCCAAGCTCTCTCATTCTTTTCCAAGATAGGCCATCTTTATGTAAGTTTTGTGCCTCTTTTATCATTCCTTTTTTCATGCGAGAAATTAGTCGGGCACGTATTCTTTTTTTGAGATTCTGTGGGGAAGTCTGCAGACCAATTTGCAAAATGTCGTAAGGACTTTTTTTATTTTTAACCACTGGGACTTTACCCAAGCTCTTTGCAATTTCAATAGCTCTTATTAGTCGTACAGGATTTTTAACATCTACACTTTTTAATCTGTTATTATCTAGCTTTCTCAAAATGGAAACCAAATTTTTCAAACTCTTTTTTTCTAATTTGGCTCGTAACTTTTTGTCAGGCGGTACGTGAGGCAAAACAATTCCATCTACTATTGATTGGATATAAAATCCCGTGCCACCACAGAGTATAGGCAATTTCCCACGAGAAATTATTTCCTGTATAATTTTTCCAGTCTGTTTTTGAAAATCTGCAACAGAAAAAACCACTTTAGGCGAAATAACATCTAGCATATAGTGGGGAACACCAAGCATCTCTTTTTTGCTTATTTTCCCCGTTCCGATATCTAATCCTTTGTATACCTGTCTCGAGTCAGCAGAAATAATCTCGCCATTGTATTTTCTGGCAAGTTTTACAGCTAATTGGCTCTTCCCAGTCGCAGTCGGCCCCAGGATTACTAGAATCTTAGATTTCATTCGCTTTTTGTGCCGGGAGAGAGAATCGAACTCTCAATGGATTACTCCGCACGATTTTGAGTCGTGTGCGTCTACCAATTCCGCCATCCCGGCAATATTCTATATTGGCAAAGTCTATCTTTATTTTACTAAAAAATCAATTTCATGATATTATTTATCTTACGAACTTTCAATTTTCAGCCTTTTAACTTACTCTCATGTCTCAATTTTATAACGACTCTATTTTCTGGATTGATGTTGATAAAATAGTACCTAATCCATTCCAACCAAGACGTGAATTCGACGAGATTCAACTTCAGAGTCTAGCTGATTCTATAAGACAGTACGGCGTTTTGCAGGCGCTAGTTGTGACTAGAAAAGAAGTTCCAAAGGACGATGGTGGACTGGTAGTAGAGTACGAGCTAATTGCCGGTGAGCGTAGACTGAGGGCTTCTAAAATTGCCGGACTTTCCCAAGTGCCAGTTTTGATAAAAGTGGGGGATGAAGAAAATGATCTCATGAAGCTCGAACTGGCTATTATAGAAAACATTCAGAGAGAAGATCTCAATCCTATTGATCGTGCCAGAGCTTTTGAGCGTCTCATCAATGAATTTGGTTTCAAGCATATTGAAATAGGCAAAAAAGTTGGCAAGAGCCGTGAGTATGTTTCAAACTCTGTTCGTCTCTTAGCTCTTCCGCCGGAGATCCTAGAAGCAATTTCCCAGGGCAAAATTACAGAAGGTCATGCCAGACCGCTTATGATGCTAGGCGACAGACTAGACGAGCAGGCAACTCTTTTCAAAGAAATAATGTTCAAAAAGCTGACTGTTCGCGAGGCAGAAGCTATAGGTCGTCGTGTGGCTTATGACAAAATTCGCAAGAAAGGTGCAACACTTGATCCTGAAACACAGGAAATGGAAGAGACGCTGACAGAGTCCCTCGGTACTAGAGTTTCAATAGAAAAACGCGAAAACGGCGGCAAAATTTTGATAGATTTTTTCTCTAATGAGGACTTGAGGGACATTTTGGAACTTATCAAATCAAATCAAAGAAAACCTATCACGGCCATGCTAGATAGGCATCTTGAAAACAATCCACTCTCCGAGGTGAAAGATTCCGAAGCGACTCCAGAGGATCTAGACGACAGAACTCCCGAAGAGATAAAGATAGATGAGAATAGTGATGATGAAATCTATTCCATAAAAAACTTCAGCATTTGACATTTTTCTTGATTGTTGTATTCTCAGTCTAGAGAAATGGAGAAGACTTATGCTAAGAGGAGTCAGGGAACTTCTGCGGGAAGTGGTGGAGTGGCTGGATAGGCTGGAAAAGGTTGATCTAACCTGCCGAAATAGGGGCGGAAACATATCTGAAGAAGAAGTTTCTGTCAGGCTTCATCTTCGGGCTGATGTCCTGCTGGCCTTGGCCAATACCCTGGCCGTCTTTTTGGAAACAGCCCAGCGAGATCTGGAAGGGTGGCGACTTCTACGCATGATGATCAAGGAGAGAAACTACACTTCTCCTTATGTCAGAAGTTACCTTCGCCTGATCAAGGCTATAGATAATCTGCCGTAGAGGAATTTTTGAACGCCCGGAGTTGATAGACTCCGGGCCGTTTTATTTCTTTTTATTTTCCAGAGATTGGTTTATATGTCGCCTGGCCATGGTAGTTTTACAAAATTCCAACCATTTATAGCTGGGCTTTCCGGACTTTTTTGTCTCCACTTCCACTCTGTCACCGCTTTGAAGTATGGTATTTAAGGCTACAAATTTTCCGTTTACTTTTGCTCCAGCGGCATGGTTGCCAATATCTGTGTGAATTGCATAGGCAAAATCAATGATCGACGAGTCTTTTGGCAGATCAATCACATCGCCTTTGGGAGTAAAGACAAAAATTCGCTCTTCAAAAAAGTCTGTTTTTAAGTCATCCATGAATTCCTCACCGGCTTCTTTTTGGTATTCGACTAACTCTTTTATCCAGCCCGGGACATCCTTTGCAGTTGATTTTGAACTTTTTATGGAAGCCGGACTTTTTTCAGGTAATATATTTCTGATCCAGGAAAGATTGGGAGTTTTACCTTTGCCTTTCCTCCCTTCCTTGTAACCTATGTGCGATGCAATACCAAATTCGGCTTCCTTGTGCATTTCTTCTGTCCTGATCTGAACTTCGATAATCCCCCCATCACCAGTAAAAATAGTGGTATGGAGTGATCGATATCCGGAAAGCCGAGGCGAGGCGATGTTGTCTTTTATTAAATTAGGGACTGGCTTCCACACTCCGTGGATTATTCCTAGGATTTTGTAGCAGTCGGAAACTTCCGGCACAATAATACGGATAGCCGAAATATCGTAGATTGTATCAATATTTCCTTGATGTTTTTGGAGTTTTTTATAAAGCGAGTATAGACTTTTGACTCTGTAGTCCATTCGGAATTTTGTCACACCGTTTTGGGCCAACTCTTTTTTCAAGAGTTTCTGGAATTTATCCAAATCTTTTTCTACTTCTTCTTTTTTTCCTCTTAATATTTTTCTTATTTTTTCTGCTTCTTCCGGATATACATAGACAAAAGCCAAATCCTCCAAGTCCCTCTGCAATTTTTTGATTCCCAAGCGATAGGCAATCGGGGCGTAGATTTCAAGGGTTTCCTTTGCAATACGAAGCTGTTTATCTTTTGGCACATATTCTAATGTCTGAATATTATTCAATCTGTCGCTTAGTTTGATAATCAGTACCCGGATATCCTGTGACATTGCCACAAAAAGTTTTCTCAAACTTTCGTTGTACCTAGTTGTCTCTTGGTACCTTATACTTCCGAGTTTTGTAACGCCTTCAACTAGAAACAGAATTTCTTTTCCGAATTCTTTTTCAATTTCTTCGGCTGTAACTTTTGTATCTTCTATCGTGTCATGGAGAAATCCCGCGGCAATTGTTGTGGTACTCATTCCGAGCTCTGCGATATTTTTGGCAGTTTCAAAAACATGGACGAAGTATGGCTCTCCGCTATTGCGCGCGAATCCCTGGTGTGCCTTCTCTGCAAAATCATAAGCTTTTTTTAACAAAGCCACGTCCTTCTCCGTTGGGCTATCCATGAGAGAGATTATTTCCTTTATGTCTGGCATATCCTTATATATTAATGAAAATAGGTTGAAATACAATAATATTGACAAATTTGTACTTTTACCTAAGATTCTATCAGAGGTGCACTGTGAGAGAAAAAGTTGTTCTTTTGGCAAGATTCATCGAAGGTGACAGTGGTTGCCGTGGTGAGATCAAGGAGTTCGGTATCGCACTCGGGATGTCAACACGAAACTTTGTCACTGCTGGTCTTCCCAAGTTTGTTCAATCTCATTGTGAAACCCTGATCTCTCGTGGGTTCACAAGTCAGGCAACACCAGCCCAACTCGAACTTGCAGTCAGGATTTTGGAAAGTGGATTTGAGATCCAAGAGGAGCCACCAACAAGAAGCAAAAAATAGCCCGCTGAGAACCGCCAACGATCTCAGCGGTTTCTCAAATATAAATTCTCTACTAGCCCAATCTCGTTGAGCCGAAATGTTTTCAGAGTATCCGCAAGCCTTGAGCATGGTTTTTTCAACGTCGCGAGCTTGCGAGAGTTCATTGACAAATCAAGGCTGAGGACAGAATAAACTTTTCACAGGAAAATTTTATGTCTCAGAAAACATTCCGGAGAAAAAGAGATGGGGCGCTATGACTTACCAGCTTTTGGTCATACGACCACTGCTCGCTTCCAGCGGTTGCTTTTTAAATCCGCGTTTCTTTTTTTCTTCTTTAAAAATTTCGAGTGCGCGCGGAAGTTCTATTTTGTACACATCATCTTCCTTGAGAGATCTAAAATCCTTTTGGTGCACAATATATGGGCCGAATCTTCCTATGTTCGCACTTATCATTTCTCCTGTGTCCGGATGAGGGCCAAGCTGTCGTGGCAAAGTTAGATATGTCAGAGCGTCTTTTAAGGTGACAGTAGTTAGGTCTTTATCTTTTGGAATGCTGGCCATGCGGGGCTTTACGGCTTTCTTCGAACCTTTACCTTTTACTCTATCTCCAAGCTGGACATATGGTCCGTACTTTCCAAACAAAACATATATCGGAAGTCCCGACTCCGGATCAACTCCAATCGGCTCGTCCTTTTTAATCTCAACTCCGTCCATAGTCAGCGCGCCTTCACAGTCTGGATATCGAGAGCAAGACAAGAACTTTCCGCTTCGGGAGAGTTTTATGATCATAGAGCTTCCGCAGACGGGACATTTATATTTCGGATCGGCATCTCCCAAGTTTGTCACTTTATCCATTTTGTCCTTGCTCTTAACCTCAGCCAAAAATGGCTTATAGAAAGTTTTCAAAGTTTTGACATACTCTTCTTTGCCTTCAGCAATGAGATCGAGTTTGTCTTCCATCTCTGCGGTGAAACTGTCGGAAATATAGTCTGCAAAATTAGCTTCAAGAAAACTAGAGACAACATCTCCAGTATCTGTCGGCACAAGAGCTTTGTTTACTTTCTCCACATAGCCCCGATCTTCCAATGTTTTGATTATGGAAGCATAAGTAGAAGGCCGTCCGATACCTCTTTTCTCTAACTCTTTGATGAGGCCCGCTTCGGAGTATCTTCCTGGGGGTTCTGTCTCTTTTTCTTCTGTGTTTACTTTTTTCAAATCAAGAGGCTCGCCAACACTAACTTTTGGCAATTCAACATCGTCCCCACGAGAAGCTGGGTCACCAAGTAGCCAGCCCGGGAATTTTATTTGGGAACCAGTGATTGAAAAATCTGGTAAGGAGTTTTTCGCCTCAGGATTACCTTCGGCATAAGTGTCCGCTGACGCTCCCCTTACATTGGCAGTAATTTTAGTGCGTAGTGTTTCCGCGTCAGTCATCTGGGAACTGACAGCCCTTCTCCAAATGAGCTGGTAAAGTTTTTTCTGCTCGTCTGTAAATCCGGCGTTTTCGTTATCAAAATGGGTCGGGCGGATTGCCTCATGGGCTTCCTGAGCATTTTTGCTTTTGGCTGAGTATGTTCTTATTTGCAAATACTCTTTTCCGAACTTTTTCTCAACAACTCCTCCAATTTGGGCAAGGGCCACTTGACTTAGATTTGTAGAATCAGTTCTCATGTATGTAATGTGCCCAGACTCGTATAGCTTTTGGGCAATTCCCATTGTTCGCGACGGAGCAAATCCAAGGCGGCTAGATGCGGACTGCTGTAGAGTGGAAGTAATAAAAGGCGGACGCGGAGATTTTTTGACATTACTCTCTTTTACGTCTTTTACAAACCAGGATTTTTCATTGCCGGCTTTTTCTGCAACTTCTACAATATGCTTTAAAACTTTTTCATCCGTCGGCTCTTCTTCACAGACTACTGTGAAGGGGATTTTCTTTATATTTTCTACATCAGCAGAAATAACCCAAAATTTATGAGACTTGAAAGCTCGGATTTCACGCTCACGCTCCATGACAATGCGCAAAGCAGGGGATTGAACTCGTCCCGCCGAGAGTCCGTATCGCACCTTTTTCCAAATAAGTCCCGACAAATCATATCCGACAAGTCTATCCAAAACTCGCCTAGCTTCTTGGGCCTGTTTCAAGTTGTCGTCAATGTCGCGAGGGTGCTCAATAGCTTCTATTACGCTTTCTTTTGTAATTTCATAAAAAACCACTCTTTTAGGGTGTTTTAATCCTGTGGCTTCGGCAATATGCCAAGCGATAGCTTCTCCCTCACGATCCGGGTCGGTCGCCAGCAAAACTTCGCTGGCTTTACTTGCAAGAGATCTTATTTCAGCCACAACTTTTTCCTTTCCTTTTGAAATTTCGTAGTGTGGTACGAAACCTGCTTCAATATCTATAGCTTTTTTGTTTGACTTGGGTAAGTCCCGAATGTGGCCAACAGAAGCAACCACTTCATATTTGCCGTCCAAATATTTTGAAATTGTTTTTGCTTTAGCAGGGGACTCAACAATAAGTAATTTTGACATTAGTATGATTATTACCGCATTTATCTTTTTTTGCAAACTTCGAAACAAAAAGCTTAAATGTAAAATGTAAATATCAAAATGGAAAATGACAATTTAAAATGTAAAAATTATCTTTTTCCTTTCAGTGTTAGTATGCTTGATGCAAATATATTAGCTGTCTCGATTAATTCCTCCAATAACCATTTCAATTCTTGCCGGTCTCCTTTATCGAGGTCTCTTAATAGAGTTAACCAGACTTTTGATTCATTAGCAGATTTAAGAGCATGATTAAAGAAATTAATAAAATCTTTTTTTGATGATGCTGAATTGGCTTCTACATAGTTGGCCAATATACTAGTTCCACTACGCAATAGCTGTTTTCCCATTACCTCAGTAACACTGCTTTTATTTAAAGAATCAATAAATTTAATTAGTCTCAATACCCATTTATAAAGTCGTCCCTTGAATTCCATTTTAAATTTTGCACTGTGATTTTCCATTTTGATATTTACATTTTTAATTATCTAAGGTGTATTTCTCCCATACTTTCCTCAATCAATCCTTTTATTTCCATTGTAGCAAGAATGGTTTGCGTTACGTACACTGGCTTGCCGAGACGCTGAATAATTTGATCGCGGGAAAGCGGCTCTTTTATCAAATCAATTAATTCTCGCTCATCAGTCGAACATTCAGAGTAATCCCTAACCTGGAGCAATTCGTCTCTCGGACGAAGTCCCAAAGCCGTAATGATATCACTGGGTTGTGTGATAGGCGTCGCTCCGAGACGCAAAAGCATATGCGGGCCTTCAGAAGTTTTTGAAAAAATGGAATTCGGCACAGTGAAAACATCTCGGTTATATTCGATAGCGTATTTGGAGGTTATCAGAGTTCCTGACTTTAATTCTGCTTCAATAATAAAAGTTGCGTGAGACATTCCAGCCATTATTCTGTTTCGTTGGGGAAAACTATACAACCTAGGCAGCCAATCATCCTCGAACTCTGAAATCAGCGCTCCGCCACTTTTCACAATCTCGTCCGCAAGCGATCTGTTTGTTCTGGGATAAATGGATTTATCACCTAGTCCTGATCCCGGGACTGCAATAGTGGGCAGTCCGGCTTTGAGCGCTGCTCTATGGGCGATAGCGTCCATTCCTAAAGCAAGTCCTGAGACAATAGTAATAGAATATCCACGCAAACCTTCTATTAATTTCTCGCAGACATTTTTGCCATAGTCGCTGTATTTTCGGGAACCGACGACACACAAATACTTTTCTGTTTTCGGCAACTCCCCGACAATTCTCATAGACTTGGGAGGATCGTCTATTTGCAAAAGCAAAGGAGGAAAATCCTGTTTCTTTAAATCTTTAATTTCCATCCATTAATTATAACAACATCTACTCAACTTTTTAATACTTCTTAACTATACAGTATATTGTATAGTTAACTTCAGCAGTTTATTGACAACTTTTGGTGAGGGTATAATGTGGTTTGTGGAGGTTGCTATGCGTATTCGCATGACCAAAGAAGTCAAGTGTTATAAGCGGGTACACTCTGCCATTAGACAGTTTGGGATAGTGGCAATCGGAGAGATTGTCAATCTCAAAAGAAAGAAAAACAGGCTCTCTTTCAGTTTTGGCAGTCGGCGGCATAAATTTGTTCAAGTTTGTCCTGAAGAAGGGGGCGGAAAACTCCTTGCCCTTCACCATGATATGCAAGGGGTCTGGAAAAAAGTTCCAGCGAAGTTTCAATAGGCGATAGCGGGTCCTTTTGGCCCGCTATTCTCATATGTAGAGTTTTTTGTTAAACTCTACATATGTTGGATATAAAGTTTATTCGAGAAAATAAGGACCTCGTTGCGGCGGCTGTAAAGAATAAAAATCGGGAAGTTGATCTCGATCTCCTCTTGGATTTGGCAGACAAAAGGAAATCTCTAAAGCAGGAAATTGACACCGTAAACCAAAAAAGAAACGAAGCGGCCAAATTGAGAGACATTGAAGCTGGCACAAGTTTAAAAAAAGAAGTAGAAAAACTAGAGAGTGAGTACAACGAAATAGAGAAAAAATTTATCTCCCTTATGGCCAAAGTACCGAATATCCCTTCTTTGGACACGCCCGTTGGTCCTGATGCAAGCGGAAATAAAGTTGTAAGAAGTTGGGGCGAGACTCCTAAATTTGATTTTGAGCCAAAAGAGCATGACGAGCTCGGTAAAAATCTGGATATTTTAGACATAGAAACCGCTGGCGAAGTGGCAGGTTCAAGATTTTCTTACATAAAAGGTGATCTTGCTTTGCTTCAGTTTGCACTTCTCCAATTTTCTCTTGGAATTTTGACTGACAAAGAAAAATTAGAATCAATTGCAAAAGAGGCAAATGTCGCAGTCTCTGTGACAGCTTTTACGCCCATCATTCCTCCTGTTTTTGCCCGGACTGCTGTCCAAAACAGAATGGCTCGTTTCCTAACTCCCGAAGAGCATTACATGTTTCCCAACGACGATCTGCTCCTTATTGGCAGTGCTGAACACACCATCGGCCCTATCTACATGGACAAGATTATAGAAGAGAAAGATTTACCTATCCGATACGCCGGCTACTCAACTGCTTTTAGACGAGAAGCTGGATCACATGGACAAGACACAAAAGGAATCATCCGCCAGCATCAGTTTGATAAATTGGAAATGGAAACATTTTGCCTGCCGGAAAACTCAATGCAAGAGCAGGATTTTTTAGTGGCAATTCAAGAGCACCTTCTCCAAGCGCTAGAGTTGCCATATCAAGTAGTAATGGTTTGCACAGGGGATATGGGTTTTCCGGATTATAGGCAGATAGACATTGAGACATGGATGCCGGGCCAGAGTCGTTATCGAGAGACTCATAGCGCGGATTTGACAGCTAGTTTCCAGTCTCGCCGACTCAATACTCGTGTACGGCGTGGAGATGGCAAGATAGAACCTCTTCACATGAATGATGCAACTGCTTTGGCTATGGGGCGCACTCTTGTGGCAATTATGGAAAATTATCAAAAGGCAGACGGGTCTATCAGAATTCCTGAAGTACTACAGTCTTATATAGGAGGGAAAAAAATCATTGCCAAGCAATAATCGCTAATTCTAAGCTTTATTTAGAAATTAGAAATTGAAAATTTTTCACTATGCCTTTAAATAACTCCACCTCACTAGGAAGAGAAGAATATCTTAGGAAAAAAAGAAACAGAAGGAGAATAAAATATCTTATAATTTTTCTCATACTGACAGCTGGGGTATCTCTGTCTTCCTACATCGCTCACAGGCCTAGCATTCGAGTCTCCCGGATCATTCTCTCTGGTGGAGTTTTGGTGACAGAAGAGGAAGTCCAGATGAAGTCGCTAGACTATATGAAAGGCTCACATGTTTGGCTTTATCCAAAAAATAATGCCATCTGGTATCCCCGCAAAAGTCTGGAAGAATATCTGAAAAATACTTTTAAAAGAATTGATACGATAAGCATTCATAGAGAAAACTCTCGAACTTTAAAAATTGATATCACTGAGCGTAAACCCTTAGCTATTTGGTGTGGCGAGGTGCGACCTAGCCTGAACGAAGGGGGTAATGAGGCGACCACGCCGAAATGCTTCTTCATGGATCAGAACAGTACTATCTTTTCTACCTCCCCATACTTTTCTGGAGACGCCTATTTCAAATATTACGGTCTCGTTGCCACAGATACGCCGATAGGTATGCAGTATATAGCTTCCACTACATTATTTGCCGAGATTTCCGATTTTATAGAAACGACGAGAAAATTGTCACTGCGACCCCAATATCTTATTGCAAAAAGTGAGGGAGAATTTTCTCTTGTCATCTCAGGCGGTGGTGAGATTTATTTTGATACCAAGGAACCATTGTCCCAGGCATCTCAAAATCTCGAATCTCTTTTGCGGACCCCAGCTTTATCCACCTCAACAACTCGTGATTTACCGATTGAGTATATAGATTTACGATATGGCAACAAACTCTTTTACAAACTAAAGTAGGGTTTACATTATTAGACTTCTCATAATATTTAGGTTAGTTTTACCAATATGAATTTTTGGAAAAGTTTGAAAAAACCAATTATGGTTTTGGCTCCAATGGCCGATGTCACGGATGCGGCTTTTCGACGTGTCATAGCAAAGTATGGAAAACCCGATGTGATGTGGACGGAATTTGTTTCAGCTGACGGACTTTTCAAGGGTGGATATGATGCCTTAATTAAAGACCTAGCTTTTACAGAAGCCGAGCGACCTATTGTCGCTCAGTTTTTTACTTCTAGTCCGGATATGATGGAAAAAGCGGCAGAGCTTGCAGTGAATATGGGCTTTGACGGCATAGACATAAACATGGGTTGTCCCGACAGAAGTGTGGAAAAGCAAGGAGCAGGAGCGGCCCATATTAAAAACCCAAAACTTGCTCAAGAAATTATTTTGGCTGCTAAAAAAGGAGCCACTAAAAATGGTAAAAATTTGCCAGTCAGCGTCAAAACTCGCATTGGCTACAATAAAAATGAACTGGAAACATGGCTACCAGCCTTACTTGAAACAAATCCCGCCGTTGTAACTCTACACGCTCGAACTCGCAAGGAAATGTCTCTTGTACCTGCCCGCTGGGAGCACGTAAAACGTGCCGTAGAAATCCGCGATAATTTTGCAGATTCAAAAGGTTTCCCGAGTGAGACTCTAATTTTTGGTAATGGTGATGTTTTCGATTTAGAAGATGCTAGTCGAAGAGTTCTGGAAACTGGCTGTGATGGAGTGATGCTCGGCCGGGCCATCTTCGGTAACCCATGGTGCTTTAACAAAAAAATTTCAAAAGAAGACATTTCAATTCCGGAAAAACTTCAGGTAATGGTGGAACATACAGAACTTTTTGCAAAACTTTTGCCCCACAAAAGTTTTGCCATTATGAAAAAGCACTACAAGGCATATGTGAATGGCTGGGAGGGAGCAAAGGAGTTAAGAATGAAACTTATGTCAGCAAAAGATGCAAATGAGGTGGGGGAGATTGTTGAAAGTTATCTACAAAGTATCCCCAACTGAACTTGCTTATTTTCACAAAGGTGTTATTGTCATGAATGGAGGATAGAGAGTACCCACGGTATCACTGCCGAACGGGTGAACAATCCAACACAGTTTTAAGGACAGAATAAAAATTCTGTCCGCAATTTCCAAGAAAACCCGATTTCCCTTCCTATTACGACCACGGCGTCTCCCCAGGCGCCGTGGTCCCGCCCTAGCACCCGCTGGGCTTTTTTGATACAAAAAGTTTTACACAGCCAGCTTAACAATTTTTTCCTATCATGCTATTGTCTAAATAGAGTCTTTGGAGGCGTTCGGAGGGGAGCATGCACAGTATTATTTGCTTGAGTTGTGGGGAGCCTTGCGGAACTATCGAAGGAGGGTCGCTTAGCACAATAAGGGCATGCACGGAATGTGAGAAAACGTCGCTCAGGATCCACAATCTTCATCGCAGGGTGATGAGGCTTCCAGTTTTGTCGTGGAAGTCCCTCCGACAATGGCAAGACACTATGGTTGAGGATTTTGAAAGACAGATGAGGGGATTGTCGGCTCAGCCTATCGCAGAGCCTGGTCAGCCAAAACAGTTCAACCCCCTTCCTATCGAATGAATCCCAAAGCGGCAATAGAGAGGGATCAAAGGGCCACGGCATATGTTCGTGGCTCTTTTGTTGAGCGTAGCTTTTCTCAAAAAATTGACAATGGGCTATACTGGAGAGATGGAACAAGTCTTATATCGTAAATATCGGCCGAAAAAATTCTCCGATGTAATCGGTCAAGATCATGTGATCAAAGTTCTAGAAGCCGAAGCAAAATCGGGAGAAATCTCCCACGCTTATCTTTTTGCCGGAACTCGCGGTACGGGGAAGACTTCTGTGGCTAGGATATTTGCAACTGAAATCGGCACTTCCAAAAATGATATTTACGAAATAGATGCCGCTTCAAACACAAGCGTAGAGGATATCCGTAGTCTGAATGACTCTGTTTTTACTCTGCCTTTTGAATCAAAATACAAAGTCTATATTTTGGACGAAGTCCATATGCTCTCCAAATCCGCTTCAAACGCACTTCTCAAAACACTGGAGGAACCGCCTGCCCATGTTGTTTTTATCTTAGCTACGACAGAGACTCACAAAATTCCAGAGACAGTTTTATCCCGCTGTGAAGTCTACACATTCAAAAAGCCCAGTCAGGAGATTTTGAAAAAGGTAACAATAAATGTGGCAAAAAAGGAGGGCTACACTATAGATGACGCATCGGCGGAGCTCATCGCCCTTTTAGGCGATGGATCTTTCCGTGATACTTTGGGGATTGTTCAGAAAATTCTATCGTATTCAAAAGATAAGAAGATCTCTGAAGAAGAAGTACGTTTAGTCACAGGAGCTCCTGCAATTGACTTGGTCCATGATGTCATTTCTTCAATTGCAAAAAAAGATCTAAATCTTGGATTAAATAGTATAAAAAAAGCTGTCAGTCAGAACATAGATATGGCTGTATTTTTAAAACTTATTCTTCACACAGCGAGAGCAGTTCTTCTCGTGCGATTTGGAGCAGGAAACATTGTAAAAGATGACTTGTCTGAAAAAGAATTTGAATTTGTCACTAGTCTTGCAAAAGGAGAAGGCGTCTTCTCATCCTCTGTTTTAGTTGAACTTTTGACCGCTTATGAAAAAACCACAGGAGCGTATATTTCCAGTCTTCCTCTCGAACTTGCTTTAGTAAACATTATTGGAGAAAGCAAATAGAGCTAAACAGATTTCTTTTTGCCGACTTCATGGAGTAGGGCAGTAGCTCTTTCAAGAAGACCTTGATGCAAGACTAGGGCTTTATCGGACAGTTCTGTAATTTCATCATGGTTTGTAGCCTGACCAGCGCCTTTTACAAGTGACCAATGAACTGTTGCTGCTCCTTCAAAAAATCCAGACCATTCCAAAAGTTCTGTGGAATTATCCCACTCTTTCCCAACATACAAATCTCTCATTTCTCGCAGTTTCTTTCCCGTTCCTTTTAACTTCTTTGTCACAATATCTTCCACTTTGGAGTTCTTGGCTATTTTTGAAATCTCTTCGCTATGTTTGTCGTATTCCATAATATAGTTCTCAACCATTTCTTTTCCTAAGACAGAAGACATAGCCTCACGGCCCTTTTCAAACGTTTCCTTGCCGACAGTCGCAAACGCCAGGACTTCTCCTAATTTTTTAGCTGTAAATTCGTTCATTCCGTTAAAGTTTATGATTATTTATCCTAGTTAATCTAACATATTATTACCCTATAGTCCCGTTACGGTTTTTCAGAAATTTGTAAAACTCTAATGGGATTCATTCCATTATTATACAAAAAAAGCGAGTTTTATTTGAGTCTAATTGAATTCCAAATATTTTCCTTCGCTTATAATTTCAACTACTTTTCCGTCAATTACTTTGAGGGCTGACTGATCATCTAGAGCGTAAATCTTTTTCGGTATTCTTTCTGCCAATTTTTTAATGTTTTCTTCTTTCAATTTTGGAAAATAAGATGAATTTAAATGAGGAACAAAATAAAAATTCACATAATTGAGTCCGTCCATTTCTCCAACCCTATCAAAATCTTGCTCATAAACTGCTTGAGAGATTTTTGTAGCCAAGTCTGGATTCGTTACCATACTGCCCGCACTTGATCCAACCCACACCCTGGTTTTGAGAAAGTCTGGAAGTAGTTTTACTAATCCAGACTCGTTAATCCACTCCATCAAATGATACGTATTTCCTCCCTCAAAAAACAGAACATCAGCTTCTTCTATCTGAGATCGCCAAATGTTTTGTGGTACAGCAGAAATGTCTGCAATACTTATGGATTTAAATCCTTGCTTGTGAAGGTTTATTAAATCCTCTATGAACCAATCTTTATTTCCTATTTCCACATTTGCTGCTGTTGGGATAAAGACTAGGGAAGTATCCTCTGGTTTTTTCCCAACTAGTTTAAATAGGGCTTTTGATATGGATGGGTTCGTAATTCCACTAGAGGTGAGAAGTAGTTTCATAGGATTAGTTAAATTCAAAACCAATTATACCGAATTCTTTGATTTTTTGTTCGTAATCAGGATAGGAGTAATAGGCTTTTCTCATTTCCTCCACAGATTCTATAGTAGGCATAATTTTTTTGAAAGAAATCTCTTTGACCATTGTGTCTATATCTGGCCAGCGATAGACCTTCGTAACAACTTTTGAGAATTTATCTCCCTCGCAAACAAAAGTTAAAGTATCACCCACCTCTATTTTTTGATATTTTACTGTATTAGCCCTTGTTTCCACAGATTTAACTCCTGATTTGAGATCGTCAAAACTTTGTTTATCTACTTGTCTAAAAGTCAGAGTATAGGTTTTCATATTGAAAATTATACTATATTTATTGTCCACACGGAATTGAACACTTATTATGATATTATTCCAAGTATAATTAATGTCCATAAATATTTTAATAAAAGAAAAGGCAATCAATCTTAGAAAAGAAGGCAAGACCTACTCCGAAATCTTAAAAGAAGTGCTCATAGCTAAATCGACTCTTTCAGAGTGGCTTCGGGATGTGGGGTTATCTAGACCCGCTTTCCAAAAGTTGACTAAAAAAAGATTAGAAGCGGCAAAAAGAGGGGGAATAGCCAAACATGAGCAAAGAATTAGAAGAACGGAAGAGATAAGAAAAAGGGCTTTGTTAGATGTCAAACAAATAACAAAAAGAGAACTTTGGCTCATTGGGACTATTTTGTATTGGGCAGAAGGTACAAAAGAAAAAGATTTTCGCCCAGGAACTAATATTAGCTTTAATAATTCTGACCCCAGAATGATTAAGTTGTTTGTGAAATGGTTAATAAAATCTTGTGGAATCTCTCGCGAACGAATAAAATTTGAGATATATATTCACGAAAATAGTAAAAATAGTGCCGAGGATGCTAGAAAGTATTGGTCTAAAATTACTAGATTTCCTTTAGATGATTTTTCCAAAGTTTATTTTAAAAGAACTAAAAGCAAAACAAATAGGAAAAATATTGGGAACTTGTATTACGGCTTGTTAAGAGTTAAAGTAAGTGCTAGCTCTAGCTTTCTTCGACAAATTACGGGCTGGACAGAGGGTATAGTTAGAGATTTAAATTGCGGGATAGTGTAATGGCAGCACGTCTCCCTTTGAAGGAGAAAATTTTGGTTCGACCCCAAATCCCGCAGCCAAAATTATGACGCAAATACAAAGTTTTTGTTAACTAAAAAGAAAAACGCCGACGATAATTCGGAGTCTTTCTTTTTTAGAAGATGCATATTTAATTTAACCGATGGTCTAACTATTATCCTTGTTCATTTCACTGTTATTTCCACCGTTTCCATTAGAAGATCCTCTGGTTCTGCTTCGGCTTCGTGGCCCTCTTCCTGTTGAGCTGTTGGATCGTCCTCGTGATTGGGAACGGCTTCGTCTTGAATTTGGCATAATTTTAGGTTGGATTAAATATTTATTAAATCTCGACCTTTCACCTAAATACTACATCCCTCATTTCAAAAATATTACAAGACTTTTATCTTTTGATATACTAGTCAAATGTCTTTGCCTACTAAAGAGGAAGCCCGAAGTCTTTTACAGGAGCACGTAAAAGATGAATATCAAAAGTATCACGCTGACATGGTTGCTACAGCTATGGAAGGTTATGCAAAAATGTGGAATGAGGACGAAAATTTATGGTACATAACAGGTTTACTTCACGATATTGATTTTGAAAAACATCCAGAGAGTCATCCGAGACAATCCCTAGAGTGGTTCAAAGAATGGGGTTATCCGGAAGAGCTTTCTCATGCTGTGGAGGCACATGCCTATGGCTACAACGACTTTACTACGCTTCCACAAACCAAACTAGCCTCGGCTCTGATGGCCTCTGATGAAATCAGCGGAATATTTTATGCATATAGAAAGTTAAATCCTATTCCATATGGAGAAATGAAAGTCAGTTCTATTAAAAAACGTCTTGCCGAAAAATCTTTTGCTGCCAAAATAGAACGGGAGACCATTTATCGAGGATGTGAATCTCTGGGAGTCAGTATTGACGACCACATAGCCAACCTCATCAAATTTTTTAGTGGACTATAAAGAGTTTTTGTATGAAAACAAAGAGAATGCATGAAAACTTTCCAATCATCAATCTTTATTTTGAGAAATATAAACCAAAGAAAAAATAACTCCACCTATAAAGCCGAAAGCGATATCTCCCAGGCTGTCCGAAAGGGTAGGGATGTAGGCCCGAGTTATCCAGGGTGTTACTTTATATCCCCAAAATTCCCAGACTTCCCAAAGGAAGCTGAAAGAGGTGGCAAATGTAATGCTGGTAACTGAAATCCAGACGACAGAGCCACTTTTGTTTTTTTCTGCAAAATAAATCCACACATATCCGAACATAATGCCGGCAATAGTGTGGAGGACGATATCAGTCAGTCCATATTTAAAGTACCAACCCAAACTTCGGGATATGAAATGGCCGAGAGTTATGAGAATAAGAAGTGACAGGAGAGCTTTGAGAGGATGCTTCATTATCTAAATCTAATGTATTTAAAGGTTCTGGGCAAGAAAGATTTGTGCTATAGTGTCGTCAATATTGGAGTAATACAAAAAATATGAATAATAAAAACCTTTATTGGATAGTGGGAATCGTCATTTTGGTAGGAATAATAGGATTTGCTTTTTTCCGCTCAAAGACGAGTGAGGCGCCGGTAGTCTTGTCATTTGAGGACTGTCGTGATGCAGGATACCCCATAACTGGAGTAAAGCCGAGACAATGTAAAACTCCTGACGGCAGAACTTATGCCGAAGAATTGCCTCCAGTAATTACATACAAAAATGCTACAGCTGACATGATCCAAGTTGACCTGCCTTTCCCGGGAGCTGTTACAGGCAAAGAGTTTACCGTCACAGGCAAAGCTCGTGGGACTTGGTTTTTTGAAGCCTCATTTCCTGTAAAAGTTTTGGATAAAAACGGCAAAGTCCTGGCTCAAGCCCCAGCCGAAGCAGAAGGCGAATGGATGACTCAAAACTTTGTTCCATTCAAGGCTACACTGAAAGTGCCGGATTCCTACATAGGGCCAGCAACACTGGTTTTGGAAAAAGACAATCCATCAGGTGATTCTATCCGTGACGCTTCCATATCTTTCCCGATCACTATTGAATACTAATTGAATGATTTCTTTCAGTGAAAGAGTTGTTAAGCTGGCACTCTCAATTCCAAAAGGGAGAGTTTCAACGTATGGCCGAATTACCAAAGCGGCTGGAGCAGGCCCCATGGCCTCGCAAAGTATCACCACTATTTTAAGCAAAGCCTACGAAAATGGTGTGCGAAATATTCCTTTTCATAGAATTGTATACACTGATGGTAGGATTTGGATAAGCAAAGCTCATCGGAAAGAAAGGCTCAAGCTTTATAAGAAAGAGGGAATCGAGGTAGACGAGAAAGATAAAATAGTGAATTTCAGAGAAATTATGTTTGAATTCAATTGATTATCAAAAATTATAAGCAAAATGGAAAATATTAAATTTGGCTTGGAGAAAGGGTTTTAATATGGAGCCTCTTCCAGCCAAAATCCGTCCAGAAGCCATAGCAGATTTTGTGGGGCAAGACCATCTAGTCGGGCCTGGCAAGCCTATCTCTGTGGCAATAAAGGAGAAACATCTCTTTTCTTTTATTCTATGGGGGCCACCTGGAGTAGGTAAAACTACTTTGGCCAGGATTTATGCCAAAAGTTTGCATGCAGATTTCTACGATCTATCCGCGGTCAGCGCGGGGAAGGAGGATATCAAAAAAATAATAGAGGAAAAAAGGGGAGAGCTCAATTTTAGCGGCAAGCCGAAGATTTTATTTCTCGACGAAATCCATAGATTCAACAAAAGTCAGCAAGATTTTCTTTTACCATATGTTGAATCGGGAGAATTGACTCTGATCGGCGCGACAACCGAAAATCCCAGCTTTGAAGTTATTTCCGCTCTTCTTTCCAGGTGTCGAGTTTTCGTTCTAAATGAGCTAAGTCAGAGTGAAATGATCCGCATAATTTCCCGGGCCGAGAAAAATCTTAAAATAAAAATAGACAAGAAATCTCGCGACTGGATAGTGAGAATGGCTAATGGGGACGCCAGACAGGCTCTGTCTGTTATCCAATCCACCCTGGACCTTTACAGCAAAATTTCTACAGATTATTTGAAAGAGACTATCCAGTCGAAATTTTTAAGATACGACAAGGTGGGTGAGGAGCATTATAATACCATTTCGGCGTTTATAAAAAGTATGCGGGCCAGCCAGCCTGATTCGGCTTTGTATTACTTGGCTCGAATGATTGAGTCGGGCGAGGACCCAAAGTTCATTGCCCGCCGGATGGTTATTTTTGCAAGCGAAGACATCGGTCTGGCCCAACCGACAGCTCTTGTTGTGGCCAATGCAGTTTTTGAGGCAGTGGAGATGATAGGTCTCCCCGAATGCGCTATCAATTTGGCTCACGGCACGGCTTATTTATCACTTTCAAAAAAATCCAAGAAATCCTACTACGCCTACAACAAAGCAATGGAAGACGTAAAGAAATACGGAAATCTGCCGGTGCCAATGTTTATCCGCAATGCTCCGACGAAACTAATGAAAGATCTCGGTTATCACAAAGGGTATGAAAAGTACACAGACAAATCAATGCTTCCAGAGAAATTGAAGGACAAAAAGTATTTGTAATAGCGTTTACAAATCTGTACCATAGTGGTATAAAGTGTGAGGAGGATAAGCTATGAGTATAAGAGGTGCAAAGCTCGTGACAATCTTGTGTGTGCTGGGGATTATAGTAATTGTGATTTATTCCCTAACCACATGGGGTGCGGAAGGTTGGAGACACGCGATTGCCCAGGAGGCGGAAACCCGCAGACAGCACAGCTTCTGGAATGCCGAATATCTGGCAAACAAAACGGAGTTTTACAAGATCGGAGAAGGGGATGAAGCTATGTGCTTCTCTTATCTCTGGCTTGGTGGTCAGGAGGGAAGTGTTGCCAGTAGTGAAGTGGATTGTAACAAATCCGTTGTGGTGAAAAGGCTTCCCCAAGGCATCAGTTACATTCCCTAATTTTAGTTCTTTCAGGGCCGAATTTCTCGGCTCCTGATCCAAGATTATTAACTGGATTGTTAAGTGTTTAGTAATTTTAGATAAGGATTAAAATGTATTTCGCACATCTCATAACACATAGAAAGGTTCAAGGACTAATTTTAGTCATTCTTATTTTAATAGGCACTGGTTTTTATATTGCAAAATCGCAAATGGCAAATTCAGGTACGATAGCCTGTACTATGGAAGCCATGCTTTGCCCCGATGGCTCGTATGTCGGACGCACTGGACCAAAATGTGAATTCTCCCCTTGCCCAACTATAACCATTACTAATGATTCAGGTATCACAGGCATTGTTATATTGGGACCCACATGTCCTGTTATGAGAGATCCCCCTGATCCGCAATGTGCGGACAGACCATTTGGGACTAATCTTGTGGTTACTAAAACGAACAGCACAAAAGTCGTAGCCACTTTCACATCGGGCCAAGACGGTAAATTTAAAGTGAAGCTTCCTTTTGGTGATTATGAAATCCATTCTTCCGGCCCAAATATTCTGCCGCGTTGCGGGGTGAATAGTCCTGTCAAAGTCATTTCAGCTCAATTTACTGACATAACAGTATATTGCGACACAGGCATAAGATAGACCAGGAAATATTATAAGCGAAAGGTTTGTAATAGGATAAAAGGGAAAATTTTGACATTATAAATATATGTGTATAATAAGAGAGTAATAAGATTTAACATAGATTTAATATAAAAACTATGAACGAAAACGATAGCATAAAGAAAGGAACAATCATTACTATAGTAGTGATTCTTATTCTTCTTCTTGTCGGTGGCTGGGTGTGGGTAAAATACAAAGATACTTGGTTTAAAAAGACAGCGCCAAGCGGGCAAGTTCAGGGCGCAGAAAGTGAAATGGAAATTACTGCCAAGCATCAATTTAAAAACGGAAAGCATATTGTAGCCGGAGAGGTTAACCTCCCAACTCCTTGCTACGTCCTAGGCACGGAAGCTACTGTAGCCCAATCTATGCCAGAACAAATAACATTAAAGTTTACCGCAACCACTCATGGCGATATGTGCGCCCAAGTCATTACTGTTGAGCGTTTTAGATTTGATTTCAGCGCTTCGCAAAATGCAGTGATCAAAGCCACTTGGAATGGCAAGCCGGCAAAACTCAATCTCATTCCAGCCGGTGCCAACGAAGATCTAACTAATTTCGAAATATTTTTAAAAGGCTAAAAAGATTTCAAGATAAGACAAAGAAAATCCCCTGCTAAATGTAAATAGGGGATTTTCTTTGTCTTATAAAGCGTTTGCCTCATCTGTTGCTTTTCTTTCCTCTTCCGCCGCCAGGTCAGCAGTCTGTTTAGCTGCCTCTTTTGTTTCGGCTGCAGCAGCTGCTTCAGCTTCTAGTCTTGCTTTCTCTTCATCCTTTTCTCTTTGCTGGCTTGCTGCTAGATCATCCCTTTCTTTCTGCTGATCGTCTGCAAGAGCGAAATTGAATATCTCTCTTATTATTTCTCTAAAACCTCCATAACTAGGGAGGCTTATTGCCATTGTTTTCATGTGTGAATTTTATGTTAGCTGATAAGCGACCCGAAGGTCCTATATATGATACCACGGAATATCTAAAATATTTCATCTTTATTTAATCCAGAATTTCAATATCCTATGTAGACCACATATAAAGGGAGTTTTCTAGTTCCATTTTTAATATTATCTTAATACAATTATAGTTGGTCTAGAGAATTTTATTTTGCATATAACTAATTTTAATTCTAATAAAAATATTATGCCAAAATTGACTAATTCAACTGAAGTGTTCATTACAAAACTTCAAGCCCTTTATGATATTGAAGGAGAACTGAAAAAAGCTTTGCCAAAATTGGCTAAAACGGCCACTGATCCTTCATTGAGGAAAAGCTTTCGGGGCCATCTTGAGGAAACTTCGGGTCATTCCCGTCGTCTAGAAAAAGCTTTCCAATTCCTTGGATTAAAACCAAAAAAATTAAAATCGGAAGGTGTGAGGGGGATTGTAAAAGACGGTGCTTGGGTGATTGATCTAAAAGCTCCTCCGTTTATTAAAGATGCCATGCTGGCTAGTTCAGCCATATACGCAGAACACTATGAAATGGCGGGATATATGAGTGCTATTGAAATGTCAAAACTATTGGGACATGAAAATATTGCCAAGCTTTTAGCTGAGACTCTGAAAGAAGAAGAGAAAGCAGATCAAAAACTAGCACTACTTCTTAGAAATAACATGAATGAGGAATAATATTTAAAAAAAAATTTATGGCCAAATATGGAAAAAAAGCACAAAAGAAAGTAGAGAAAGTAATGCATGAATACAAACACGGAACATTAAAGTCCGGCGGAAGCGGCAAAAAAGTCAAAAGCAGAAAACAAGCAATAGCTATCGGCTTATCCGAAGCCCGACAAGCCGGAGCAAAAGTTCCTAAAAGAAGGAAAAGATCAAAATAAAAAATAAAATAGGCGGGGCTTAAACCCGCCTATTTTATTTAGTTCTTGTCACAATACTCCAGCATCGCATCTTTCATAAATACTGATAGGCCTTTGGCATACTTCTCAAAATACTTTGTGAAGCGAGGATCGTCCACATACATATTAGCTAACCCACGATACAATTCAAGGTTCGGCTCGTAGAAAGTCCGGAGATTGTCGTAGTGTTCTGCGATAAGTTTTTGAATTATGGCGCTTTTCGGGCCATGGCTCATTTGGCTTGCAAAATTTTTCATCCATTTATCTCCGGCCTCTTTTAGCCTCTGGTAGTCAGCCTCTGTCCAGTTTTTTGTTCTCTCTTCTGACTGTCTGTAGGCCTCTGTCTTCCCCCAGCGCGCTTTGGCTTCTTTGGCGTATGTGTTCATACCGCTATTATATCATTTTTCTTTTATGATACAATAATTCCTAATATGCCTATCAAGCGCTTTTCCGGATTCATAGACGCTCATGTACATCTCCGTGATCCTGGTGCAACTCACAAAGAAGATTTTTACACCGGCTCGCGCGCGGCACTAAAAGGGGGGTTCACTTACATATTGGACATGCCTAATAATCCAACACCGACTGTGACTAAAGAGAGGTTAGACGAAAAAATTTCTTTAGTAAAAAGCAAAGCTCTTTGCGATATCGGATTTCATTTCGGCACCAATGGGTTGAACACAAAAGAATTCAAACGGGTGGCCGACTCTCCTTATGTTTTCGGACTGAAACTTTATTGCAATCACACCACGGGCGAAATGCTGATTGAAGACCTGGCTCTTCTTGAGGAAGTTTTTGCAAACTGGAAATCTGACAAACCAATACTTCTTCATGCCGAAGGAGTAGAGCTGGCCGCTGCGGTTGCTCTCTCTTTTGCCTACGGAAAACGCATTCATGTCTGCCACATTTCCCAGGCAATCGAAGTCGAGCTGATAAAAAGAGCAAAAGCCAAGGGCCTTAAGGTCACTGCAGGTGTCTGTCCGCATCATTTGTACATGACTGGCAAAGCGCGCGAGAAAATGAAAGGCTATGCCTGCATGAAGCCTCCTCTAGGAACACAAGAAGATCAGGAGGCACTATGGCAAGGGTTGAAAGACGGCACTATTGATATAGTTGAGACGGACCACGCTCCTCATACAAGGGAAGAAAAAGAAAAAGACCCTCCGGCTTTTGGAGTTCCAGGTTTAGAAACAGCTGTCAGTCTTATGTTTAAAGCAGTCAAAGACAAACGGATTACAGAAAAAAAGTTGGTCAGACTTTTGTATACTAATCCAAAGAAAATATTCAAAATCCCTGATCAAAAAAATACATATGTTGAAATTGATACCAGTAAAGAATGGGTGGTTCCAGAATCCGGTCATGAGACGAAATGTGACTGGTCTGCCTTTGCTGGCTGGAAGTTACCGGCTAAAATAGAGACAGTCGTTTTTAAAGGCAAAAAGGTAGTGGAGAAAGGAAAAATAATTGTGTAGCTGAAATTTATGATTCAAAAACCATTTTACGATCCTGAAAAGACATACGAAGAAAATTATAATTCAGGGCCATTTGGAATTTTCGCTGATGGTAAAGTGCTAGATGAAAAAGGAGAACCTCAATATGATTTTTTGGGCCAAAAAGTTCACTTGCCTTTCGGCATACCTGCAGGGCCTCTTCTAAACAGCAAATTCTGCAAGGCTGCTTTTGAAAAAGGCTTTGATATATGTGTCTATAAAACCGTCAGATCTGATACTTTTCCCTGCCATCCTTTTCCTAATGTCCTGGCGATTCATCCAAAAGGAGATTTAACTTTGGAGGATTTAAAAAAGCCCCTCATTGCCGACACAATATATACCGATCCTCTTTCTATTACCAACTCATTCGGCGTTCCATCAAAACCTGCGCCTGTTTGGCAAGAAGATGTCAGAGCGGCAGTGGCTTCGGCTGGCCGGGGCCAAGTTCTAGTTCTAAGTTTTATGGGAACGGTCCGACCCAATCAATCGCAAGATGAGTTTATTGCTGACTATATTCTTGCCGCAAAGCTAGCCAAAGAAACAGGGGCCAAAGTTCTCGAGACAAATCTATCGTGCCCAAATATCGGAAACGAAGGCTTGGTCTGCTACAATCTAGACGTTACAGAAAAAATCATAAAGGGAATAAGGGGGGTAATTGGTAAGACTCCTTTCATTTTAAAAGTAGGATATTACCAAGATGACAAACAACTCGAAGGCCTAGCTGAAATAGCAGACAGATATGCTGATAGTATTTCAGGAATAAATACTCTCCAAGCAGAAATTCGCGATGAAGAGGGGAATCAAGCCTTACCCGGCTCTCCCGCCAGGCTCCGTTCAGGGGTATGCGGTTCAGGTATCAAATGGGCCGGACTTGATTTTGTCAGGCGTCTCAAGAAAATAAAAAATAAAGGCGGATTTAAATTTTCAATTGAAGGCGTTGGCGGAGTATTGAATGCAGAAGATTACAACTCTTACAGAGAGGCTGGCGCTGATTCTGTCATGTCTGCAACTGGAGCGATGTGGAATCCTTTATTAGCAGAGGAGATCAAAGGAAAGAATTAAAATTATGAAAAAAATTGTAGATATACTTACAAAAACTGGAGCTCTCATGCCAAATGGGCACTTTGTAGGAGTCTCGGGGAAACATTTGGATACCTATATTACTAAAGATGCTCTACTGCCTCATACAACTGAAGTTTCCAAAATCGCAAAACTTATTGCCGAAAAGGCAAAAAATTTGAAAGCGGACGTTGTAGTGGGCCCTGCTCTCGGGGGTATAATTCTTTCTCAATGGGTGGCTTATCACTTAACAAAACTGAAAGGAAAGGAAATTCTAAGTTTCTACACGGAAAAAAGGGGTGAAGGAGACCAAGTTTTTACCAGGGGATTATGACGAGAGAGTTAAGGGCAAAAAGGTCTTAGTAGTAGAAGATACAGTTACGACAGGGGGTTCTGCAATGAAAGTCGCCAATGCCGTAAAACAGGCTGGAGGAAAGGTCTTGAAAATTATAGTAATAACAAATAGAAATCCTAAGGATGTAAATAGTAAAACTATGGGGTTTCCTTTCGACTCTCTTTGCGAGCTATCTTTAAATTCGTACTTGCCCGCCGACTGTCCAATGTGCAAAAATGGCATGACTGTAAATACCAAATTCGGCCACGGTAGATATTTTTTAGAGTCTCTTAAAAAGAAAAAATGAAAATAATAGAAAAATATAACAAAAGAGCAAAGGCTGTGAACTCGCTTCTTTGTGTCGGGCTTGATTCAGACTTTGATAAGTTGCCGGAAAAGTTTAAAAATCTGGAAAATCCCCAGTTTGAATTTAATAAGTGGATTATAGAAAAAACACATGAATTTGTCTCTGCTTTCAAGCCAAACAGCGCTTTTTATGAAGCTAGGGGAGACCAGGGTATTCGTGAATTGAAGATGACCCTGGATTATCTTATAGAAAACCACCCCGACATTGTTACGATTCTGGATGCCAAAAGAGGAGACATCGGCAATACAAATAATGGTTATGTGGAATTTATTTTCAATTGGCTCAATTTGGATGCCGTAACACTTTATTCATATCTAGGGCAAGAGGCTATCCAGCCTTTTTTGGATAGGTCGGACAAGGCTTGCATTATTTTGTGTCGAACTTCAAATCCAGGATCGGGAGAATTCCAGGACCTTTTTGTAGAAGGAAAGCCATTTTGGCAGGTAGTAGCAGAAAAAGTAGTAGAAAAATGGAATAAGAATAACAACTGCTGGTTCGTAGTAGGAGCAACATATCCGGAAGAGATGAAAAAAATAAGAGAAATTGCTCCCGACATGACCTTTCTTGTTCCAGGAGTCGGAGCCCAAGGAGGAAACGTAAAAGAGGTAATGGAAGCAGGGAAAGATAAAGAAGGACTCGGTCTTATTATAAACTCATCTCGCGGAATTATCTTTTCTTCTGATCCGAAAATAGAAGCACGAAAACTTCGCGATGAAATAAATCTTTATAGAAAATAAAATAGGATGAACCATATCATTGAATCCCAGCAGTTTGATCAGGAGTCCCTCGAGAGAATTTTTTCAATTGCAGATAGTTTGGAAAAAAAGACAGACGATTCTCTCCGAGGCAAAATAATGGTCGCTTTGTTTTATGAGCCTAGCACCAGAACCAAATTTTCTTTTGAATCAGCCATGATTCGCCTGGGCGGCAGTGTTATTTCTACAGAAAATGCCAAAGAATTCTCTTCGGCTGTGAAAGGGGAGACTTTGGAGGACTCAATAAAAGTGACAAGTAAGTATGGGGATGTTATTGTCCTACGGCACTATGAAGAAGGAGCTTCGGCTCGGGCAGCCTCTGCCTCAAGTGTCCCCGTCATCAATGCTGGCGACGGGCCAGGTCAGCATCCCACTCAAGCTCTTCTTGACCTATATACAATAAAAAAAGAACTGAATAAGATAGATGGAGTGCAAATCGCTATGGTTGGGGATTTGAAACACGGAAGAACTATCCGCTCCCTCTCCTATCTTTTGGGAAAGTATGATGGGGTCAAAATTTATTTCGTTTCTCCCAAAGGCTTGGGAGTTGGTCAGGATATAAAAGAATATCTGGACAAAAAAGGAGTTGAATACATAGAGACGGAAGATCTAGAATCTGTTATTGGTATTGTGGACGTGGTCTATCAAACGAGAATACAAAAAGAGCGTTTCGCCACAGAAGAAGAATACAAAAAGTTCAAAGGCTGTTATCAAATAGATTTGAAACTGACAGGAAAAATGCAATCGCACGCGATCATCATGCACCCTTTGCCGCGAGTTGATGAAATTTTAGTTGAAGTTGATAATTCTCCTCACGCTGTTTATTTCAAACAAGCTGAATACGGCCTTCTGGTCAGAATGGCTCTTCTTAAGGTTGTTTTAGGAGTGTGATTTATTTTTCCGCTATTTGTGTTAAAATATATAAATGAAAATCGAATGGAATAAAGTAACATGGTATTCAAAAGTCATTGCCGTTGTGCTTTTTGTGGCTACTTTTGCCGTAGCTTTTTATTTTGGCACTCAATATGAAAAGGTTTGGATTGAAAAAGGAGTGGTAGTGGATGAAAATATCCCCGAATTAAGTTCTGGAAAGTTAGTTTTAAAAGTGGGGCAAAGGCGAGTACTCGGAGGACTAACCCTTACTCTTAACTCAGTTACAAATGACTCTCGATGTGCTGTGGATGTGGTTTGTATATGGGCTGGCAATGTTACGGTCAATGTTACATTAAATAGTGGAAACAAAATTGAAACTATAAATCTAACATCAGACGGAGAAGCGATAGAATTTGCAGATTATCGCATCATTATCTTGGAGGTAAATCCTGAAAACAAAGCAGGCAAGCCTATTTCTCCTGACGAATACAGAGTGACATTTCAAATAAATAACATCAAATAATTTCTTGAAATAATTTTCTCTATAATTTGTAATACATTAGGTATATAGTATATAAATGAGCATCCCACCTCTAGAGTCTTCCGACGAACAACTGGCGAAATCCGTTCAAGAGGGCGATATAGAAAAATTCGGAACTCTGATGGAGCGCTACCAAGCCAAACTTTTTCGATATGGCAAAAAATTTCTTTCAAATGAAGATAATATAGAGGATGTTGTGCAGGATGTATTTATAAAAACATATCAGAACATACAAAGCTTCGATACCTCGCAGAGATTTTCTCCGTGGATTTATCGCATCGCTCATAATACCTATGTCAATGCCATAAAAAAGAATTCACTCTCTCCCTTATATCTTTTTGATTTTGACACTCTAATCTCCCACACTATTGTGGACGATCCGATTGTCAGGGAAAAGGAACAGGAGGAAATAAAAAAGATAGTTGACCAGGGACTCTCTCTTATCGAGCCGAAATACAGAGAAATTCTAATTCTTTACTATATAGAAGATCTTAGCTACAAAGAAATATCGGACATTCTGCATATTCCAGTCGGGACAGTAGGAGTGAGGATAATGCGGGCCAAGGAAACTCTAAAAGAGGCATATAAAAATTCAAAAATAGAATTATGAACGACGAGACAATAAAAAACAACATTCCCGGAGAAGTTCTGGCCAAAATAAAAGCCGGCGAGATTTCAATGCGGCCCAAAAATTATTTTATTTTCCAGCTTTGTCTTCTTATTGGCGTACTTTTTCTCATTGTCGTTACTTCTACTTTTCTTATAAGCTACATTCTTTTTAGCCTCAAAGCGGGAGGCCAGCTATTCCTGCTTAGCTTTGGCACTCGGGGGCTTTACCAATTTCTTACCGCTTTTCCATGGTTTTTGTTATGTATAAACGCCTTACTTCTGTTATTTCTAGACTGGTTACTCAAAAGCTTTCGATTTGGCTATAATAGCCCTATTATCTATCTGTTTTTAGCCACTCTCTTCATCAGTACTTTCCTGGGCTGGCTTATAAACTTTACTTCTGTTCACTCAGCTTTGATGCATAGAGCTGAAGATAAGCATTTGCCTTTTGGAGGAGGATTTTACTCGGGCCTCGGCAAGTCACACAGCAACAAAGGCATGTTCCAAGGCGAGGTGGTGGCCATAGAAGGTAAAAACTTTTTTCTCCGGCATGACGATTACGATATTAACGGCGGTATTCATGTTATGAAAGTTAGTCTCGGGGCGGACATTGATATTAGTGGCCTCGAGGTGGGAGATGAGGTCTTTGTGGCTGGGGACTTGGTCAATAATGAAATAATAGCCTATGGTCTCCACAAATTGCCAAAGTGATTCCGGCTAATTTCGCGAATTTTCAGCCTGAAATAAAAAAATTTTCTTATTGTATTAATAGGTGTAAGGGATAAGTTTAAAGACAGAAGCAATAATCTAGTCCCGAGAATATACTATGAAAACAAAGTACAAGAGAATGAAAAAGGCCTTATGGGCAGGAGCTTCGAGCGGTATAGTAGCCGGTATGATACTTATGGGATCAGGCAATACCGCCTTGGCTGAAACCTCTGACCTTTCCATCCCTTCTTACACAGAAGCCACAGGCGCTTCTGGAGTCCATATGATGAGGAGACTCGGTGGTGGAGGCAAGAAAGCTGGTGCTTTAGCCGGCACTCTCGGTCTTGACAAAGAAGAGGTTAAAAAGGAACTTTTTTCTGGCAAAACGATGAAGCAGATTCTCCAGGAACACGGCATCGTGCCGGGGGAATTAGAGAAAGCTTTTGAAGGTAGGAAAAATTATAATCAAAAAGGCTGGAGAAAAGGCCTACAGTCTTAAAATTTTCTTAAGATTTGAAAAAATTTGATCTTGTAGTATATTGTAGAGTGGCTGTAATGGCTTTTAATCTTAAGAAAAAATAATGGAACCTGGAAAAAATGCTAATGCAGTTAAGATAGCAGTTGCTGTTATTGTGGTCTTAGCTCTTGTGGCCTATGGAGGTTGGAAATATTTTAAAAAAGACACAACGGGAAATGAAAATACTGTAGTAGTAATACCAAAAGAGAATGAGGGGACTCCGACGGGAACTGGAGGCCAAGTCTCTACTACAAAATATAAAAATGGAACTTATTCCTCGCTAGGGAGTTACCTTTCTCCTGGAGGAGAAGAAGAAATCTCTCTTACTCTCACCTTAAAAGACGATACTGTGACGGAGGCCACAGTAGTTTCGCACGCTATTCGCCCGGAATCGAAAATTTATCAAGGCAAATTTATTTCAGGTTTTAAAACTTTAGTTGTTGGCAAAAAGATAGGCACTATTTCGTTGGACAAAGTTTCTGGATCGTCCCTCACGCCAAAGGGTTTCGCCGACGCTTTGGCAAAAATAAAAACCCAAGCTGAAGCGTAAGTGTCTTACTAGTTATATATTTTCGGAGACCGCATAAATCGCTGGTGCGATTTTGCTTATCTCGGCGCTCTAAGAAAACAATCTCCTAGATACGTAGCCCTCCGCAAACTCGCAGATGATTACATCTGCTCAAACAATGCTTCGGGCTTACTTTATCTTCGTCGTTGTTTTCTAAATCGCCTGCGAAGTCTCTGAAAATATATAACTCGACGACCTCACAAGAATTTCATGAAAAAAACTAAATTTGAATTTGAAGCTATCGGTACGCATTGGTCAATTGATCTAAATCAAGAAACAAGCGAGGAGAAAAGTGGAGAGGTTTTGAAAGAAATAAAAGAAAGAATCAATATTTTTGATATTACCTATTCTCGTTTTAGAGAAGATTCTTTGCTTACAAAAATGTCAAAAGAGGGCGGGGAGTTTGTCCTGCCGGAAGATGCGGATTTGATGATTTCTCTTTATAAAAAAATGTATGATGTGACCGAGGGGCTTGTTACTCCTCTTATTGGGCAGGTTCTGGTGGATGCCGGATATGACGCCAGTTATTCTCTGAAAGAAAACCTTCTTACAAAACCTGATACGTGGGAGAATGTTTTGGAGTGGCAAAACCCAAAGCTCATCTTAAAATCTCCGACTCTTCTGGACTTTGGAGCAGGAGGTAAGGGGTATTTGGTGGATATTGTTTCGGATATTTTAGAGAAAAATGGAATTCATTCGTATTGCGTAGATGCCGGAGGCGATATGAGATACCGCGACTTGGACACAGAGGGTCCAAGTTGGTTGCGGGTTGGATTAGAAGACCCAAATGACTCGACTCAAGTCCTAGGAATAGCAAACATTGTAAACCAAA
>ORMF010549888.1_pt1 | contig 42832 bp, 32 predicted proteins | sample 1779871 | NCBI WGS metagenome assembly ORMF01 (sample SAMEA104232316, study PRJEB22302) | groundwater metagenome | biome: forest; feature: aquifer; material: groundwater | place: USA | collected 2011-08-07 | depth 5.4 m
CCGCCCAAGCCGATCTGCTCCTGCGGTTGTGGCAGGGTGATCCGGACGTTGACCTGAGTTTCATCGCCGTCGATCCGCCCCTGCCGAAGCTCCTTGCCTGGGCGGAACGCGTCCGGGGCCTGCGGACCATTTTGCGGGAGCCGATCTACTTTCTCAATCTCTTGCGCGGGCTCAAAGACGTAGATGTCGTGCACATTTTTTCCGCGTCGTACTGGTCGTTCCTGGTCTCTCCCGCGCCGGCCTGGTTCTTCGCGAGGCTGCTGGGGAAGAAAACTCTGGTCCACTATCACAGTGGCGAGGCGCGCGACCACCTGCAACGCTTCCGCTCCGGAAGACTTGTCCTGTCGCGGGTGGATGAGATTGTCGTTCCGTCGGGCTACTTGGTGGATGTCTTCCGCGAGTTCGGGTTGAAAACGGTGGTTGTTCCAAATCTGGCGGATCTTTCCCAGTTCCGCTACCGCGAGCGCAATCCCTTGCGGCCGCACCTGGTTTGTACGCGCGGATTCTCCACGTACTACAGTGTCGATGTCGTAGTGCGGGCGTTTGCGGAAGTGAAGAAGGTATATCCGGAAGCACGGCTCGATCTGGTGGGAGGCGGGCCGCTCGAAGCGGAGATCCGCAAGCTGGTCGCGGATCTGAAACTCACCGGCGTCAACTTTACGGGAGTGGCCTCGCGCCATGAGATCGGAAAGTATTACGACGAGGCGGACATCTTCATCAACGCTTCGTGGCTCGACAACATGCCGGTGTCGATCATCGAAGCCTTCGGAGCGGGGACGCCGGTGGTGACGACCGCGCCCGAGTCCATTCCTTACCTGGTCGAGCACGAGCGCACCGGATTGCTGTCGGCGGTCGGGGACGAAAAGGCGCTGGCCGCGAATGTGATCCGACTGCTGCGCGATCCGGCGCTGGCCGCGCGGCTGGCGCAGAATGCGTATCAGGAGTCGCGCAAGTACACATGGGAAGTCGTCCGCGAGCAGTGGCTCAATGTTTATCGGAAACTGCTGGGCCGGTAGCTGCTGCGGGCTTACTTCTTTAACCGCGGAGTTCGCAAAGAAAAGCCGCAAAGGTCGCAGAGTGCGTGTCCTGGTTGTGAGACGGGGCAAGCCCCGTCTCTACCGGGTCGAGACCAGCCGCATCTCCGGTTGCCCGATTTCGCCGTGCGGCTCGCCCTCCAGGCAGACCCGGTGCCACAACTCCAGGTTCAACAAACGCCAGATGCGATCATAGTTGTCGCGATGTTTCGCGCGATGTTCGTCGAACAGGCGCTCGATCGCTTCGCGCCGGAAGTAGCCGCGATTGAGGCTGCGCGGTTCGAGCAGCATCTCGCGGATGGCCTCCAGACGCGGTCCGGCGAGCCAGCCACTCCAGGGGGTCGGAAATCCAAGCTTGGGCCTGTAGATGGTCGAGTGGGGCAGAATATCTTCTACCGCTTTTTTCAGGATGGTCTTTCCGGATAGCCCTTTGATCTGCACTTCCCGCGGGATGCGAGTCGCAAACTCCACCAGTACGTGATCAAGGAAGGGAACCCGGCTCTCGATGGACGCCGCCATGCTCATGTTGTCCTGCTTCATGAGCAGTTCGACGAGATAGGTCTTGATATCGGTGTAGAGCAGCCGTTGCAGCATCTCGCCCGAAGAGTGCTCCCAGTACGCGAGAACGTTCTTGTACGCCGTACTGGGCGCAAACTCGCTCGCAATTTCGCGGGTGAGCAGCCCATTCTGCTCGGCCTCGCCAAAGGCAGAGAAAAAATTGTCGAAGTAGAAAGACGCCCACGAAGCGCCGTCTTTCGCCAGAAACGTATGTTCCAATTTCCGGCGCAGCGTGGCGCCGAGCAGGGAAGAAGTGGCGACCGTGTTGCGCAGCCCACGCCGTAGAGCACCGGGAACAACGCTGCGGTAGGCGCGATCCAGGGCCGCGTTCTTCAGCGTGAAGGCATAGCGCGTGTAGCCCGCGAGGGTCTCGTCGCTGCCCTCGCCCGTCAGAACGACGGTAACCCGTTCGCGTGCCAGCTTGGCCACAAAGTAAAGCGAGACGCTGGACGGCCAGACGATGGGCTCGTCTTCGTGCCAGATCAGATGCGGCAGGGCATTGAAGAAGTCCTGCTCGCTGACCATCACTTCGCGATGCTGCGACTTGATGTGGTCAGAGACGACGCGAGCATAGGGCAGTTCGCTGTAAGTCTGCTCGCTGTAGCCGACTGCAAATGTCTCGATGGGCTCGCGGCGGATTTTCGTCATCAGCGCCGCGACTGCGCTCGAGTCCAGGCCGCCACTCAGAAAGACTCCCAGTGGCACATCGCTCATCAGATGGCTGCTGACCGCGCCTTCCAGCAGTTCGCGATAGCTACGAACGTAGTAGTTCTCATCGCGCGAAGCGTGAGGCGACGATGCATCCAGGTCCCAGTACTGCCGGATCTCCGGCTTGCCGTCCAGGCCGATTTCCATGGTGTGCCCGGGCATGAGCTTGCGGATCCCCGAGTAGAAAGTGTCTTCGCCGGAGAGATATCCGAAGGCGAGAAATTCGGGCAGGGCAGCGCGGCTGAACTCGGGGCGAATGCCGCCATGCGCCAGTATGACCTTGACCTCCGATCCGAAAAGCAGGCGTTCCGGCGTCCGTTGGTAGTAGAGCGGCTTGATCCCAAGGCGATCGCGCGCGATGAAGAGCGACTTCTGGTTGCGATCCCAGATCGCGAAGGCAAACATGCCGCGCAAGTGCTGCACGCAATCGCGGCCGTACTCTTCGTAGAGATGGACGATCGTTTCGGTATCGCTGTGCGTACGATAGGCGTGTCCGCGGGCGACGAGCTGCTCGCGCAAGCTGAGATGGTTGTAGATCTCGCCATTGAAGACGATCCAGAGCGAGCCGTCTTCGTTGGAGATGGGCTGGTGCCCGGTGGCAAGGTCCACGATGCTCAAGCGGCGCATGCCGATGCCCACCGGACCGTCGGCATGGAAGCCGTCATCGTCAGGCCCGCGGTGTGCCATGATCTGGCACATCTCACGCAGAGCGCCGGAGTCGGCCCGGGCATCACGTCCGAATTCGAGAATTCCAGCGATTCCGCACATTCAGTGTTTCTCCGCGTAGGTGGAAGAAGTAGCGTTCGAGCTTTCTGCCGGCAGAGTCACACCGCCCGTCAGGTCCTGGAACAACGGCGAAATTGAAAACTGGTCCGGCTCAGCATGTAGCACTGCGTCCTGCTTGCGCCACTCGAAAAACGCAGAGGGCCCCGGCGCCTTGAGCAATTCTTGACCTTGCCACGCGACATAAGTCCCGCCCACCACGATCAGGTGTACCAGTTTTTCTCCCTGGATGCGGCAGTACAGGAACTCGGCGTCCGAGAACCACGGGCCAAAATTCCACGGACGTTTGTCGAGGGCGAAGCAGAATCCATGATTCGTGTCTGCGTCCACCAATTCATACACCTGGACGGCCGCGTGCCGCATGCTGACCAGATTGCCATCTTGTCGGATCGGAGCGGAATGTGGCCTCAGCAGAGTTGCGATTTCCGCCGGAAGGCGCAGGCGGGCATGAGCGCGCACCAGCGGCGTTGGCTGAAACTTGCCGTACGCGGGAGAGATCAGACTTCTGGTGATCTCCAGCTGCCAGGTTGTTTCGTCGGGCACGATAAGGTTCAGGGCAGGCTGGCCCGCTTCGGCACTGGCGGAGTTCGAGATCGTGAGCATTCCTTCGCCCGCTTCTCGAACTTCAAGATCGGGACCGAAGTGCCACAGCACTTCCAGTTCGTGCTCTTTCTGACCCAGCGCAACGTCGCGCACCAGCGCAGGGCCGCCGTTGATCTTGACGACGTACCGGCAATGCGTCACGGGATCGGCCAACCGGGCATAGCCATCGTGGCTGCCGGCAAAGTAGCTGAAGGTTTTCCCGGCGCTCCAGTTTTCCAGCCGCGTAGTCGGAATCGCAGTCCAGGAGAACGGGTCGCCGGGCACGGCCTGGTCCATTCCGTCCACGCGCATCGTGTTGTGCGCGGCGGTTCCTCGGAACGCGTTGCGGTCGGCCGGGTCCGCGGAGATGTAAACGCCGCTGCCCGCGTCCACAAGGCAGCGTTGGCCATCCATGGTGAGACGCACGCTGAGCGCGTCCGCGTGGCCATGTCCACACCGGCCAACGCCCTGCGGGCCGGCATCCACGACCATCTGCTGCGGGTAGGGTTGCGAATCTGCCAGGACGTAGAGCCCGCCATCCCGGAACGCGGCCGAAAGCGGCGCTGGATGGGCGTTCTGCCGTGGAAAGGCATCGACGGCCTGCTGTCCAAACAGCCAGATGGATTCTTCGGTCAAGCGAGCAGCCGAAAGATCTTCGCGACCATAGAGCAACGTTCCGATCGCCAGTGGGTCCGTCATGTGCTCGGTGCGATTGCGGCGCGGGTTGAAAACCCTGCCACCATCGTCGTCGCCGAATCCTTCGGGCGGTCCGGCCTGTGAGAGCGCCTGTACGACAGCAAGCATTTTGCCCAGCATAGAGTCATACTCCGCCGGGATTTCCAATCCGTTGCGCCCAGCCAGCAGGCGTGCATACAGAAAGAAGTCCAGCGCGTAAACGTGGTAATGCAGCGACTGTTCAAAGTAAACGCCATCTGGGCGCACCTGGCGCTGCGCCTCCTGAAGCAGGAGTTTCCACCCGGTTTGCTGCCAGCGCGACGCCGCCGCGATTTGCGGATACAGAGTCCCGAGAAAGAACAGCGCGACCGCTTCGCCCAGCAGATGGGTGTTGGGTGAGAAGTAAGTAGAGAGGTAACGTTCGATGTAGCGTCCGTGAAACGCCAGTGCCGGCAGCAGTTCCGCGCGAAGCTCGGCGTACCCGGGCGCGTCGGCGAGCATCTGGTCCACCCAAATCCACGACAAACTGCGGAAGGCAACTTCCAGCGTGCTTCCCCAATGGATCCCGAGCGGATAGGGGTTGGCTTTGATCCAGCTATGCCATTGCGCGATCAGCTCGCGGACATACTTTTCGTCTTTGCTGAGCAGCCAGGCTTTGGCGAGCGTGACCAGGTGCTGGTGCCGGTTTAGCTCCCATGTGATCTTGTGATCCCCCACAGCCGCAAACTCGAGAAAGGGAATCTTGAACCAGGGATCGAGTGGCGCGCGTTTTCCGTGGACGCGATCAAGATGCCAGTCGATCTCGGCGCCATAGTCAAGATCTTCGTAGCCCAGCAGCCGGAAATGATGGCGGCGGATATCGTCGGCCTGGTGGAGGATTTCCAAAGCCTCGGCGGGCAAATGCGCACGCAGCAGGTCAGCGCTTTCTCGCGCCCCACCGCCAGTGAAGAAGAATTCGCGTTGGTGCGATGGCGATTCGTTTAATTGAACCGCCGCCGGTTGTACGCCCATTCGATAGCGAACGAGTTCGCTCCGCTTGTGGACTTCCTGCCCCACGCGCGTGCGAACTTCGTCCCAGTTCATCTGGGACAAGCGCGCCAACTTGTTTTGCCATCCCGACGCCACAGATTCTCCTATCTTACATTTTGGCCGCAAGACAGCTTCCATGATCCCGCGCCCGGCGGCGAAAATCCCTCCCTGTAAGTTGCTGTCCGGACTCGTCCTGGCGTCGCTAGCGGTGTGTCTACGGGTAAAGTAGCCCCAACTTGTCCCATCTTGGTTCCACCGGGTGGAAAAACTTATCCACTTTTTGCCAAGGTTCGATCGGCGCGTTGTGGACGGGCGAGTAATAGTTAATAAACGCAGTAGAATCAGTTAGTTACAGAAATACGCCGCCACTGCCCCCAACCGCAATGGTGAGCCGTTTGCTCTGCACTCAGGTTGAGTTGGTATAGTTTCATAAATCGAATTTCATAGAGATTCGCTTCGCCTTCAGGCGAGATTGCAAGGAGAGCGGCTTGGGTCTGTCCGTCAGCATTTTCGGGTTGGGATATGTCGGGTCGGTATCGGCCGCGTGCTTCGCCTCCAAGGGGCACAAGGTCATCGGCGTGGATGTGAGCCGCGCCAAGGTCGAGATGATGGGCTCGGGCCGCACTCCGATCGTCGAGGCCAGGATGGCCGAGCTTGTCGCCGAGGCCAACAAGGCCTGCCTTCTGCACGCCACCACCGATGCGACTCAAGCAGTCCTGAATTCCGACGTGTCATTCGTTTGCGTGGGCACACCCAGCCTGAAGAATGGCAAGCTCGACCTGAGTCATATCGAGAACGTGGCCAGGGAAATTGGCGCGGCCATCCGCCAGAAGAAAGCGCCGCACGTGTTCGTCCTGCGCAGCACGGTGCTGCCCGGCACGACTGAGAACGTAGTGCTTCCGATTCTGGAAAAAGAAAGTGGCAAGCAACGCGGCCGCGATTTCACGGTCTGCTACAACCCTGAGTTCATGCGTGAGGGCAGCGCCGTCGCTGACTTTCTGAACCCGCCGTACACGATCCTTGGCGCCAGCGACACCAACCATCTCGCGCCGTTGCGCGAACTCTACCAAGACACGCCCGGCGCGCTCTACGAGACCACCATCCCGGTCGCCGAGATGGTCAAGTATTTCTCGAATTGCTATCACGCTTTGAAAGTCGGCTTCGCCAACGAAATGGGAACGATGTGCAAACACCTCGGCGTGGATGCGCAGGCCGTGACCAAGATTTTTACCTCAGACACGAAGCTCAACATTTCCGCAGCTTATCTTTCACCGGGCTTTGCCTTCGGCGGCTCTTGCCTGCCCAAGGATCTGCGGGCGATCACCTACAAAGCGAAGGAACTCGATTTGAAGCTGCCGTTGCTTGAATCGCTCATGCCCAGCAATGCCGAACATGTGGACCGCGCAGTCGAAATGGTAATGAGCACCGGCAAGAAGAAGATTGCGCAATTGGGTTTGAGCTTCAAAGCCGGCACCGACGATCTGCGCGAGAGCCCGCAGGTGCAACTGATCAAACGGCTCATGGGAGAAGGTCTCGAAGTGCGCATCTGGGACGAAGACGTTTCCATGGGACGCATCGCCGGCGCCAATCGCCAGTACATCGAGGAAGTGATTCCGCACATCGGGTCCGTACTTTCGGCCGACCTGGAGGGCGTGCTGCGCGGCGCTGAAGTCGTGATTCTCGGAAACAAATCTGCCAGCAAGGAACAGTTGGCGAAGTATCTCCGGCCCGAGCAGATTGTGATTGACCTCGTCCATCTTGACCCCGCGCGGCGCCCGCAAGGCGCCAGGACCTACGAAGGAATGTGCTGGTAAACCGGAGCACTGCGTAGAAAATGAAGTTCCACCCCATCGATTTCAAAGCAGCCAACTGGAAGCATCTGGACAGCTTCGAGGATCGGACGGTCTTTCAGACGCGCGAGTGGCTGCAATTTGTCAGCGAGTCGCAGAAGGCGACCCCGGTGCTAGCGGAATTGCGCGACGGAAACGACGTGCTCGGATTTTTCACCGGCCTGACCTTCTCCAAGTTTGGACTCAAAGTACTGGGCAGTTCGTTTCCAGGATGGTCGACTCCGTACATCGGGTTCAATCTCAACGCTGGCATCTCGCGCCGCAGCGCTCTCGAAGCGCTGGAAAAGTTCGCGTGGGACAGTCTCAAGTGCCTGCACATGGAGATTTCCGACCCGCACTTCAACTTTGAAGATGCTGAGGGCCTCGGCTTCAAGGCGGAGTTCTACGGTTCCTACCGCACCGACCTGACCAAACCCGAAGAAGAACTATTCAACAGCATGGAAAGCGCCTGCCGCCGCTGTGTTCGCAAGGCGGAAAAGAGTGGCGTCAAGATCGAAGAAGCGCACGATCTCGCCTTCGCCGACGAATACTACGAGCAGCTCCAAGACGTTTTCGCGAAACAAAGCCTGGTGCCGACCTACTCCGTCGAGCGCGTACGTTCGCTGGTCAGGAACATGGAGCCGAGCGGGAACGTGTTGCTGATTCGGGCCCGCGACGCGGAAGGGAAGTGCATTGCGACCGGCATTTATCCCGGTTTCAACAAGATTGCCGAGTTCTGGGGCAACGCCAGCTTCCGCGCTTATCAGAACCTGCGTCCCAACGAGGCCTGCCACTGGTACGCCATGCGCTACTGGAAACAGCGCGGCGCGGCCATCTTCGATTGGGGCGGGGAAGGCACCTACAAGGAAAAATACGGCTGCACTCCCCACCGTGTGCCGTGGTTTACCAAGTCGCGGTATCAGATCGTGGGAGCGCTCCGCAACGAGGCCCGCAACATGTTCGCGCGCAAGCAGAAATTTCTGGGATGGCTGCAAGGGAATCGCGCCGGCTCAGAACGCAGCCCGGCAGAAGACTAAGAGGCTGTTTCCGGCGGATCTGAAATCCCCATGCGCCCAATGTCCGCTGTTTTGGCCAGCGGAGTGTACGTCTTGAGCCAAAGTTTCGCATCGAAATAAATCGGATACAGGAAGCCCATCAAGCCGACTGGAAAGCTGAACCGTCTTTGCTCCGCGGGAGTAACCAGCTCGTACCCCGTTTCCTGCAACCGATCGCCGATCAAGCTTTCTACCTGCGCGATCTCGCCCGCGGACAGCACCGTCTTCCAACGCCCAACCGGATTCGACTCTTTCTCCCGCCCGTCGCCACGGAACGATGAGTTGGGGTCGACCATGGATCCCTGCGCGTTCTTCTGAATGCGGTCGTAGTCCAGATCGTGGTCAATAAAGACGCCAATGCGCGCCAGCGTCTCGCGGGGTTTTTCAACCACGTCTTCGTAGTGAACTTCCAGGTAGTCTCCGCCCATAGCTCGTCCGTACTTCCGGCCCTTGCTGACGATCCATTTCCAAAAGATCGCCGGAGCCAGCAACTTACGCCTCCGATCCCACGGAAAGGGCTTTATCCAGCCGATGCGGTCGAGCGAGACCGCCACGTCGCGGCCGTCGCGGATGATGTGAACGATCAAGGCATCCGGGACGAGCTTCTTGATGAGCGGAAGATAAAGCAGATGGAGGGGCGTGCTCTCCGCCCAGCGGTTTGCGCCTTGCTTGCGAGCGATGGTCTCCATGAGGATGCGCAGGAAGTCGCCGGCATTGCGGCACTCTTCGAGAATTCTGGGCTCGATCTCCTCGCGGCTCAGTCCGGAGCGGTAAAACAGTTTGCTCCGCAGCCAGTGGTCGAGAAGGTCCCGCCGATTTTCGCGCCGCGCGAGGCTTCCAAAGCGAAGGCCGATCAGATTGAAGGCGTTGCTCTCGGCGTGATACACCGCGAAACCGCCCGCCGAAAGCAGCGTGTGGTACAGGAGTTTTGTTCCCGACCGTCCGCAGCCCAGCACGAATACCGGAGCCTTGGAACGCGCTCCCGGCGTCCGGTTCTGACCCGCTTGCTGTTTCTCCAGTACTCCCGATGCTGGGTTCATGGCGATCGCTCAAAGGCGGGCGGATTGGGCCATCGGGACCGGCTCGTCCTCGAGTTCAAGCGCGGACAGATTGGCCAGACGCCCCACGGGCGTGTTCAGCTTGAGCCACAACTTCGCGCTCAGGAAGTTCGGATACACCGCCCGCATCCACCCCGCACGCATTCCCGGAGTTCGCTCCGCCGCGGGAAGCGACAAGGTATAACCGGTATCTTCGAGACACTTGCCGACTGCGCCTTCGATGCCAGCGACATCGGCCTGCGACAACCGCTCTTTCCAGCGGCCCAGCGGGTTGATCTCTTCTTTCGCACCTTCTTCGCGGAAGGAAGAGTTCGACTCCGAGAGCCGTCCCAGGCTCGCTTTCTGGATCCGATCGTAGTCCAGATCGTGCTCGATGAAGCCGCCCAGCCTTGCAAGTGTTTCGCGTGGCTTGGTGAGCATATCCTCGTAGTGAATCTCGATGTAGTTCGAAGGGATCTTGCGCCCATGCTCGCGACCCTTGCGCACCATCCACTCCCAATAGAGCGCCGTCGCGATCAGGCTGGGTGTCGTAGCGCGGTCCCAGGGCAGGGGAGTGAAACCACCCATTTTCTTCAGCGAGAGCGCGATGTCCCGGCCGTCCCGGATGATGTGCACGAAAAGGGCGTTCGGAATGTCGGCCTTCACTCGCTCCATGTGGAGGACGTTGTCGGGATCGTAAACCGCCCAGCGGGGTACTCCCTGGCTTCGGGCGACTGCTTCCATGACCGTGCGGATGAAGTCTCCGCCGGTGCGGCAGTTCAGGAGGGGTGCTGACACCTGCTCAACATCGAGGCCGGTCCGGCGAAAGCCCTTGCTCCGCAGCCAGGTTTCCAGGATTTTCTTGCGGCTTTTCCGGCTCTCCATCGGCCCAAAGCGGGGAATCAGAATCTTGTAAATGGGCAGGTAGCCCCGGTAGATAGCAAAGCCGCCCGAGGACAGCAGCATGTCGTAGAGAAGATTGGTGCCAGAACGGTGACAGCCCATCACGAAGACAGGACTGTTCTTGCGATCGCTTGGGTTTTCTGGGGTCAACTTATCGAAAATCTTACCATGTGCCTGAGCGGGGAAAACCGAGTTCGGAGCGGAAACACCGCATTACGAAGGTCACCGCGGGCGATGCTACTCGACGCCCTCAATCGCAGCTTCGACGGCGTCGACATCCGCGCCCAGGTCCTTGCCTGCGGCCACACCGGCACCAGGTGACACCTTGGCGCAGCCCGGCCCCTTCTCGCGGCACAGCCGGGGATTGCGGCTTACTCCATCCTTAAGGTCGCGAATGCCAGCCGATTGAGGCGATACCACGATGGTCCCCGGCGGCCAGCCTCCACTATCGGCGATCACGATGTTCTTTTCGAACTTGTAGTTGCTGAAACACGCCTGCAACACCAACTCCGCGCCCTTTTTCTGCGTGCCAGCGGCGCAATTCCCTGGGCCGCCGCCGGCCGAAGCGATGCCCGGACGCCGGTCTCCGGTCGAGAAAACGCTGTTTGTCATCCTGAAGTTTTCGATCTTGGCCTCCATGCTCTTCACGGTCAGGATCGGGCCGGGAACGAACGCGGTCACATGATCGATCCACACATCGTGCAGCGGCGGCGCATTCGACAGCAGCAAAACGAATACGCCGTGTCCCTTAAAATCCCGGTCGTGCACATTGTCGGCGATGACGTCGTGAATACTGTAACGGCCGCCGCCGGCGGATGCGCCGCCGGCTTTGGACAACCCGTTGGCGATTTGGAATACGCCGCCCACGTTGCGAATCCGGTTATACCGGATGGTGACATCGGTTACCTGACACTTGGGACAACGGTTGTTCTGGTTCTTCGGAGTGAGCAGAACCGAGAACCCGGTCTGGCTAAAGCCTCCCCAGGAATTCTCGAGCAGGTTGGCTTCGAACAGCACGCGCTGCGCATTCTTCAGCTCGAAATTATTCTTGACGATGTAGGGATCGCCCGTCGAAGCCGGCGTATATCCCGGTTCGCCTTCCTTCCAGGTCATCGGTTTGAACAGGTGATTACGGCGAATCTCGAGATCCGTCGGGTTCACCGTGGCGCCGCTCCCTCCGTAAAGAATGTTTTCTCCCGAGGCCTCCAGGAAGTTATTGAAGACCTTGAAAACTCCGGTGGGGTCGTTGCCGTTCCCTCCGCCCACCGCCGAGGCGTCGGTACACTTTCCCGAGCGTGCAATGCAGTTGAAACCGCTCAAGTAGGAGTTGATGACCGCAATGACCCGCGTCCCCTGAACCATGCCCACGCCCTTGCCTACTTCTGCGCCTTCGGCAGGGTGGAACCAGTTGCGATCGAAGATCACGTGGTCTGCTCCCTCGGTGCTGACAAGCCGCGAAACGTTGGCATTCGCATCCGAGGTCCATTCGATTCCGACAAACCGGTAGTGATCTCCGACCACCGCGCCCGACGGCCGCCTCACGACCAGGGTCGCCATCAGCTTAGCCGCGCCTCCCGCAGGCTGCGCGAACGGCGGACGCCCGGGCAACTGTGCGGTTCCTGCCCAGGCGGGAGAAATCCGAGTCCCTTCCGGCGGCAGCTTGGAATCGGGCGCATCCGTTCTCACCGTGATGTAGTGCTGGTCATCGCACTTCTTGGCGGGGAGATCTCTCACTTCGTACGATGCTCCGGCCGCCAGCAGCAATGTGTCGCCACACCTCGCGCCCTCGAGCGCGGCCGTGAAGTCGGACTTGGCCGATACCCGGGTCTGTCTTCCCGGCGATGGCGTCCCGTCCATTCCGGTGTAGTAGCAGGCGGTGGGCAGCTGTGCGGGACCGTCTTTGTCGCCGAACTGCGGCCGATCGCCCTTGGCGCAGTATGCATTTTCGGTCGCGGGAGGCGCGGCAGCCATCGCCCAGGGGCCACAAAACACGAAAATTGAGATGGAGATCAAACGCACGAAATGAAGACATCTGACCAATGGAAGAGAACCGGGAGAGAGCAGTGTTTGCGGAGCCATGATGACGTTTTCCTTACGCACGCCCCGCGCATGCCGTCCGCAACGCCGCCCTGGGCCCGCGGCTCATAGTGCAACAGGATGCGAAAATAGTATCACGCGTCGGCTGGCGCAGAATAAAGCTGGGATGGCCGCGTTCTGCCCGAGAAGAAAAAAGGTCCGCGGCGAACCGCGGACGTCAAGCCGGTCGAAGTTCAAGAGTTATTCGACTCCCGCGAGGGCTGCCTCCAGGCCTGCAATGTCCGCTCCCAGATCGCGGCCGTCCGTGCCCGCGTTTTTGTAGGGACTGTTTGGCTGCAGTTCGTAGTCACCGCCCACTCCACCGTTATATTGGACAAATCCCGCGCCTTTGCCGTCGGCGGGAAAGAAGTTGCCCGTCGGCCAGGACGATGGTGGGAATGGCTGAGGCGTCCCAACCAGAGCGTTGTTGCCGAACGTGTAGGTAGTGAAGCACGTCGCGATACTGGTCACCGGCACGTCGGAGTAAGCGCAACTGGTCTTGCCGCCTCCAGTATTCCATACTGGATATCTGCCCGTGGTTACGATGTTGTTGGTGAACACGAATCCGTACATCGAAGGATTCGAGGCCTGGTTCCCCATGATAAGCAGGTGGCTCATGGGATCCGGGAATCCGGTGATGTGATTGATGGTGACAGTATTCAGCGGATTCGCCGGCCACCCATTCAGCACTTCAAACAGCGAGCCGCCGCCCGTGTAGTTCTTGTTGATGTCGTCCAGCACAACGTCATGGATGCTCCAGCGCGTTCCCGCCAGCGCCGCTCCTCCATCCTGGCCGTTTCCCGACATGCCGGTTAAGAGCTGGATTCCAGCCCCGGCGTGCGAGATTCGCGTGTAGCGGATCGTAATGTCCGTCACCTGGCAGAGCGGGCAGACGTTTCCGTTGTTCCGCGTGTGCTGACTCTTGGGGCTGAGCAGAATCGCGTACCCGGTCTGACTGAAGCCTCCCCAGTTGTTCTCCATCAGGTTGGCTTCTACCAGCACGCGCGTCGCGTTCTTCAGTTCCATGTGGTTCTTGACCACGAACGGATGACCGTCGGCCGCACCCACGAATTTGGGGTTGCCGGGCATCCATTGCCAGGGTTTAAAGAAGTGGTTGCGGCGGACTTCGATATCCGCCGGAGTCACGGTCGCCGCGCCTCCGCCGAAAAAGACCGATTCACCCGAGGCCTCCAGGAAGTTGTTCTCGATCTTGTAGGGACCATCCTGATGGGAGCCGAGTCCTCCGCTGATGCCGTGCGCGTCGGTGCACGTTCCCGTACCCGCCGTACAGTGGAAGTCGCTAAAGTAGGAATCCACGACGGCCACATAGTTCGTGCCATTCAGCGAAATGCCCACCTGAGTTTCATCCTGCGCAGTTCCATGAAGCCAGGAGCGGTCCACAATGATGTGGTCTGCGACTCCTCCCGGTTCCACGGATATGAGTGTAGGAGCGCTCCTGCCTCCCGCCGTCCGGGTGATCTCAAGTCCGAGCAGGCGGTAGTGGTTGGCGCCGCTGCGGAAGGTGATAGGGCCGTTCGCAGCTTTGTTGTACTCGATCCTCGCCATTACCTTTTGCGGATTAGCGCAAGTGTATTGCGGACGTCCCGGCAGGGACGCGACTCCCGCAAAGCACGGGTTGGCGCGCCTCCCCTCGGCCGGCAGTGCGCTGTCGGCAGCGCTGCTGCGCACGATGACCCAGTGCCTGTTGTCGCAGCTCTTGGCAGGGAAGATGAATGTTCCCGCGAAGGTTGCGCCGGCCTGAAGTTCAATCGTGTCGCCGCAATGGGCACTATTCAAAGCCGCCTGCAGATCGCCTCCCGCACTGACAGGGATGATCGTTCCCGGCGCCGGTGTGTCGGCCATGGAACTCGATACGCTCACTCGCGGCAGTTCGGCCGGACCGTCAAGATTGCCGCCCGCCGCAATGTTCAACGCAAAGTTTCTCTGGGCGGTCTGCGCTTTCGCATCCGTCACCTTGATGGTGAAGTTGTATCCACCGGCCGTCCCGGGCATGCCCGCAAGCTGGCCGTCATTCTGCGACAGGGCAAGCCCCTGCGGAATATTCCCCGCGAAAACGCTCCAGCGGTACGGTTGCGTTCCACCGGTGGCGGTGAACGCTGCATCGTACGCATTACCGGTGCGCCCGTCGGGCAGGGTGTTATTCGTAATCGCCAGAGGCTGTACGTTCGGCGGCTCCACGACCACCGTCGCGACTCCCTGCTTCTTCGAATCCGCCTGGCTGGTCGCCGTCACCCACACATTGGTGACCACGCTTACGATCGGCGCCGTGAAAACTCCGCTGTTGGAAATTGATCCCGCCGAGGCAGCCCAGTCCACTGCGCTGTTATCGGTTCCGGTGACGCTGGCGGTAAACGACTGGGTCTGGCCGGAAAGCACGTTTGCGCTCGACGGCGACACCGTGACTCGAATGCCGCCTCCGTTTTGGTCCACGACGGAAATCGCAAAACTCTGGCTGCCCTGATGGGGCAGCGGAGCATCCGCGACTCCAACCTGGAAAACGTATGAGCCAGCAACTGTTGGCGTTCCGGAAACCGAACCGGTTGTCGGATTCAAGCTCATGCCCGGGGGCAAGCTGCCCGATTTGACGGCGAACTGGTAGGGCGCACTTCCGCCACTCACCGTCAACACCGAGTTGTAGGCTTGATTGGTCACGCCTCCGGGAAACGTTCCCGAAATCGTCAAGCTCTGCGGAGGATTGGTGCTGTTGCTCCCGGCCGCACTCTGCGACAGAAAGCCACAGGAGGCGGTGAGCAACACGCTGATCAGCAACAACGTACAAGCAGCGATGCGGGGCCCATAAGTAAAAAGAAATGCCGTGGAGCAGGACCTGCCGCGAAATAAATTGCAATTCAATTTGGACATCACGAGCCCTCGATTACTGAAAATGGGGGACCGGTAGCTCGAGTCCTCAGCTTCGAATCTATCGGGGTCCATCGAAAGCGCACAGATGCCGAGAGGGCATGTTGGAGTACAACGCGTTCGGACATTGCCGTGTGGGACAGCGCGCGGGGCGCGGATTTCGCGCCCGAGCATGGCCGAAAAGAACAGCAGGCCAGTAATTAGGGCATGGTTACTTTTTCAGTACGTGTTGAGGAGACAGGGCTAAGGCCATCCCGTAGGTGCTTGAGGCCTTCAGATTTATGGGAGGCGCCGGCGACAACGAACGTAACCGCGAGCTGATTACTGCTGGCGCTCGCCGAGAACAGCGGCGCGTAGTTTGTCGTAAACCCGGTTCCCCAGCACTTGTCGCACGCTCTGCCGGGCCCGATCCCGCAGCTGCTTCTTCCACAATCCGCGGCCCTGGCAGGTCGCGCCGAACTCCTGTAATGGCAGGTTGCGCAGCATCGCCACCCGCCCCAGTTCGTACGGGCTGGCGCCGGACGAATTCGCGTGAAACCGGCTGTTGGCAACGGTGCGGAATCCCGCGCGGCGGGCCGTCTCCAGCGTGCGTCCGTCATAGCGTCCCCCGGGACAGGAGAAGTGCTCGATGGCATGTCCGAGGATCTGTTCGATTTGGAGCTTGGCATCCACGATCTCGCGACCCAGTTCGGAGTCGGAGAGATCGGAGAGATAAGGATGCGTCATGGAGTGGCATCCGATCTCGAAGCCGAGGGAATCCAGTTCGCGCACTTGGTCCGCACTGAGATAGCCGGGAGTGCCGAGAAAGCCAGCGGTGAGATAAAAGGTCGCGCCGAAGCCGACCTCGCGCAATCCAGGAGCAGCCGCAATCAAGTCGGTCTCGCAACCATCATCGAACGTGATGCAAACACTCGGTTCGTGCGGATAACGCACCGCCTCGCTCACGCTCAGGCCGCGAAAGCCTGAGCTCTTCATCCACTGCATCTGGCTGCGGAACGTTTCGAGCGGCAGGATGTAACGCACGTAGCCCGGCTCGGACTGGACCAGCTTCCGGCCCGGAAGTTCCAGCTCGTGGTACATCAGGAAGACAATGCGTGAGGGAGCCATGAGATTTCTGGGAACTCCGCCGCGGCTTTCGCTGCTTCAGCGCGGCTTGTCTTCGCCCACTGCCTGTGCGTGCCGGTCGAGCATCGCGAGCAGCGGAGCGCGCAGGAATGGACCGCCGCCCAGCAGTCCGGACAGCAAAGGGTTTCTCTGGTTACAGCGCAGCGGCGAATTGTCGAGAGTCAGAATAAATCCCCCGGCGCTCTCGACCAGGGCCGCTCCCGCAGCCACGTCCCATTCATTCTTGGGAACCAGCGTGAAGGTAAGGTCGGCGAGTCCCGCAGAAACCAGGCCCAGCTTGTACGCGACCGAACCCAGCGGACGAATATTGAACTCGGCGGACTCGAACTGCTTCCACTCGCCGCGCTTCACTTCGCTGCGGCTGGCGAGCACGAGTGCTCCGTGCAGATCCTTGCGCTGGCTGGGCTGTGCCGGCTTGCCGTTGTAAGTTACGCCGGTCTCGCGCGATCCCAGAATCAGTTCGTCCGTCGCCGGATTGCAGATTCCGCCCGCCACCGGAACGCCATTCTCAACCATCGCGATCGAAACGCAGAATTCCGGAATGCCTTGCACGAACTCGCGGGTTCCGTCCAACGGATCGACGACCCACACGCGCTGTTTGTCCAAACGCGAAAGATCGTCCACACTTTCTTCCGACAGCCAGCCTTCGCCGTCGCGCAGAAGATTCTTTTTCAGAACCTGGTCCACGGCGCGGTCGGCTTCGGTCACGGGATCGTGCCCGGTCTTGTATTCCGCCTCGATGGCGCCGGGCGTGAAACGGTTCAGCACCTCCCGCGCCGCTTCCAGGGCGGCGTGAATGCGCTGTAGAGTGTCGTGCGAAGAAGAAGTCATCAATACTCCCGGATCGGTACCCAGTACTCAGTACTCAGTACCCAGTCACGCTCAGTGCTTTACTGGCAACTGGGTACTGGCAACTGGCAACTGGTTCTTACGCCCACAACATTTTTGCGCCGGTCGTCAGCAACACCGCGCACAAGATTCTCCGCAGCCACAGCACGGGAACCCGCGTGCTCAGATATGATCCCAGTATTCCGCCGGGGATCGAGCCGATCAGCAAGGTGCCCACCAGAGAGTAATCCACGTTTCCCAGTCTTGAGTGCAAAAAGCTGGTTACACCCGTCAGAATCACCGCATGAACGATATCGGTGCCGACCATGACCTTGGGCGCGTAGGTGTAGAACAGCAGCAGAAGCATCATGATGATGCTGCCCGAACCCACCGAGGTCATCCCTACCAGGAACCCGCCAAATAGGCCGATGAAGCTCATCCCGACGAAAGATTTGAGCGTCGGCTGGCGCTTCGCCATGTGTTCTTCGATTCGTCCCTGGAACAGCAACAGCGTTGGAATGCAGACCAGCAGCAGTCCCACTGCGGACTTGATGAAGTCGTTGACCCCGTCGCCGTGCAGGACCCGCAGGTGTTGCAGAAAAGAGACTCCGAGCAGCGCGCCGGGAATGCTGCCCACCGCCATCGCCAGCACTACTTTCCGGCGAACCGTGCGCCTCCAGAGATGAACAGCACTTGCGGGAATCTTGGTGAAGAAGTTGAACAGCGCATCCGACCCCACGGCGATGATGGCGGGCACATGCAGCCCGAAGATGAGCGTGGGCAGCAGCAGCACGCCGCCGCCCAGTCCCGTCAGCCCGATCAGTGTTCCTACGCCGAACCCGATCAGGATCTTTGCTACCAGTAGGCCCATACTCTTGGTGTCGATTGCTTTCTACCGCCCTGCCAAGCCGCTTGCTAACCGTTGCCGTTGACTCCGATAAAGCCCTCGCGTTCCAGATGCAGCACGATCGCCTGTGCGGCTTCCTCGGGACTCAACTGCGCCGTGTCAATCACGACCTCGGCGTTCGTGGGCGCTTCGTACGGATCGGAGATGCCCGTGAACTCCTTCACGATGCCGGCGCGCGCCTTGGCGTACAGGCCCTTGCGGTCGCGCTGCTCGCAAACGTCAATCGAGGTCGCCACGTGCACCAGAATGAATCCCCCGAACGGCTCGATCATTTGCCGGACGGCTTTGCGGGTCGCCTCATACGGAGCGATCGGAGCGCACACCGCGATCCCGCCATTCTTCGTGATCTCCGACGCGACATAGCCAATGCGGCGAATGTTGATGTCGCGATGCTCTTTCGAGAATCCGAGTTCCGAAGACAGGTTCTTGCGGACCAGGTCGCCGTCGAGCAGCGTGACCGGACGTCCGCCCGTCTCGAGGAACTTCGTGATCAGCGCATTCGCAATCGTTGATTTTCCCGAGCCGGAAAGGCCGGTAAAGAAAATCGTCACGCCCTGCTTATGCCGTGGCGGGTAGCTGCGCCGCAGTTCCTGCACGACTTCCGGATACGTAAACCAACTCGGGATGTCGCGGCCCTCGTTCAGGCGATTCCGCAGCTCCGTCCCGGAAACATCGAGCACCTTCGCGCCCTGCGGAACTTCATCGGCGGGCACGTAACGATCCTCGTTCTGTAAATAGACCATCATCTGGAAGGGAACCATCGTGACGCCCATCTCCGCTTCATGCTTCTTAAAAAGCTCTTGAGCGTCGTAAGGGCCATAGAAGTTCTTGCCATCGGTGTCTTTGCCCGGTCCCGCATGGTCGCGGCCAACGATGAAGTGCGTGCAGCCGTGGTTCTTGCGAATGAGCCCGTGCCAGACCGCCTCGCGCGGCCCGCCCATGCGCATGGCCAGCGGCAGCATCGATAGCTTCACGGTGCCGTGCGGGTACTTGGAGAGCAACAGCTGGTAGCAGCGGGTACGGACGAAATAGTCCACATCGCCTGGCTTGGTCATTCCGACCGAAGGATGAATCAGCAGATTTGCCTCAACCTGCTTGGCGGCGCGCATCGTTAACTCGACGTGCGCGCGGTGCATGGGGTTACGAGTCTGGAAGGCAACAGCCCGAGTCCATCCCAGGCGTTTGAACTCTTCGCGCACTTCCGCCGGAGTCAAACGCAGGCTCCGGAAATCGTAATGCGAAGGCTCCTGCATGCCTTCGACTGTTCCGCCCACGTACCACGGATTCGACTTGTTGATGGCGTAGTCTGCCCCGGGATGAGCGGCGCTGGTTGACCCGAACACAGCCTTGGCTTCGGCGGTACGGTCGGGTTGCCATACATCGTCGACATGCACAACCGCGAGCATCACGCCCTCCGGATCGCGCAGCGCAATCTTGCTGCTGCCCGGAGTCAGCTTCTTCGCGAATTCCTCAGTGACGTCGAGCGTGATCGGCATTGGCCATAGCGTGCCATTGGCCAGCCGCATGTTTTGGCATACGCCTTCGTAGTCGGCGCGGTTCAAGAATCCGCGCAGCGGCGAGAATCCGCCGCTCATCAGCAGTTCCAGATCACAGAGCTGCCGTGCGGTCAGGTCCCATGACGGCCAGTCTTTCGATTGCGCTTTCAACTCCGCGGCGCGCTCCGCCGGCACTTGCAGCTGAACAAGTTCTCCCCCATGTGGGGTAATAAGGTGACTGGTTGAAGCGATCAATGCAGTAGTCCTCCCGGATATGTACCCAAAAATTTGTGCTGATCATCGAAATCGCTGGGGGGCTATTCAGATTCTCTTTTTTTCGCCCTGGCCCGCCAAGGCCCGCCACGGAAGCAGCGAACGCCAGGACTGGATGAGGGTTGAGTCTTGTACCGAACATTATAAAGTCAGCGCAACACCTGGGACGTGCAATTCCAATACCGTCGGCTCCCACATCCACGCCTGCAACTTGTTGAAAACAGGTAGTCAGTGTGCCAGCGCCTTGCGGTTACCCCCGCTCCTTGGCCCATGTGAAAGAAATTGCGGCTGATTTGGGCAGAGAAGCGGCAACCGTGGGTAAATCTCTTTCCCAGCTTTGCCCCACCAGTCTACCAGTTGTGCTTCATAGCCTGGGCAAACTTCGGCGTAGGAAGGGTATTCAGGACGTCATCCTTGGTGAGCCAGGCGCGGCGGGCTTGGGTCACTCCATAACGCATTTTTTCCAGGTGCGAAGTGTGGTGGGAATCGGTATTGACGACGATCTTTACTCCCAGCTGCTTAGCCAGCCTCAAGTGGACGTCGCACAAGTCCAGCCGGTCGGGGTAAGAGTTCAATTCCATTGCGACTTTGTTTCTTGCGGCCGCTTTGAGCACCGCGTCCAGGTCGAACGGATAGGCGTCGCGTCGCAGCAGCAGGCGTCCGGTAGGATGGCCGAGCACGGACACGTTCGGGTTCGAAATCGCCTTCAGCAGGCGCGCTGTCATCGTGTCGCGGTCCTGGTTGAATTGGGAGTGAACGCTGGCGATCACGATGTCCATCCGTTCAAGAACGGAATCGGAGAGGTCGAGCGACCCGTCGGTCAGAATGTCCACTTCAATGCCGGCAAAGATGCGGATGCCTCTCATTTTTTTCTCGGCCGCCCGAATCCGCTCGATGTGAACCAGCGCGCGCTCATCGGTCAGACCGTTCGCGAAGGCCAGGTTCTTGGAGTGATCGGTGATCGCCATGTATTGATATCCGCGTTCGCGCGCGGCCTCGGCCATTTCCTCGATGGTGCTGCGGCCGTCGGTTTCGACGGTGTGCATATGCACGTCGCCTTGGATGTCCGACATCTCCAGCAGTTTGGGCAACGCGTGGCTGGCCGCGGCCTCGATTTCTCCCAGGTTCTGGCGCAGTTCCGGAGGGATGAAGTCCAGCTTGAGTTTCGCGTAAATCTCTTCTTCGTTCTTGCCGGCCACCGGTTTCTCGGTTTCCAGATTCGCCAGGCTGTATTCGCTGAGGGTGAAGCCCATCTTGAGCGCGCGCTGCCGCAACGACACGTTGTGCGCCTTGGAGCCGGTGAAGTATTGCAGGGCCGCTCCAAACGACTCCGGCGGCAGCAGGCGAACGTCCACCTGCATGCCGTTGCGCTGCCGGAAACTGATCTTGTTCTCTCCCTGCGCGATGATTTCCATCAGGCCGGGAAAGCGCAGCAGGTGCTCGGTGATTTTCTGGCGCGATTCGTCTTTGGTACAGGCTTTGCCGGTTACGAGCATGTCGAGGTCGCCAACCGTCTCCCGTCCACGACGGAGCGATCCGGCCGGCGTTACCTTTTCCACACCCGGAACCTTCAGCAGATGCTCAACCAGTTGCTCTGCCAACTGCTCAGCCGTATCCAGGAGGAAGCGTCCGCCGATTCGGCGATAGTCTTCAATCGCCTTCAACAGTTTCTGCTCGTGTTTTTCTCCCATGCGCGGCAACGTGCGAATCTTGCCCTCGCGTGCCAGCTTCTCCACACCGTCGAGGTCGCTGACCTGATACGCACTCCAGATCAAAGCAATCGTCTTCGGCCCCAGCCCCTGGATCTTGAGCAACTCCAGCATGGACGGGTGGTACTTCTTCAGCAGCTCGGCGTGAACTTCCAGGCGGCCTTCACCGAGAAGTTGCTGCATGTTCAGGAGCATGCCTCTTCCGATCCCTGGCACTTCGAGAAGTTTCTTCGGCTCCTGGATCAGATCTGCGACTTGCTGCGGCAGTGCTTCGATGGCTTGCGCGGCGTTCCGATACGAACGGACGCGGAACGAATCCTGGCCGTCAATCTCGAGCAAATCGGCAGTTTCGGACAGAACGCTGGCGATGGCCTTGTTATCCATGGAAGAGGAAATTGTATCGCTGTTGCCGGAAGACAGGCACTCTCGCCGCACGAGACACACTACCGCTCCGGCCAGAGGAAATTGATGATCTGGGCGTGAGGAAAACCGCCTCTCAGACTAGGAGGCCTTGGTTACGTTCGCTGCCTGGGCGCCTTTTTGCCCCTGCGTGATTTCAAATTCGACCTTGTCGCCCTCTTGCAGACTCTTGTAGCCCTCAGAGGTGATTGCGCTGTAGTGCACAAACACGTCCGGTTGCCCATCGTCTCTGCCGATGAACCCGTACCCTTTCGCGTTATTGAACCACTTGACCGTGCCTTTCAGACGTTCCACGTGCGCCCCCTCGTTTTGCGGGCCCCCTGGAACGGTGGAAGAATCCCAGGGACCGCAAAATATGCAGGCATTGTGCGGCTGCCGGGGGGCACTGTCAAGGAGAGGCCGCATAAAAACACAGGGATTTGGCTGGTTTCTTGGTGTCGGAATGAATGGAAGCCAGGCTTTCAGCGGCCTTTTTGCCCCGGCTGCGCGAGCCAGAGGACGCCCGAGATCGTCTTGGCGTCGCGGATCACTCCCTTACGCACCATCCGCAGGGCGGCCGACAGAGGAAAGAACCGGGTCAGGATCTTCTCATCTTCTTCGGGCTGGGCGATTCCTGGGCGCAAGCCCTGGGCGAGGTAGATGCTCATGGTCTCGTCCAGAAAGCCGGGACTCACGTAGAAATGGAACATCTTCTTCCATCGGCGGGCGCTGTAGCCGGTCTCTTCCAGCAGTTCGCGTTTGGCCGCAGCCAACTCCCGTTCACCTTCATCAATGCGGCCGGCCGGGAGTTCCCACATCATCTGTCCCGCCGCATGCCGGTACTGCCTTTCCAGCAACACCCTCGGATCACCGGCACGGCCATCAACCGCCAGCACGACAATCGATCCCGAATGCCGGACGACGTCACGGCGAGCGCGAATCCCGCCGGGCTCTTCAACTTCATCCGTAGTGACGGAAAACACCGGTCCTTTGTAGGTGACGCGCGAAGAGATAACGCGTGCTTTCTTTGCTTGCAATCTGCTGGGTTTGCCCATGGCCAACAATATACCGTGTGGAACGGACACTCTAAGCCGTGTGGGGCGGACACTCTTGTCCGCCACATGTGTCCATCGTTCGCGCATCCGCGGGATGATTCACAGCCGCCGCAATGATATGCTGCGCCCGTGACCCGAAAGCCGCGAGTAGCAATCGTCGGAGCTGGCAGCCTCGCGAATTCGCTGGCTCCGGCCCTGCGCAAATCTGGCTACACCATTACCGAGATCATCAGCCGCGACTCGCCACGCTCCCGCCAGAGCGCGCGTCGGCTGGCTGCGAAGGTCGGCGCACGCGCCGTTACCGCTCAAACTGCCACGCTCGATGCCACGTTGCTGTGGTTTTGCGTTCCCGACCGCGAGATTCGCGCAGCAGCCGCGTCTCTTTCTGTTCGCGCAGCGGGAAGTGTACGTTTCGCCTTTCACTCGAGCGGAGCGCTCACCGGCCGTGAGCTTGATCCTCTGCGCAAGGGGGGAGCCGCTGTCGTTTCGGTGCATCCCCTCATGACCTTTGTCCCAGGCGCGCGTCCTTCGTTATCTGGAGTGCCGTTCGCCGTGGAGGGAGATGCAGCGGCCACGCGCATCGCCCGGCGGGTGGTCCGCGACCTGGGTGGCGAGAGCTTCGCGCTACCGGCCGCGCGCAAAGCGGCCTACCACACCTGGGCCACTCTGACTTCGCCGCTCTTGCTGGCATTCCTGGTGACGCTGGAAGAGGCAGCCTGCGCCGCCGGACTCACGCGCCAGGATTCGCGCCGTAAGAGCTTGCCCATCATCCATCAGACTCTGGAAAACTACTCGCGTCTCGGTCCCAAGCGCTCTTTCAGCGGACCGATTATTCGTGGAGATGTGGAGACCGTCGCCAAACACCTCGCTGTGCTGAGAAAACACCCGGAGGCACGCGACGTTTACGTGGCGCTCGCCCGATCTGCGCTGCGCAGCCTGCCGGTCGGAAATCGAAAAGGACTCAGGAAGTTGTTGCAGGATTAGAGTCGTGCTTCGAGAGTAGCGCCGCCGCGGCGAGGGCGAGTCGCCTTCGGGACAGCCGGCAAGAGCCTGCCCTGAGCGAAGTCGAAGGGTGCCGGCGCTACCTTCGTAAGCTACCGCTTTGTAAACAAGTGCCCCAGCTTTTCTTTCTTGGTCTTCAGATAATCTTCCGCGTGCGGACTGAGCGCGACTTCGCATGGAACTCGCTCGGTCACTCTGATTCCGGCCCGCTCCAGCGCGGCAACCTTGTCCGGATTATTCGAAAGCAACCGCACCTGCTTGATGCCCAGCGCGTTCAGGATCTCAGCCGGCAGCTGGAATTCGCGGTGGTCGGCCTTGAACCCGAGTTTCTCATTGGCCTCGACCGTGTCCAGCCCACTGTCCTGGAGCGCATAGGCTTGCAGCTTCGCCATCAGCCCGATGCCGCGCCCTTCCTGCTGCTCGTAGATCAGGACGCCGGCGCCCTGCTGCGCGATCATCGACAGCGCCATCTCCAGTTGCTGCCGGCAGTCGCAGCGCAGCGAACCGAACACGTCTCCGGTCAGGCACTGCGAGTGAATACGTACCAGCGGCGAACCGGGAAGCTCGTCGCCCATCACCAGGGCCACGGCTTCTTCCATCTTGCCGGCTCCGTTCGCGCTTCCCGCTGTAAAACCGTGAATACGGAATTGTCCCCAACGGGTCGGGAAGTCGGCGGATGCGACCTTTTGCACCTTCGTTTTACTCACGTCCAAAATTATATCCCCTCGATGGCGAGCATTTCCCGGGATGCGGAGAGTCTCCGAAACCGCATGGTATGATCGCCCTTCGTCATCCGGCGGCGCCCGCTGCGCTCGTTGAACCCAACAGGGATGGTTTAACTAACAAGCATGCCGGGGAATCCGCTCAACGTCATCGTCTTCTCCTCGGTTCCTCCGCGGCAGGTTGCCCGGATCGCGGCGCGCATTCGCCGCGACGCCCCGGAAGCTCGCGTCTGCGGAGTGCTCTACGAGCGCCGCCCGCCCAAAACGCTGCAACAGCGCATCGACAACTGGCGCAAAAAAATGAAGCGGTTCGCGTATTGGCGTTACGTTGCGAATCGCATCGGCGCTCTGATCGAGCGCCACGCTTTCGCGTTCCTCGACGCGGTCATTCGTTGCATCCACGCGGCGCCGAAGTGGCCCAACGGCAAAGCGGGATACGGGCTCGATGATCTGGGCGAGACCTGCAAGCAAATCGGGGCCGAACTGTTCATCACCCGCGACATTCATTCCGACGAGGCTCTCGACTTCGTGCGCCGCATGAATGCCGATCTGGGGCTGGTTTTCGGCACGCGCATTCTCAAGCCCGAGCTCTACAACATTCCGAAGCAGGGTTCCATCAACATCCACAAGCGCAAGGTGCCGGACTACCGCGGCGGCGGCGCGGTGGGACTCTGGGAGCTGCTCGACGACCAGAAAGAAATCGGAATCACGGTTCATCGCGTCGAAGCTAAGGTCGATGTCGGCGGCGTCATTCGCTCTGCGACCATCCCCATCGAGCCGTTTGACGACCTCGAAAGCCTTGCCTTGAAGGCCGATGTCGTCGGCTGCGACCTGATCGTGGCTGCGATCCGCGACTTCGCTCTCGGAAGGGTCGTCGAAACTCCACAGACCGGTCCCGGCAAGACTTTACGCTCGCCGGCCGCCGAAGACTTCCTGCAAATGAAGAAGCAGCTCGCGGCTCGCCGCAAAGGCTACGGCAGTCCTTACCGGCGGCCGCGCTGGAAGCTCTTGGCGAAATCTGTGTTGTTTGCCGTTCCGGTCACGCTCCGCAATTGGCGATACCGGCGCAAGGCCGACTTTCCGGTGATGATCCTTTATCACCATCTTGTTTCCGATCGCCCGCACCGCTTCGGGGCAGCGACCGCTTATTTTCTCCGGCAGGTGAACTATCTGCTCCGGCACTACCGCGTGGTAAGCCTGAGCGAGGCAGTCGAACTGATCCGGAAGGGGCCGGTCAAGGTGCCGACCGTCGCCATTACCGTCGACGACGGCTATGCCGACAACTACATCAATCTTCGGGCTGTCACCGAAGAAACCGGCGTCCCCATCGGATATTTCGTGGCCACCGAGCACATCTCGAGTGGCAACGAATTCGCTCACGACGGCCTCTTCAGCGAACACGGATTTGTTCCCAATACCTGGGAGCAGTTGCAGTTTCTGAAGCACAGCGGATACGAAATCGGCAGCCACACCCGCAACCACGCCGATTGCGGTTCGACGGATCCGGTGTTCCTCCAGTCAGAAATTGCTGGTTCGCTGGAAGACCTCAAACAGAAGCTGGGGCCTGCGGCGCACTTCTCCTTTCCATTCGGTATGCCCCAGAACATCTCGCCGCAAGCGGTGGAGACTGCCTGCTCCAACTACGAAAACGTCTTTTCCGCATACGGAGGAGGGAACTTTCACAGCGAGCAACAGCGCATCTTGAAGCGCGGCAACTTCCCCTTTACGGTGTGGGAACTCGAACTGCAATTGCAGTCGGTGTTGGGGCCCGCTCGGTTGGAACAGCCGCATTTGAAGAAGAGCAATTCGTAGAATTCCCTCCCTCATCGGTAATCCGATCCCACTTCCGGCTCCACAAGATGCAAGGACTTGCACACTAGCGACCCTCCGCTGCAGTCAATCGGCCCAAGCGGTTTGTTTTCTGTGCAGCACGCGCAGCGGAGGTGAAAGATGAAGGTAGGACAATTGCATTGTTTATCTGCTGCCCCCCGAAAGCGAAGGAACTACGAAGAAGCGAAGGAACAACCCCGGTTACTTCCGGAACCGAAGTGGCAGAAAAGGAAGATGATAAAATTGACTGTCGAATCGGCGAATTCCGCGAGGAGGGCCGGTTGTTGCCGTCAAAATCGAGTCCGGATCCGTTGGTCCCCCGAGATGCGGAGACGCATCGCGCAATAGGATAAGTCCTTACGGTTCATAAACTTCGTCCAATTTTCCAAAGCTATGGATAAGAAGATCGTCGTCATCGGAGCAGGACCCACCGGACTGGGCGCCGCTTACCGTCTCCACGAACTGGGCTACGACAACTGGGTGCTGTACGAGAAATCCGACGATGTGGGCGGACACTCGACCTCCCACGTCGATAAGAATGGATTTGTGTGGGATGAAGGCGGGCACGTAATCTTTTCGCATTACCCCTATTTCGACAAGCTGATCGACGCCATGCTCGGCAAGGAAGTTCACGAGCGCATTCGCGAGAGCTGGATTGTGAAAGACGGTGGCTGGGTCCCGTATCCCTTCCAGAGCAATCTGCGCTATCTGCCGAAAGAGGTTCAGGTCAGCTGCCTGATAGGGGCGGCAAAAGCTGCTGCCAACGGACAGGGGAAGGAGGCAGCCAACTTTCGCGATTGGATTCTAGCCACTTTTGGCGAGGGCATCGCCGACGCCTTCATGTTCCCCTACAACCAGAAGGTCTGGACCACGCCGCTCGAGCAGATGTCCAAGGGCTGGATCGCCGACCGGGTTGCGGTATTGGATTTCAAACGACTGCTGGAAAACGTTCTTTACCAGCGGGACGACGTAGGGTGGGGGCCGAACAGCAAGTTCAAGTTTCCCCTGCACGGCGGGACGGGCGAAATCTATCGCCGCATGGCAAGCCACTTTCCCGAGAAAGTTAAGACCGGGAAGCAGCTCGCCGAAGTGGACCTGAACCGGCGCCGAGTCTCTTTTGCCGACGGTACCGGCGACACCTACGACCTTCTGATCTCGACCGCGCCGCTCGATCTTCTCGCGAAAATGATCCGGCCCGCCGACAGCAAGCTGGTCGAAGCGGCCGCTGGCCTCGAGCACAACAATCTGCTGGTGATGGGCATCGGCCTGAAGAAAAAGATTGAGACCGGCCGCTGCTGGATCTATTTCACCGATGCCGACATGCCCTGCTATCGCGCCACGTACTTCTCCCACTACTCGCCCTTCAACGTGCCCAACGGCGACACCGAGCGCTACAGCTCGCTGATGTGCGAAATGTCGTTCAAGGTGGGAGAGACACCGGACCCAGAGAAGGTGCTCGACAAGGTGATTGCTGGCCTTATCAAGTCCACGATCCTGGAGGAGTCCGACCGCGAACGCATCGTTTCCCGCTATCATCGTATTGTGGGGTACTCGTATCCCATTCCGACCTTGGGCCGCGACCGGGCACTCGGCATTCTGCAACCGGCGCTGCTGGAAAAGGGAGTCTATTCGCGCGGGCGTTTTGGCGCCTGGCGGTACGAGATCGGAAACATGGATCATTCCGTGCTGATGGGTGTGGAAGCCGTCAACAACATCCTGGCCGGAGAGAAAGAACTGGTCTTTCACAGTTCGTAAGCACAGTTCGTAAGCGACAGGAAGGCTATGCCAGCTGAATCCAATCCGACGCCCAAAGTCAGCGTAATCATCCCCAGCTACAAGACCGCCCACCTGATCGCGCGTTGCCTGGATACGGTCATGGCGCAGACTTTTCAGGATTTTGAAACCATCGTGGTGAACGACGGTTCGCCCGACACTCCGGAACTCGAGAAGGCTCTCCAGCCTTATATGGACCGGATTGTCTACATCAAGCAGGAGAACAAACGCTGCGCCGGAGCCAGAAACACGGCCATTCAACACGCGCGGGGTGAGTTCCTGGCTTTCCTGGACAGTGACGACACCTGGTATCCAGAGCACCTGGCTTCGCAGATGCAGCAATTCGCCGACGATCCGACGCTCGATCTGGTTTATTGCGACTCGCTCCTGGTAGGCGATCCGGAGCGCGAGTCCAGATTCATGGAGCGCTGCCCATCCAACGGTCCGGCCACATTCGAGACTCTAGTTGTCGAAAGGTGCCAGATTCCGATTTCAACCGTGGTCGTGCGCAAGCAGGCCATCGTCAAGGCCGGGGGCTTCGATGAAAAACTCCTGCGCTGCGACGACTATGACATGTGGGTCCGCACCGCTTTCCACGGCGCCAAGATCGGCTACATCCGCAAGCTGACGGTCCACATGTACATCGGACGCCCCGGGTCGATGTCCCAGGAAAAAGCCAAGATGGTGGAGGCCTACTGGGATATCCTTGAGAGATTCAAGCGCATTTTGCCGTTGAACGATGCCCAACGTGAAGTGGTAGAGAAGAGGGCATCTGCCATCCGAACCCGCTACCTGGTCGAAGAGGGCAAGCGTCAGCTCAGCCAACGCGAGTTTGGCAAGGCCCGGGAACTTTTCACCGAGGCCAACCGCAAACTGAGAGCCCCCGGATTGAGTGCAGTGCTGTTCGGGCTGAAGATCGCCCCGAAAGCAACCAGCAAGCTGGTTTCTTTGTGGAGCCGCGTTCTCGGCGGAGTGTCCCCGTCGAAGTTTGGCCGGGCAGGCATGGCGCGAGGGTAGGAGACTTCGGTGCTGAGGCGCGCAATTGTCGAAGCCAAGCGGGTATTCGGGCTGCATAGCCCGGGGCGCAACCTCGCCGTCTTTCCGGACGATACTTTCCTGGTTTCATTTCCCAAGTCCGGCAACACCTGGGCGCGCTTCCTGATTGCGAACCTCGTGCGTCCCAACGAGAAGATTGATTTTTCCAACGTCAATCGCGTGATTCCCGGTCCTGAGGTCACGCGCAACCGCGAGTTGATACGCATGCCGCGTCCGCGCATTATCAAAAGCCACCAGTATTTCGATCCGCGTTACAAGAAAGTGATCTACATCGTGCGCGACCCGCGTGATGTGGTGGTTTCGCAATATTACTTTCAGCGCAAGCGCAAACTGGTCGCCGATGAATTTCCGCTTTCTGACTTTGTGGGACGTTTCCTTGCGGGCGAAACGTGCTTTTACGGATCGTGGGGAGAGCATGTTGCCAGTTGGCTCGCCACTCGCCATGGCCAGCCGGGACTCCTGTTGCTGCGGTATGAAGACATGGTCGCGGACACGGCGCGCGAGTTGTCGAAGGTGGCGTCGTTTCTGGGTCTTTCTGCTGCGCCAGACGTAATCCGTCAGGCCGTTGAGCGGAGTTCGGCGGAGACGATGCGTCAACTTGAGAAGTCGCAAGCGCAACTCTTCACGTCCACCAAGAACACGCGCAAGGACATTCCGTTTGTGCGCGCCGCGAAAGCCGGTGGATGGCGATCCGCTCTGCCCGAAGAGTCCGCCCTGCGAATCGAAGAGGCGTGGGGACATCTGCTTAGATGGTTGGGATACGAAACGATTTCCGCTGACACGACAAAGGAAGCCGAGGATCACGCCGGACGAAATCAGCAAATTGATTTCCTGGCCGGACCTCGGCCGTAGCAGCGGGTTGGCGATCGAGAATGAGGAAGAAGGACACAACGAACTCGGGGAACTATCGATGATTGCGCGTTTGATTGCTGGATCGAAGCGGGTATTTGGGCTGTACCGTCCGCGCCGCGACCTCCATATTTGGCCGGACGATGTCTTTCTTGTATCTTTTCCGAAGTCGGGCAACACCTGGACCCGCTTCCTGATTGCGAACCTGGCCCACCCAAACGAGCGCGTGGATTTTTCGACCATCCATCGGCTGGTTCCCGATCCGTTTGTCACGTCGAAGCGGGACTTCGACCGGATGTCGAGGCCGCGCATCATCAAGAGTCACGAATGCTTTGAACCCCGGTATCCGAAAGCGATGTACATCGTTCGCGACCCGCGCGATGTCGTCATTTCGCAGTATCACTATCATCGCAAGTGCAACAAGATCGAGGACGGCTACCCGATGGAACAATTCGTAGCCCGCTTTCTGGCCGGCGAGACCTGCCCGCACGGATCATGGGGAGAGAGTGTCACCACCTGGCTGACCTCGCGCCATAACGACCCGCGCTTCCTCCTGCTGCGCTACGAAGATATGGTCGCCGACCCCCGCCGCGAACTGGCGAGAGTGGCTACGTTCCTGAATATCCCGGCCGACGCCGAGCGAATCTCGCAAGCCGTCGAACGCAGTGCGGCCGACCGGATGCGGAAGCTCGAGAAGGCGCAGAGCGATCAAAGTTCGCTCACGAAGGATTCGCGCAAGGACCTTTCCTTTGTTCGCGCCGCCAAGTCGGGGGGCTGGAGAAGCGAGTTGCCGGAACACCTGGCCGGGCAGATCGAGGCCAAGTGGGGACACCTGATGACTTTCCTCAACTACCCGCTTGCGACGCGCGACGCAGCCGGCGTGGAGCCCGAACTGGCCAGCTTCATGCCCAGCGGACCGGTGCGATGATCTGGGGTCTCAAACGAGTCGTCAAGTACGCGCTGGGGACCGATATTGCCGGCCGGAATCTGGCGGTCTATCCCGATGACACTTTCATCGTGTCGTATCCGCGCTCGGGAAACACCTGGACGCGCTTCCTGGTGGCAAACCTGGTCCATCCCGAGCAGCCGGTCACGTTTGCGAACATCGAGCGGCTCATTCCCGATTGTGAGGCGCAGTCCAGCCGGTACGTGAAGCGAGTCGCGCGGCCGCGGATCATTAAGAGTCATGAGTACTTCGATCCACGCTACAAGAAGGTGATTTACATTGTGCGCGACCCGCGCGACGTGGCGCTCTCCTACTACGATTTTTCACGGAAGTACCGGCAGATCGAAGACAGCTATCCGCTCCCCCGCTTTGTGAGCGACTTCGTTGCGGGCAGATTGTCCTCCGCCGACTGGGGAACCTGGGGAGAAAATGTTTCGAGCTGGGTGCACACCCGCAACGGCCAGCCTGGATTCTTGTTGCTCCGGTACGAAGACATGCTGAGTAACACGGAGAGTGAGCTCGCGAAAGTAGCGCATTTCCTCGGAATCGAATCTGCCCCGGACCGTTTGGCGGCCGCGGTTGAGCGCAGCTCCGCCGACCGCATGCGTGGCCTGGAAAAGACACAGGGTGATCAGTGGGTGTCCACCAAGAACAAGCGCAGCGACATTCCCTTTGTCCGAACGGCCTCGTCGGGATTGTGGAAAGAGAAGCTTCCAGTCGGCTCGATTGCGGAGATCGAGTCCGCGTGGGGACCGCTGATGAGCAGTCTGAGGTATGAATTGACGACTGGTCGCCCTGCGGCCGACCGCGCGATGGTCGGCTCGCCCGAACTTGTGAAGGAACGCAGCTGATGTCCCTTCTGTCGATCGACTCCTCTCTGAACCTGTATGCGTAAATTCGAAAAAGGTCAGATCATCAAGAACATCAGTTCGAGTTGGTTCTCTCTGGGGATCAACATCGTGACGGGAATTTTCCTGTCTCCATTCATTCTTCATCGTTTAGGAGACACGGCGTTTGGCGTCTGGGTTCTGATCTTTTCGGTTACGGGATACTACGGCCTGTTCGATCTCGGCATCCGGTCTTCGGTCGTGCGTTACGTCTCCAAGTTCACCGCGACCGAAGAAGACGAGGAATTAGCCAAGGTTGTCAACACCAGTCTTTTCAGCTACAGCTGCATCGGCCTTGCCAGCATGCTGGTCACCCTCGCGCTGTGCTTCAATGTCGATCACGTCTTCCGCAAAATCCCTCCGGATATGATGCCGACCGCGCGCTGGCTGCTGCTCATGGTCGGCTCGTCGGTTGCTCTCGGGTTTCCTCTCGGTGTCTTCAACGGCTTCCTCGAGGGCTTGCAGCGCTTCTACATTCTGAACTGGACCAACGTGGTTGCGACCCTGCTCCGGACGGCACTGATCGTGGTGGCGCTCAATCGCGGATACGGGCTGCTCATGGTCGCGTTCATCACCATCATTCTGCCGCTGATAGCTTCGATCTTTCGGGCCGTCATCGCGCTCCGGCTTCGACCTGTCCCTCTCGGACTCCGATACGTGGACCGAGCAACTTTTCGCCGAATCGCGAACTACAGCAGCTCCACCTTTCTGATCATGGTCGCCGGCCGGCTCAAGTTCAAGACCGACGAAATCGTAATCGGTACTATGCTGTCGGCGGCGGCGATCACATATTTCAACATTGGCAATCGCATCGTGGACTACGCCGGCCAGGTTGTCACGACCCTTGCGCAAGTCTTCGTCCCCATGTCGAGCCAGTCGGAAGCCAAGGGCGACATGAACCGGCTGCGCAAGATTTTTGTCGTCGGGAACCGCGTCTGTGCATTCATCATCTTTCCAATTTGCGCGATTCTGATCATTCTCGGCCGGTCAGTGATTGAGGTATGGGTAGGGTATAGGTACGTCGACAAGAGCTACCCGGTGCTGGTCATCATGATCATCGCCTGCACACTGTGGTGGTCGCAGAGCGCCTCCGGGCGAGTCCTGTTCGGCATGTCCAAGCATGGCACGTGGGCGAAGATCACGCTCATCGAAGGCGTTTCTAACCTGATCCTCAGCATCCTCCTGGTGCGTCCTTTCGGAATTATTGGCGACGCATTCGGTACCGCCATTCCACTTGCGTGCAGCACCATCCTCTTCATGCCGCGCCATGTCTCAAAGCTGCTGGGTATTCGCCTCCGGACGTATTTGCGCGAGGCCTACACCTTACCGCTCCTGCTGACAGCGCCGTTGGTGGTGGTGCTTTTGCTGATGCAGAGATGGTTCGTCCCGCACGACTACTGGCAGTTGGGACTCCAACTCTTGATCGGCGGGACGGTGTACGGGCTGGGCCTGCTGTGGGCGCACCTGACAAACAATGTTCTAAGCACCGGAGAGCTGGTCGCGAAGAAGGAGCCGAAGCCGGATGAAGTCAGCGTGGTTTCCGACGCGATTGAGACTTACCAGGGAGATGTCTAACCTTCGCGAGTAGCGCCGGCACCCTGCCGGCAGTCGCGAGGGCACCTTGCCCTCGCCGGTGGGGGCGGGCGCCCCCACGACAGCCCCCGAGGGCGGCGGCGCTACATTTTAATCGTCATCCGGCCCCTCCGGTAGAGACTTGTCGTTGAGGAAGTACTCTGCGTTGAGCGGAGCCGCCACCGGCGTGAACGGCAGCGGCGTCTGGTTGAAGTCGAAGCAGTCGGAGAGATCGTCTGCCCGCGAATCCGCGTATCCAACCGCGGGATCAATCTCCGGCAAGCCGAACACCTTCTCGATGAACTTCAGGATGCTCCCGAAATCGTGGTTTACGTGCGAGATGTAAGCCGCCTTGGCGTACGGCGATACCACGATCAGCGGCACGCGCAGTCCCCATTCGTAGGAGTTGTGGATCTGCGGCGGCGGCACGTGATCGTACCAGCCTCCCCAGTCGTCCCAGGTGATGATGATCGCCGTGTCTTTCCAATACTGGCTGGTGCCGATGGCATTCACGACTGTCGCCACCCACGACGGTCCCGTGCCGTCGGTGCCCGAGGGGTGATCGGAAGAGTTGTTGGTGGGAATCACCCAGCTGACCGCGGCCAGCTTTCCAGCGCCGATATCGTCCAGCACTTGCGTCTTGCTAATCACCACATGGTTGGTCCACACGGCGCCAACGCAATCGGTTCCATTCGGCGGCGGCGCATTGGGCCCGCACATATGCTGGATCGCGTTCGGCCCGGTCCAGATGGAACCCATCCTTGGTGTGTAATACTTCCAGTCGATCGACTTTGCGTCCAGCAGGTCGGTCAGCGTGGGATGCTCAAAGCAGGGGTACGTCGTCTGGGTCTCATTACTGCTGGGATCGAAATTGGTGGTGTCAATGATCTTCACAATCCCGCTCGGCGGCGCGATACATCCAGTTTGCTGATCGGTGCCCGTGGGGTTTTCGGAAGCGTCAAAAATGCTCTTCTCGCTGATCGCCGACGTTCCCGAAATGATGTACTGGTGCGCCGGGAAACTTGGTCCCTGATTGGTCTGGAACATGCGGTCGCCAAAGGTGTAGGTTTCCGCGAGCGTGAAGTACGGTTGTACATCCGATGCCTGCACATACTGAAACCAGGGATTCGGCGGAGCGCAGTTGGGATTTGCGGGCGGACAGTTGACTTGAACCTTGTCCGCGCCATCCATCGCGCCATTATTCCATTCCGCGAGAAATGCGCGATGACTGTGACCCAGGTCGTATTCTGTGACCAGCGGAACCGGGGTCAGCGGGATGGTTTGTCCACTCGAATTCTTGCCGCTGCTGGCGATGTCCGCGCCCCGGCTGATCAAGACCGGATCGTGAAACAGGTTATCGGGCGTGCGGTTTTCCTGGAAGATGATCACGACATGGTTGATCTTGCCCGGGGGCGGAGGCGGGGGCGGGTTGTTGTTGGCCGCAACGCCCCCGCAGCCGTTCAGACTGATAAGAAAACCGGCCGCACCGACGACGAAGCTCAGCAACAGCACTATCTTAAGCCGAACCATACCGGCCTCTTTCCTGAAGCGATGCAGTATACCCAAGGTGCTGGTTGGCCGAACCGTTTGCCAAGAATTGAGGCACTCCTGGCTTCCCCGGAGCGCCAACCCGGGAGCGGTGGCGCGCGCTGACCCCAGGCCGATACTTCCTGATCGGTTAACCCTGTTCTTCGAAATTAGATGCGCGGCCTGCTCCAACGGGTTGACCGGATCCGGCACAGATTCCTGGGCAGGCTGATATTTCCCGACCGTTGAAGTCCCCCGCCGGGTAGGGGCTCACTTTGCGAACTTTGCGGATCCTTGGCGGCCTTCGCGGTTAAGAGCTTTTGACCGCGAAGATCGCAAAGGAATGCCGGGAAGATCGCAAAGATGTATTTGCGTCTGCTAATTCTGCTCAACTCAATGACTCACTGACCGACTACCCCCGTCGGCTCATGTAGGCGAAACAATCGCGCCGCTGGTAAAATCAAGAAGTTCGATCCACCAACTGCCACGTGGGGCTATAGCTCAGCTGGGAGAGCGCATCGTTCGCAACGATGAGGTCGTCGGTTCGATCCCGACTAGCTCCACCAAATGCACAATTTAGCTCTCCTCAAGATCTTCCTACCTTATCCTTTTGACGCCACCCTGAGCAAGCGGCCGCTTCTCATGTGAAATCCACTTCACAGTTCTGCTAACATGTGCGGATTCAAAGGCCTAAGTCCCTGGATTTGCGCTCCTTTTGTCGCTTTAGGTTTGGAACCCGGGATGCTTCAACCCAGTTGGCTCTCCCGCTGCCAGTCCCCAGACCCCGGTGTCGGGAGGAGTGTTATTGAGCGACCGTAGTGATGAAAAACCCGTCCGGAGAATGCGGAGTTGGTACCGGCGGCGCCTTCGGATTCGTCGGACCTTGCTCACAGCCGGGATGCTGCTTTTGCTGGCGGCGGCGTGCTGGCAAAGCGTAGCGGACCGGTTTGCGCTTCCCACTCTGCACGCTTCCAATTTCCTGCCCGAGTCTTTCTGGACACGGGGTGACATCCGAAACAACTTGACCTTGATGTCGCATGCGCGTGCTGTGCGCGCTTCCCGGCAAGTGCAGGGGACGTATCCCTACTCGGTGATTCCCGGCGGTGTGCGAGACGTGGCGGATCTTCAGGAGCACGCTGCTCGCGACTATGTTGTCCGCCGGCATTTCGCCGGCTTCGATTACCGCCGCGCTCGCCTCGTCCGCTCCGACAAGGCCCGCGAAGTGTATCTCTCCTATCGCCTGCGCGACCGCATCTTCTGGACGCGCAAGAAAGTCCGCCTGCTCCAGGCCGAACTACTGCTTACCGACGGCAAGATTACCGCCCGCGCCCGCTGCGGCAACCAGGTTTCAGGAACACCGAAGCCGGAGGTTTCCGAGGAAGAACCGGCCGAGGAGGTTCTCGATCAACCGGTAGCGGATATCGAACCCATTGGTCCCTCGTTGCCCTTCCGCTTTGCGTCCGTCCATCCCAACCTGCCCGGCGCCGATGCGATTCCGCCCGCTGGCCCGCAGCTTTTCGCCGGTGGCTTCCACTTCCCGTATGTAGATTTCGGCGTGCCGATCCCGCACGGGCTCTGTCAGGTGGGCGACGAAGACAAGAAGAAGCGCTGCCGTCACCACCACAAACCTCCGGCCGTTCCCGAACCTGCAACTGTAGTGCTGATTTCCTCCGGCTTGGCAGCGATTTGCTGGCGTCACCGCCGGGCGGGACGGAAATCCGCTGCTTAGACCGTCCGCCACCGCCCCACAGATTTGCGTTATCGATTGAAGGCTATGCCCTTACTCCGGCTTCCTGGAATTGGTGCTACAACTTCCGAGTATGAGTTCGCATGCCCTCCGGCGGTAGACTCGGGATAGGCCCTTCGATGACATGCTTATCCCGCTACGCGCTCCTGCTGGTGATTGGGACCGTGCCAGTGGCGCCGCTGTTCGCGCAGAGTCCTGCCCGCGTCCAGCACGTTGCGGTATTAGGCAGCGGACAAGCGATCGAAGTTGAAATCCAGGCCTCGGGCCCCATAGCGCCCCAGAGCCAGATGATCACCGGGCCGGATCGGATCGTGGTGGATTTTCCCGGAGCCCTGCCCGCGGCAGACTTACGCACCCTGAATGTGAATCGCGGCGCTCTAAAAACGATTCGGGCGGGACTGTTTTCCGCCAATCCTCCGGTGACGCGGGTGGTACTTGATCTGAGCGAGCCGCAGTCGTATCAGATTTTCTCCGTCCGGAATGTAGTCATGCTCAAGGTCGGACCGGTGAAGACGGCCGGGAGCAAGGTGACGGACGCCTCTCTTGCCTCGGCCTCGAGCGAGACCCCACCAGCGCCGCCTCCGAAGCCGCCGATGGAAGTTACTTTTCACAACGGCTTGCTGCGCATCCACGTGGAGCGCGCCACGCTCGCTCAGGTATTGTTTGAGGTGCAGCGGCAAACGGGCGCGGAGATCGCGATTCCGGCGGGCGCGGAAAGTGAAGAGATCGCCGCTGAACTCGGCCCCGCCCCGGCGCGCGAAGTCCTGGCTGCACTCCTGAACGGCTCGCGCTACAACTTCATCTTCGTGGGCAATAGTCGCGGGCGCACTTTGCAAAAGGCCATCCTGAGCGTTCGATAGTCGAGGCTTGCTTCGGAAGAGTCGGTCGAAGTAAGCTCTCCTAAGGCGAAACCAACCGCACCGGAATTGCCGATGCCCCGTTGCCCAGGACAGCTTGGCCCGTGGCATTTGTGCCACAACCCACCAGATTTACGACCCTGGTCTCGATGTGGCCAGAGTTCTCGGTCTCCCCATCGGGATTGAGGAAGAGCTGGACAAACCCGATCACTTGCACAGTGCCGCTGAGCGCAACGGAGCTGTCGTAAACCGGCACCGTGACCAGCGAATCGCTCACGAGAACGTTAGACCCCCGGGCGGCTACGACCGGATTGTCGTCCCCAGCCACGAACTGAAATGGAGGGTTCGGGCCACCTGATGTGTCGATACTGTCCCCCTTGTCATTGACCGAATGCGTCAGACAACTCACCGCCTGTCCGGTCTCTGTATCGCGGTTCGGGTGAGGAGACAGGTCCAGGTTCACCGTGCTGTTGCAGGAGATCGGAGTTTGCACGCAACCCGCGATGCTCTTCTGATAGGCGTTGAGGGGGGGACCATTGCAAGTCGGGAGGGACTGCGTCGGGGCTGGAAAACTCGATTGGTCCCCCGCATAATACTGCCACTTCGTCGGCGGGGGTGCCGGGGGAGGGGGCACATCGCAGCCGCCTTCACAGCGAGCGCGGAACTTAACCGTCGGGTCTGCCCCCAGCAGTGCCCGGGTCGGATCCAGGATGTCGCCTGTGGTCGTGTTGAAGATGGCACTGCCGTTCCTGGGATCCAGGTTGGGCAGCACCCAGGGTTTCACGCACACCGGGGCGATCGGTGGCCCGCCGCTGGAAGTAAGCCCCGAAGGATTGTAGGCTTCGGCCGTGGCGGAAGCAGTCACGGTGACCTGTGTGCGTCCCCAGATACGCGTAAAGAAAGTTGGCAGGTCGTTTCTTGTGACCTGCACCGTGACCCGAGGGTTAGAGCCAGCCCCAGCCCCAACCGAAGAACCCTGAAAACTGACGTTGACCTCACCCGCGTTCAGGTTTCTTCCCCCGACTTTGTTTTGCGCTGCGACCTTTGTGGCCACTGTGCGAGCGAGGTTCTCTGCGTTGGCGACGATGGCGACGGTTGGATTCGAAGTCATTCCCGAATTCGCCAGAACCCGCGCCCCCGCGAGTGCCGCCCCATCGGCTGCCAGTTGCGCTTCGCTGCGGGCGGTGTAAAAGGTCACCAGGTCAATCGCCAGCACCGCCATGGCGCCCACGACAAACAGGAGCACGATCGCGACCAGCAGAATCACCACGCCCCGTTCGCCCTTTCGTCCGGATATGTTTCGGTCGCGTCGCACAAACCCTCACATCTGATTATGGACAGTCGCCGTTTCACGCAGGTCCGTGGTCGCCGCGTAAGACGCTCCCGGGACTAGCAATTGAATGACGCTGTTGAAGCGCCAGTGGTACGGATAGCTCACCGTCACCGTGGTGCCCACCGTAGCCAGTGGCCCTGCCACCACCACTCCGCGGTCGATCACGATCGTCAGACTATCGGGACATCCGTTAATTCCATAGGTCCATATCAATCCACTGTTTCCAACGAATGCCGGTGAAGTTGCGGAGCAGGTGCCCTGGTTCGCCAGTGGCAGCACTCCGTTGGACGCCAGGGAATTGAAGACAACAGCCAGCACCGGCTGGAGCGAATCCGGGTTGACGTTTCCCGTGTACATGTCGCTTCGCGGCTGCCCGCCCGCGACGATCGCTCCCGCCTGCGCCGCGTGCTCGATCTTCTGCTTCTGGTTGTAGGCGCCGCTGAAGTCGTAGATTCCGACGATGAACACCACCAGCAGCGGCAGCACAATCGCAAACTCGAGCAGCGCCGAGCCCCTCGCCTGCCCTTTCAGCTTTGCCGGGCGCTCCATCTCAGTTCTCCATCCGGCTCTGCGCTTGCGCCTTCAAAACGATCGGCTGCATGTTGAGAGACGTAAAAGGCAGATTGAATTGGAAGGGATATTGGAAACTCACAATCGTTCCACATTGGGGGGGTGGAGGCGGGTCCGCAGTCGAGGGATTCAGCAACACCGACCGGCAGATCGTGATGTTGTTGGCAGTGGTGTGCGGGCAATCCATCGCCGGCGGGTGGGGACAGGCCTGCGGCCCGGAAGGAGCGTAGGCAATAATTTGGGTCTTGTCGATACTCGACGCAGCCATCACGGCAAAGACGGAATTCTCCACCGCCGCATCACCTGGGAAGCTTGTGCCATTCCAGCCACCGGCCGCCGAGCACGTGGCGCACGCCGGCCGCGCCGCCATAACCGCCCCCTGCTGTGCCGCTTGCGTGATGGTCGAATAGATCTGAAAAGCCCGGCCGAACCAGATGATTCCTAACAAGAACATGAACACCAGCGGCAGCACCAACGCGGCCTCGGCGATCTCCGCACCGTCTGCGCGTCCGAGTTTGCGCATGATTCTTAGCATCGCTGACTTAGAGTTTTCCGATCGCTCTCCCCACGCCAAAGAGGAGAACCGTAAGCGCCATCGCCACACCAAAGGGAATCTTCGTGGACTGCGGGCTGTCCAGCGAAACTTCCGACCCAGGCATCCGCAGGCTTAAAAAAGCTGCCAGCATGTGGACGATATTGCGCAGCGTCTGGATCAGTCGTCCCTTCCACATAACCACCCCCAGCGCCATAACTCCCGCCACCAGAACCGTTCCCATCAGTATTGCGACCAGTTGCCGTGGGCCCAGACATGCGCCCAAAGCCCCCGCCAGTTTCCAGTCTCCCGCACCCAGGCTTCGAATCAGTACAAAGGGCAGCAGCAATCCCAGTCCGACAGCCGTACCCAGGAGGGCGGACTTCATTCCCGTCCACCCGAATAGGGCCGTGTTGACCCAGATTCCAGCAACCAGGCCGGATACCGTGAGCCAGTTGGGAATCCGCCGATAGCGCCAATCCAGGACTCCTGCGCAAATCGCCGTCAGCACAGCCGGAATCCAGGGGCCAGATTGGAGCATGGTTGCCGCCGGCAGACGGACGCCTCTGCGGGCTTACTTAAGGTACTTTAGGGCTTTCTGGGGGGCAAAACAAGTTCTCAGTTCCCGGTTCTCAGTTCTCAGAAAAACCGCTGAGTGCCTGGACCGAGAACTGAGAACTGAGAACCGAGAACTGAGAACTTCTCTCGAACTGAGAAGTGTTTACCGGGACACTGGACTCGCCGCATTCCGTTCCGCGATGACCTTTCTGGCATTGTCAGCCAGCGCTCGCGCCTGCGGCAGCAAGTCCAGGGCTTTGATCACTTCTGGATCGGTTTCCGCTCGCACCTTCAGTCCCTCTTCCTGGCCAAAGGAATCCACGAACAGTTCGCTCTTGATATTGGAGCGCAGCCAGTCATGGTTCTCGATTAACTCGCCTTCGGTGAAGGGAATCTTCTCCTCGTCGAGGAACTTGCGAAAGTCCTGCAGCACCGCGTCGTCCACCTCGAAATTCTGCGTGACCTTGTGTCCGACGACGTAACGCTTGGCAAAGTTGAAAAACGCGTAGTGCTGCAAGAGTGCGTCCTGGAACTTGTTGGACTTGACCGCCGGCAGCTTCACGTCGGGCGAGATCCCGCCGCCGCCGTAAACCGTGCGCCCGCTGTCCGTGAGCTTTACTTCGTGGTTAGCGCTGTTCTCTTCCTTCTCGCGAGCGTAATAGTAGTCGTACAGGGAGAGATTCGAGTAGTCGCGCTGAATGAGCCGCCCGCTGGGCGTGTAGTACCGCGCCGTGGTCAGTGCCAGACCGGTATTCTCCGCCAGCGGATAAACGGTTTGCACCAGACCCTTGCCGAACGTGGTCTCACCCACAATCAGTCCGCGATCGTGATCCTGAATGGCTCCCGCGACGATCTCCGCCGCCGAAGCGGTCCCGCGATTCACCAGCACTACCAGCGGATAATCTTTGCCGCCGTTGCCATGCGCCGCGGTGTAGCGTTTTTCGGGTGACGAACGGCCGTGGTGAGAAACGATCAGCTGTCCCTTCTTCAGGAACTTGTCCGCCACGCCCACGCCTTCGCTCAGCAGTCCGCCGGGATTTTGCCTCAGGTCGAGGATCAGGCCCTTCACATCACCCATCTCCTCGAGCGCCTGCGCGACTTCATGCTCGGTCGTTTCCTGGAACCCGGAGACATGCATATAGCCGATGCCGGGCTTGATCATGAAATGCAGATCGACGCTGTAGCGCGGAATTTCGTCGCGAATCACCGCGAACTCGAGCGGATGGTCTGCGCCTTCGCGCAGCATCGTGATCCGAACCGTCGTCCCTTTTGGCCCCTTGAGCAGATCGGCGACGTCCGACGTGCTCATGTTGTCGGTGGGCTTGCCGTCCACCGCGACGATGATGTCGCCGGGATGAATGCCGGCCCGGGACGCCGGCGTGCCCGCAAAGGGCGCAATCACGATTACTTTGTTATTACGGGGGCCGACCGTCATGCCCACGCCGTAGTACTTGCCGCGCTGCTCTTCGCGCAACAGGGAATACGACTTGGGATCAAAGAAGTTCGAGTGCGGGTCGAGCGAATGCAGCATCCCCGGGATCGCCCCGCTGTAAATGGCCTTGTCCGCGCTCACCGGCTCGGCGTAGTTTTCCTCCACCGTTTCATACACCTGAGTGAACTGCTTGTAGCTGTCCCGGACATCGGAATCGCTGCTGGGCGTGGCCGCCGGGCTGATCCTCTGCGCGAAGACCATCCCCAGCAGACCGAACACCGCGAGGACAAAAACTACCAGGAAGAGAGAGCGACGAGAACTACCGGCCATGTTTCGAAATCCTTGGGCAGGGCGATGTGGAGGGATCCTGCCGCATCTGAGCGCAGTATAGCATGCAAGCGCGTCTACCTCGTTAGACGCAGGATGGCGTCCGAAGTTACCCCAGTTCTCCCCCTTCGGAGCGAAAAACTCCCCTAAAAGAAGTGCGTGACGCCCTCTTCGAGCACGACCACCCGGTCCTTGACGCCTGCCGCCTCCGCCTCCTGCGCCAGCAATTGCAGAGGCTCTTCGATCGGCTCATGCGAAAGCCGGAAAGTCCCATAATGCATGGGCACCATCCAGCGGGCGTTCAGATCGAGGAAGGCGCGAGTGGCGTCGGCCGGCCTGGTATGTACGTTCCGGAATTGAGGCGGGTTGTA